>Ga0256841_1000818_pt1 | contig 29598 bp, 44 predicted proteins | sample 356308metaG_FD_185971 | JGI IMG/M metagenome (GOLD analysis project Ga0256841, IMG submission 185971) | Hydrothermal vent microbial communities from Mid Atlantic Ridge, Atlantic Ocean - 356-308 | ecosystem: Environmental > Aquatic > Marine > Hydrothermal vents | place: Atlantic Ocean: Mid... | reverse complement strand
TGCAATCAATTTTGTTCATAATCGAGGCAGATTTTTGCAGGACTAGCCGTAGCTAATTCAAAGAAATCTAACGAAGAGTATGGACAAAAGTGATTGCACCCTTCGGGGAGAAGCAGATAAATTTTTGAATTAACTACGGTTAGTCCTTCAAATTTCTCTGCTCACATCTCACCACATCTGCTTCTCTCAAATTTTCAGAATATTAGTTGGTGCGGTAATAAGCATTAATACTTAGGAAAATACATGAACTTATATGATAAAGATAATAGATTTAACTTAGCAAATATAGTAACTTTTGCCAATATTACATTTGGTGTTATTGCGATGTATTTTATTCAAGAGGGTAACTTTACAGTTGCTATTATATTAGCCTGGATTGCTGGTGGATTTGATATATTAGATGGAAAGATCGCAAGAAAATACAATCTCTCATGTGAATTTGGTGTACAACTTGACTCTTTCGCTGACTTTATATCTTTTGTTGTCATGCCTGCATTTTTGCTTTTTTATGCTCTTGAAAAATCAAATGGATTTGAACTTTTTATCTCTGGAGTTGTTTTTATCTATTATATTATCAGTGGATTAAGACGTTTGATAGAGTTCAATCTTAAAAGTGAAGCGGGAAGTGTAACAAAATATTTTGAAGGTGTACCTACTCCACTTGGTGCTATTTTATTGTGGGTTTTGTATTTGTTGTACTCTTTTGGAATAATTAGTAACATATATATTATCTTAACGCTTGTAATATTTGTAGCATATTTATTAAATTCAAAAGTCAAAATTCCACATCCCTAAAATAGAAGTTGTGTAATTATTTTAAGTTTTTCTGAATTATATGAATTTAAATAGTTGAATATATTTCATTTTATATTTATACATTTCCTTTTAAAAAGGAACAAAATCTCTCTAAAAAGAAATAAAATCCCCTAAAATATTGACTTTATAGTATTTATATAGTATACTCCCCGTTCAAATTTGCGTCAGATTAACGTCTGACAAGTTCTTTTAAGGGAAATTGATGGAAAAAATTAGACTTAAGCTTAAAGCTTATGATCACAGAGTTTTAGACAGATCTGTTGCAGCTATCGTTGATGCTGTCAAGAGAACAGGTGCAGAAATCAGAGGTCCGATCCCTCTACCTACAAAGATCAAAAAGTATACAGTACTTAGATCTCCTCATGTAAACAAAGATTCACGCGAACAATTTGAAATGCGAATGCATGCAAGACTTATCGATATCGTTTCAGCAACAACTGATACAGTTGATTCATTGATGAAACTTGATTTGGCTCCAGAAGTCAATGTCGAAGTCAGAGCGATGAAATAAGGATAGATGATGGAATATATAGTAGAAAAAATCGGAATGACAAGAACAGTAACAGTTCCAGCTGTATCTGTAACACTTGTAAAAATAGTAGAAGCAAAAGTTGTTGAAGTAGATGAAAATAAAAGAGCACTTGTTGCTTATAGTAATGGAAAATCTACAAATAAAGCCGTAAACGGTCAACAAAAAAAATATAGTCTCTCTTCAGAATTTAATAGATTTATCTCTTTAGATGTAGCAAATACAGAAGCAGGTGATTTAGATACTGCTCCATTATCAGATGCTAAAGTGGTAAAAACTACATTTAATTCTAAAGGTAGAGGTTTTAGTGGTGCGATAAAAAGACACGGTTTTGCTGGTGGTCCAGGAGCACACGGTTCTAGATTTCACAGACGTGTAGGTTCAATCGGTAATGCTGAGTGGCCAGGTCGTGTTCAAAAAGGTAGAAAAATGCCAGGACACTATGGTAATACAAAAGTAACAGTAAAAAATGAAATTGTTTCATTTGATGCAGAAACTGGTGTTGTAGCACTTAAAGGTGCAGTACCAGGTGCAAATGGTGCATTAGGTAAGATAAGGATAGTAAAATGAGTAAAGCAATAGTACTAGATGATAATCTTAAAAAAAGTGGTGAAGTAGCACTTCCTGAAACATTTATGGAAGCAAATTCTCACAACTTGTACTTGTATGTAAAATCTTATCAAGCAGCTTTAAGAGCAAATACAGCTAAAGCAAAGACAAGATCAGAAGTAAGTGGTGGTGGTAAAAAACCATTTGCTCAAAAAGGTGGCGGACGTGCTCGTGCAGGTTCTACAAGAAGTCCTATTTGGGTAGGCGGTGGTGTATCACATGGTCCTAAAAACAATAGAAACTATAATCAAAAAATCAATAAAAAACAAAAAAGAGCAGCATTAGAGTGTGCTATCGCTGAAAAAGCTAACAATGGTAAACTTTTTGTTGTTGATATGATTTCTGTTGAGTCAGGTAAAACTAAAGATGCAGCAAATATATTAAAACAATTAAATGTTAGAGATGCATTAATCGTTAAAGAGTTGATTGATGAAAAAAGTTTCTATGCATTTAGAAATCTTAAAGATGCATATTTGGTTGAATCAAATGAACTTAATGCTTATACTGCAACAGCATTTGATGCAGTAGTAATCGAAAAAAATGTATTTGAACAATTAACAAAAGAGGGCTAAGATGGCAGATATTACAGATATTAAATCAATTTTATACACTGAGAAAAGTTTAGGCCTTCAAGAAGACGGTGTTGTAGTTATACAAACAAGTCCAAGAATGACCAAAAATGGTTTAAAAGAGGTTCTTAGAGAATACTTCGGTTTTGTTCCATTGAGAGTTAATTCAATGAGAATGAATGGTAAAGTAAAAAGATTTAAAGGTATCGAGGGTAAAAGAGAAGATTATAAAAAATTCTATGTTAAGTTACCTGAAGGTGCAAAAATAGAAAGTTTGGAGGTATAAGATGGCGATTAAATCATATAGACCTTATACGCCTTCACGAAGATATATGACTGGTCTTGACTCAAGCGATATTACTGCTAAGCCAAGTGTACCTAGTCTTCTTAAAAAACTTCCAAGAAGTGCAGGTAGAAATAGTAATGGTAGAATCACTTCTCGTCATAGAGAAGCAGGTGCAAAAAAACATTACAGAATAATTGATTTTAAAAGAAGAAAATTTAATATTCCTGGAACAGTATCAGCGATAGAATATGATCCATATAGAAACTGTAGAATTGCATTGATTACATATGCAGATGGTGAAAAAAGATATATTATTCAACCATCAGGATTAAAAGTTGGTGATACTATTGAATCAGCAGAAGCAGGACTTGATATCAAACCTGGTAATGCGATGAAAATGAAAAATATCCCAGTAGGTACTATCATTCACAATATCGAGATGAAACCTGGTAAAGGTGCTCAGATAGCAAGAAGTGCTGGTGGTTATGCACAACTTATGGGTAAAGAAGAAAAATATGTTGTACTTAGATTGCCAAGTGGTGAAATGAGACAAATTCTTTCAGAGTGTATGGCAACAGTCGGTACAGTTGGTAATGAAGACTGGGCAAATGTTGTTATTGGTAAAGCAGGTAGAAACCGTCATAGAGGTATCAGACCTCAGACACGTGGTTCTGCAATGAACCCAATCGATCACCCACACGGTGGTGGTGAAGGTAAAACTAATGCTAGTAGACATCCTGTAAGTCCATGGGGTATGCCGACTAAAGGTTATAAAACTAGAAGAAAAAAAGCTAGTGATAAACTCATTATCTCAAGAAAGAAAGGAAGATAGATGGCTAGAAGTCTAAAAAAAGGTCCATTTGTTGACGATCACTTGATTAAAAAAGTGTTAAAAGCAAAAGAGAGTGGTGATAAAAAACCAATCAAAACCTGGTCTAGAAGAAGTATGATTCTTCCTGATATGATTGGGTTTACATTTTCTGTACACAATGGAAGAAACTTTGTTCCTGTATATATCACAGAAAATCATGTTGGATATAAATTAGGTGAATTTGCACCTACAAGAACATTTAAGGGTCATAAAGGCTCTGTTCAAAAGAAAATAGGTTAAGGGTGAGAGATGAGTAAAGCAACGTTAAAATTTATTAGACTTTCTCCAACCAAAGCAAGATTGATTGCAAGAGAAGTTCAGGGAATGAATGCTGAATTAGCATTGGCTTCATTGGAATTTATGCCAAATAAAGCAGCAGGTATCATTTCAAAAGTGATTGCATCAGCAGTTGCAAATGGTGACTATGAACCAGAAGAAGTAAGTATCATCTCTTGTAGAGTTGATAAAGGTCCAGTTCTTAGAAGATTTAGACCAAGAGCCAGAGGTAGTGCTTCACGTATTTTAAAACCTACATCACATATCATGGTAGAAGTTGGTACTGTTGTAGAAACAAAAAAAGAAGCTCCTAAAAAAGATGCAAAAAAAGAAGCTAAAAAAGAGGTAAAAAAAGAGACCCCTAAAGCTGAAAAAAAAGCTCCAGCAAAAAAAGCTGCTAAATCTGTTGACTTGAGTGATCTTAAATTACTTTCAGGTGTAGGACCTGCAATGGAGAAAAAACTTCATGCAGAAGGTATCACGACAATTAACCAAATCGCTGAAATGACAACTGAGCAAATTGCTGAGCTTGATGCAAAGATTGGTGTAAAAGGTAAAATCGAAGATACATGGAAAAATGAAGCAAATGAGCTAATTAAAAATAATGAGAAGGAGTCTTAAAGATGGGTCAAAAAGTTAATCCTATTGGTCTAAGACTTGGGCTAAACAGAAACTGGGATTCAAGATGGTATCCATCTTCTGAGACTGCTGTTGCTAATGTCGGTGAAGACCATAAAATTAGAACTTTTATAAAAAAAGAGTTGTATTATGCTGGCGTTAGTCAAATAATTATCGAAAGAACTGCCAAAAAATTACGTGTTACTATTGTAGCTGCACGTCCTGGTATTATTATCGGTAAAAAAGGTGCTGATATTGAAAAACTAAGAGCTAAACTAAATAAATTGGTTGGTAAAAGTGTAAATGTCAATATCAAAGAAGAGAGAAAACCACAAGCTTCAGCACAGCTTGCAGCTGAAAATGTTGCAACACAGCTTGAAAGACGTGTAGCTTTTAGACGTGCTATGAAAAAAGTTATCCAAGGTGCTATGAAAAGTGGTGCTAAAGGTATCAAAGTTTCAGTTGCTGGTCGTCTTGGTGGTGCAGAGATGGCAAGAACAGAATGGTATCTTGAAGGACGTGTTCCACTTCATACACTAAGAGCAAAAATTGATTACGGTTTTGCAGAAGCACATACTACATACGGAATTATCGGTGTTAAAGTATGGATTTTTAAAGGTGAAGTACTTGCTAAAGGTATTGCTCCTGAGCCAAAAGCTAAACCTAGAAAAAGAAGAGGTGAATAACCATGTTGATGCCAAAACGTACAAAATACAGAAAACAGCAAAAAGGTAGAAATAGAGGGAAATCTTACAGAGGTAACTCTATTGCTTTTGGTGAAATTGCACTTAAAGCTACTGAAGGTGGAAGAATAGATTCACGTCAGATAGAAGCTGCGAGGATTGCAATGACAAGACACGTAAAAAGACAGGCAAAATCTTGGATTCGTGTTTTCCCTGATAAACCTTTAACTGCTAAACCACTTGAAACAAGAATGGGTAAAGGTAAAGGTGCTGTAGATAAATGGGTTATGAATATTAAACCCGGAAGAATTATTTTTGAGATGGCTGGTGTTAGTGATGAGTTGGCTCGTGAAGCTCTTACTCTTGCAAAACACAAGTTACCTTTTAAAACAAAAATCGTAACTCGAGAGAATGAAAATGAAATATACTGATTTAGATGGTAAAGACGCTAAAGCGTTAAACGAGTTGTTAAAAGAGAAAAAGTTGTTGCTATTTAAACTTAGATCAAAGTTACAAACAATGCAACTTACTAATCCTAATGAGATTAAAGAAGTAAGAAAAGATATTGCTAGAATTAAAACTGCATTATCTGCACTTAAAAATGAAGTTAAGGCATAAAAGATGGCTTTAAAAGAGATACAAGGCACAGTAGTAAAAAAAGCTGGTGACAAAACTGCAACAGTTTTGGTAGAGAGAAAAGTGGTTCATCCAAGATATCACAAAATCGTAAAAAGATTTAAAAAATATCTAGTTCATGATGAAAATAATCAGACAAATGTCGGAGATACGATTTCTGCTATAGAGTGCAGACCTATTTCAAAAACAAAATCTTTTAGATTAAAAGAGATTGTTGCAACAGGAGTGAAATAATGATACAAGGTTTTACTAGACTAGCTGTTGCTGATAACAGTGGCGCTAAAGAGATCATGTGTATTAAAGTACTTGGTGGTTCTAAAAGAAGATACGCAAGTGTTGGTGATGTTATTGTTGCTTCTGTTAAAAAAGCAATTCCAAATGGAAAAGTGAAAAAAGGACAGGTAATCAAAGCAGTAATCGTTCGTACTAGAAAAGAAGTACAAAGAGAAAACGGTTCATTGATTAGATTTGATGAAAATGCAGCAGTAATTTTAGATGCAAAAAAAGAGCCTATTGGAACACGTATTTTTGGTCCAATTGGTCGTGAAGTAAGATATGCAGGTTATATGAAAATTGTATCACTTGCACCGGAGGTATTGTAATGGCAGTTAAATTCAAGATTAAAAAAGGTGATCAAGTAAAGATTATTGCTGGTGATGATAAAGGTAAAGTTGCTGAAGTATTAAAAGTAATGCCAAAAACATCACAAGTAATTGTTGCTGGTTGCAAAATTGCAAAAAAAGCGATTAAACCAACTGAAGAAAATCCTAAGGGTGGTTTTGAAAATAAAGAGATGCCTATTCATATTTCAAATGTAGCAAAAGTGGAAGGGTAAACGATGGTTGTTAGATTAAAAGAAAAATATGCAAACGAAATCAGACCAGCTTTGGTTAGTGAATTTGATATCAAAAATCCTATGCAAGTACCTGGATTAGAAAAAATTTCTATCAGTGTCGGTGCAGGTGAAGAGGCTAAAGATTCTAAAATATTACAAAATATTCAAGATACTATCTCTTTAATTGCTGGACAACACGCAGTTGTTACAAAAGCAAAAAAATCAATTGCTGGTTTTAAACTAAGAGAAGATTTTCCAATTGGTGTAAAAGTTACACTAAGAGGGGACAGAATGTATACATTTTTAGATAAATTGATCGCTATTACTTTACCTAGGGTAAAAGATTTCAGAGGGTTACCTAGAAATGGATTTGATGGTCGTGGAAATTATAGTTTTGGTTTGGATGAGCAACTTGTTTTCCCAGAAGTCAAGTTTGATGATATCATCAAAACACACGGTATGAATATCACTTTTGTTACTACAACAGAAGATGACAAAGAAGCTTTTAAATTATTGGAATTGGTTGGAATTCCATTTGAAAAGGGACGTGCATAATGGCAAAGAAATCAATGATCGCAAAAGCGAAAAGAACGCCTAAGTTTGGTGTGAGAGCATACACAAGATGTCAAATCTGTGGTAGACCTCATTCTGTATATAGAGATTTTGGTATTTGTAGAGTTTGTTTTAGAAAAATGGCAAATGAAGGCAAATTACCTGGAATCAAAAAATCAAGTTGGTAAGGAAAAAGCATGGTAAATGATCTTGTATCAGACGCATTAACAAGAATTAGAAATGCTTCTATGAGAAAGTTAGAAGTTACAGAACTTCTTCACTCTAAACTTGTTGAATCAGTTGTTAAAATTTTTCAAGAAAAAGGGTATGTTGAGTCATTCAATATCAAAGAAGATGGAAATAAAAAATTTATAAAAGTTGTTTTGAAATATGATGACAATGGTAATCAAGTAATCAATGAAGTTAAAAAAATCTCTAAACCAGGTCGTCGTGTTTATAAACCGGCATCTGAAATCAAAAGATTTAAAAATGGTTATGGAACTATTGTAGTTAGTACTTCAAAAGGTGTACTAAGTAACGACGTTGCACACAAAGAAGGTGTTGGTGGCGAAGTTATCTGTAGTATATGGTAGAGTCAATGTTTTTACGGCATTCGATTTAATCGTAGACAAGTAAAAAGGAAAAAAATGTCAAGAATAGGTAAACAACCGGTTGTAATTCCAGCTGGAATTGATGTAAAACTTGATGGTTCAGTACTATCATTTAAAAAGGGTAATGTTGAAAAATTACTCGATACAAAAAACTTTGTAGGTGTAAAAGTAGAAGGCAATGAAGTATTGTTTTCTACAAAAGGTGATGATAGACAATCTCGTGCTTTTTGGGGAACATTCAGATCATTAGCAAACAATATTGTTATAGGTCTTACAGATGGTTATGAGAAAAAACTTGAAATCAATGGTGTTGGTTATAGAGCAGCAGTAAAAGGCAATGTACTTGAATTGCAACTAGGCTTTTCTCACCCAATCAACTATGAATTTCCAAAAGATATATCTATTACAGTTGAAAAAAACCTTATTACTATTAAGGGTGATGATAAGCAAGTTGTAGGACAAATTGCAGCAGAGATTAGAGGTTTCAGACCACCAGAACCATACAAAGGTAAAGGTGTCAAGTATGCTGACGAAGTTATTGTCAGAAAAGCCGGTAAAACAGCAGCGAAGTAGGGGTAAAATATGAGAACAAAATTATTAAAACAAAAAAATGCACTTAAAGCAAGAAGAATCAGAAGAATCAGAGCTAAAGTTTCTGGAACTGCTGATATGCCAAGAGTTGCACTATTTAAATCAAACAGATACCTTTACGCTCAAGCTATTGATGATGTTAATTCAGTGACTTTGGCTAGTGTTGATGGTAAAAAACTAGGTCTTTCTGCGTCTAAAGAAGCTGCAGCTTCTGTTGCAAAAGCATTTGCAGAGAATATGAAAGAAAAAGGTATTGAGAAAGTTGTCTTTGATAGAAGAGGTAATCAGTATCATGGCGTTGTAGCTGCTTTTGCAGAGGCACTTAGAGAAAATGGAATAACACTATAAGGTCAATAACAATGGAAAATATTAATAAAGAAGAATTTGAAGAAGTTATTGTTAACATCGGTAGAGTAACGAAAGTTGTTAAGGGTGGTAGAAGATTTAGATTTACTGCCTTAGTCGTTGTTGGTAATAGAAACGGAATTGTTGGTTTTGGTACAGGAAAAGCAAAAGAAGTTCCTGATGCTATTAAAAAAGGTGTTGATGATGCATTTAAAAATCTTGTTAGAGTAAATGTAAAAGGTTCAACAATTGCTCATGATATTGAATTGAAGTATAATGCAAGCAGAATTTTGCTAAAACCAGCAAGTGAAGGTACTGGTGTAATTGCCGGTGGTGCAACTAGACCAGTTTTAGAATTGGCAGGTATTAAAGATATTTTGACAAAATCATTGGGTTCAAATAATCCTAACAATCTTGTACGAGCGACTGTAAAAGCGCTTGGCATGATCAAACAATAGTAAGGAATAGTCAATGGCACTTGATAATTTAACTCCAGCACCAGGATCAACTAAAAATAGAAAAAGAGTTGGTCGTGGACAAGGTAGTGGTATGGGTAAGACTGCTAGCCGTGGTAACAATGGACAAAAAAGCAGAACAGGGTATAGTAAAAAAAGAGGTTTTGAAGGTGGACAACAACCACTTCAAAGAAGATTACCAAAAGTTGGTTTTACTTCACGTGTTGTAAAACCATATGTAATTAATATTCAAAAAGTAACTAAAGTTGCTGCACTTGATGAAATCACTTTTGAAACTATTAAGAGTGTACATAAAGTACAAGGAAGTGTGAAAAAAATCAAATTGATTGGAAAAGGTGCAAAAGATTTAGCACCAAAAATCAAAGACGAAAATATTACAACTAGCGGTAACTAATCATGAGTAAAGACTTAACAAACAAGATTTTAATTACGTTAGGTTTCTTGTTTGCATATAGGATTTTATCTTATATACCTGTTCCTGGTGTAAATGTTGATGTAATCAAAGCTTTTTTTGATTCTAATTCTAACAATGCACTAGGAATGGTCAATATGTTTAGTGGTAAAGCAGTAAGTAGGCTTAGTATCATTTCTCTTGGTATTATGCCTTATATTACTGCTTCTATTATCATGGAACTCCTCGCAGCAACATTTCCTACGCTTGGTCAGATGAAAAAAGAGCGTGACGGAATGACTAAATATATGCAAATTATTCGTTATGCTACTGTAGTAATTACATTAGTACAAGCTGTTGGTGTCTCAATGGGGCTTCAAAGTATGGGACATGGCGGTGAAAGTGCTATCATGATTGACATGAGTTTGTTTGTTCCTATCGCAGCTTTTTCTATGCTTACAGGTACTATGCTTTTGATGTGGATTGGTGAACAAATCACACAAAGAGGTATTGGTAATGGTATCTCATTAATCATTTTTGCTGGTATTGTTTCTGGTATTCCATCTGCTATAGGCGGTATGGTAAATCTTATCAATACAGGTGAGCTTAACTTCCTGGTTGTAATTGGAATTTTAGTTGTGATTTTTGCAACAATTGGTGCGATTATCTATGTTGAACTTGGTGAACGTCGTGTACCTATCTCATATTCTCGTAAAACAATGATGCAAAATCAAAACAAAAGAGTTATGAACTACATTCCGATCAAAGTAAACCTTAGTGGTGTTATTCCGCCTATTTTTGCTTCAGCAGTATTGATGATGCCTTCAACTTTAATGTCTGGAAGTACAAATCCTTATGTTCAAAAGATTGCAGATTTATTAAGCCCAAATGGTTATTTATTTAATATTTTGATGTTTATGGGTGTAATATTCTTCGCATATTTTTATGCTTCTATTGTATTTAATGCAAAAGATATTTCTGAGAACCTTAAAAAACAAGGTGGGTTTATTCCTGGTGTAAGACCTGGAAAAAGTACAGCTGAATTTATAAATGAAGTAGCAAGTAGATTGACATTAGGTGGTGCTATATATCTTGGTTTGATCTCTACATTACCATGGATTTTAGTCAAAACTATGGGTGTACCTTTTTATTTTGGAGGAACTGCTGTTTTGATTGTAGTTCAAGTTGCACTTGATACTATGAGAAAAATTGAAGCACAAATTTATATGAATAAATATAATTCTTTAAATTCGCTAGGACTTTAGAGTCATGGCAATATCCATAAAGAAACCCTTAGAAATTGAAAAACTAAGGGTTTCTAATTCTTACGTTGCAAAAACTCTTAATCATCTTCGTACATATATCAGACCTGGTATGACACTCAAGCATATTAATGAAATGGGTGAAGATTTTATCGCTTCACTTGATGCAAGACCTGCATTTAAAGGTTTGTATGGTTTTCCTGCTGGTGTTTGTACTTCTCTAAATGAAGTTATTATTCATGGTATTCCATCAGATGAAGTTATCAAAGAAGGTGATATTTTAGGTTTAGATATCGGTGTTGAAAAAGATGGCTGGTATGGTGATGCTGCTATAACTCTTCCTATCGGTAAAATCTCAGATGATGATCAAGCTCTTATTGACTGTTCTTATGATGCTTTAATGCATGCTATTTCTGTTATAAAAACAGGTATGCGATTTAAAGAGTTGAGTTTAGAATTAGAGACTTTTATACTTGATCGTGGTTTTGTCCCTTTAAAAGGATTTTGTGGTCATGGTATAGGTAAAAAACCTCATGAAGAACCAGAAATTCCAAATTATCTTGAGGGTAAAAATCCAAAACAAGGTCCTAAAATAAAAAATGGTATGGTTTTTTGTTTAGAGCCTATGATTTGTCAAAAAAGTGGTGTAGCAACTATCGATGAAAAAGACAAATGGTCAGTACGCAGTGAAGATGGTTTTAGAGGAAGTCATTATGAGCATACTGTTGCTGTTATCAATAATAAAGCAGAAATACTTTCTGTAGAATAAAAATTTTGAAAAGGAGAATACATGGCTAAAGATGATGTTATTGAAGTTGATGGAGTTGTGATCGAAGCGTTGCCAAATGCAACTTTTATGGTTGAACTTGAAAATGGGCATAAAGTGCTTTGTCATATCGCAGGAAAAATGCGTATGCACTATATCAAGATCATGCTTGGTGATAAAGTAAAAGTAGAACTTACACCATACAGTTTAGATAAAGGTCGTATTACATTCAGATATAAGTAAATATTTATTTTTATTTGGATATAATCCGGCTCTTTTATTAGAATGACGAAACTACATGAAGAGTAATTGCAAAAAGTCCACTGTTTTTTCAATTACTGGTTTGGATAATTCACTAAACCATATTCGTTCGTTATTTGTCAAGTGGGAAAGAAAAATTTACAGGAGATAACTATGAAAGTTAGACCATCCGTTAAAAAAATGTGTGATAATTGTAAAATTATCAAACGTAGAGGTGCAGTCAGAGTGATTTGCAAAAACCCTAAACATAAACAGAGACAAGGATAATCAATGGCTAGGATTGCTGGTGTAGATTTACCGAAAAAAAAGAGAATAGAATACGGATTGACGTATATATTTGGAATCGGACTTAAAAGCTCAAGAGATATTTTAAATAAAGTTGGTATTTCATTGGACAAAAGAGTTCATGAATTAACAGAAGATGATATTGCTGCAATTAGAAATGAAATTCAAAATACTTACCAGGTAGAAGGTGATCTTCGTAAAAAAGTTGCTATGGATATAAAAGCATTGATGGATCTTGGAAGTTATAGAGGACTTAGACACAGAAGAGGATTGCCAGTACGTGGTCAAAAAACAAAAACAAATGCTAGAACCAGAAAAGGTCGTAAAAAGACTGTTGGTTCAGCTACTAAGTAACGGAGCAATATAATGGCAAAAAGAAAAGTTACAAGAAAAAAAGTAGTTAAGAAAAATATTGCAAAAGGTATCGTACATATCGCTGCTACATTTAATAACACTATGATAACAATTACTGATGAAATGGGAAATGCAATTGCATGGAGCAGTGCAGGTGGTCTAGGTTTTAAAGGAAGTAAAAAATCTACTCCTTATGCAGCTCAACAAGCAGTTGAAGATGCAATGGCTAAAGCAATGGAACACGGTATCAAAGAAGTTGGTATTAAAGTTCAAGGACCAGGATCAGGACGTGAAACTGCTGTCAAAAGTGTTGGAGCAATAGAAGGTATTAAAGTATTGTTTTTAAAAGATGTCACACCATTACCACATAATGGTTGTAGACCTCCAAAAAGAAGAAGAGTGTAGGGGTAGGATATGGCAAGATATAGAGGACCAGTAGAAAAAATCGAAAGAAGACTCGGTGTATCTCTCGCACTTAAAGGTGAGAGAAGATTAGCAGGTAAAAGTGCACTAGATAAAAGACCTTATCCACCAGGACAACATGGACAAAGAAGAACAAAAGTTAGCGAATATGGTTTACAGCTTCGTGAAAAACAAAAAGCTAAGTTCATGTATGGTGTTAGTGAAAAACAATTTAGAAGATTGTTTTCTGATGCAAATAGAATGGAAGGAAATACAGGTGCTAACTTGATTTCACTTCTTGAAAGAAGACTTGACAATGCTGTTTATAGAATGGGATTTGCAACAACTAGAAATTTTGCTAGACAACTTGTTACACATGGACATATCCTTGTAGATGGTAAAAAAGTTGATATTCCTTCATATAGAGTAAAACCAGGTCAAAAAATTGAAGTCAAAGAGAAATCAAAAACTAATCCTCAAGTAGTTAGAGCAGGTGAATTAACAGCACAAACTGGTATAGTTCCTTGGGTAGATGTTGAGATTGATAAAAAATATGGTATTTTTACAAGATTACCAGAGAGAGACGAAGTAGTTATACCAGTAGAAGAGAGACTCATCGTAGAGCTTTACTCTAAATAAGCATAAGGGATTAAAAGATGAAAAAGATTACAACATCTTTGTATATGCCGCATGAAATTGAGATAGAAAAGATTGATGAAAACAGGGTAAAAATATTTACTTACCCTTTTCAAAGTGGATTTGCCGTTACTGTGGCACATCCGCTTCGTCGTCTTCTACTTGGAAGTTCAGCAGGATATGCAGTAACCGCATTGAAAATTGACGGTGTTACACATGAATTTGATTCTATTAGAGGAATGTTAGAAGATGTTTCGTTATTTATCATTAATTTGAAAAATATTCGATTCAAAATCAAAGACGATTCAAATAAAGTAGAAGTCAATTATAGTTTTACTGGTTTCAAAGAGATCAAAGGTTCTGACCTGGACAATGAAAGTGTCGAAGTTGTAACACCAGATGTACATTTGGCTACAATTAATGAAGATGCACAACTGAATTTTTCAATTATTATTGAAAAAGGTATTGGTTATGTCCCAAGTGAAGATTTGAGAGATAATTTACCTGAAGATTATATTGGTGTGGATGCATTTTTTACACCTGTAGTAAAAGCTATATATAGTATTGAAAATATGTTGGTTGAAGATGATCCTACATTTGAAAAGATTGTTTTTGATATCCAAACTGATGGACAAATTCCTCCTATTCAAGCGTTTAAAGAATCAATAGAAGCACTCAATGAGCAAATATCTATTTTTTCAAAAGCCATGGATATTGATGTGAGTGTTCCACAGGATGATTATGAAAATTCAGTAGAATTGAAAAAATTGTTACAAGATGTAGAAGCATTAAGCTTAAGTGCGAGAAGTTTCAATTGTCTTGATCGTGCAAATATCAAACACATAGCTGAACTTTCACTTATGAGTGAATTAGAATTAAAAGGATTAAAAAACCTTGGTAAAAAATCTTTTGAAGAGATTACAAGCAAATTAGAAGCTTTGGGATTTCCTGTGGGATATCAATTTGAAGAAGGTTTCTTAAAAGTTTTAAATAAAAAATTACAAGAATTAAAATCACAAGCTGGGGATGCATAAATGAGACATAGACATGGATATAGAAAATTAGGGAGAACTTCAAGTCACAGAAAAGCTTTACTGAAGAATATGTCTATCGCTTTGATTAAAAGTGGAAAGATAGAAACTACAGTACCTAAAGCAAAAGAACTTAGAAGTTATTTTGAAAAATTAATTACAAAAGCTAGAGTTGGTGATGCAAACTCTCATAAAGCTATTTTTGCTGCATTGCAAGATAAAGAGTGTACAAAAAAGTTGATTGAAGAGATCGCACCAGAGTATAAAGAAAGAAATGGTGGATATACCAGAATCACAAGAACAAGAATCAGACGCGGAGATGCATCTGAAATGGCTTTTATCGAATTGGTATAAAGCTTATATTTGTAGAGAAGTTACTTAACTTCTCTACTTCCTTCATAAATTCATATTATTAAACTTCATATTTAAATATATTTTGATACAATCGTTATAACAATACAACACAAATAAGGGAAATATATTATGATACCTTTTTCAGATGAAGAACTAAAACCAGTCGTTGAACAATCTTTGGAAAAAGTAAAACCTATGCTTGCACTTGATGGTGGAGGTATGAAATTACTTGCTATAAAAAATGGAAAAGTATTTGTCCAGCTACAAGGTGCTTGTGTTGGTTGTTCTGCTAGTAACCAAACATTAAAGTATGGAATAGAAAGACAATTAAGAATGGATATCCATCCCGAAATCGAAGTGATTAATATTGCTGAGGGAATGGAAAATATGATTGACGAAATTGCAAATAGTTGAGTATCATGAGTAAATTTAAAGATTTGGCGAGTAATAGTTTCTTTAAACGTGACTATAAACGAGCAATGCTAAATTATTCGCTTGCACTTAAAGAATCACCAAACGATGAAGAAGCACGTATAGGTGTCTTGTTATCAGATATGGCAACAGAAAAAGAAGATAAAGCAGTGGCTCTTTTTGAATACTATGAAGTATCAAAACTTATGGATGCACAAAATGCTCATGAAATCATGGAAAATATAATCAATTCAGTTGAAGAGAATGACGATGTTTTTGAAAATATGATTCATACAATTCAAGAGCATATTATCACTATAGAAGATGGAATTATTTATGATGATTTCATAGCTCATGTCCAGTCTCGTGAAAATGTGAAAAGAGCTATAGAAGACTTGATGTTTAGTACAAAAATAATTATATATAAAAAAGAAGATTTTATTGAGTTAATAGAGATGCTAATGCATAATAGTTTCATAGACCTTGCTTATCAATATATAGAAAGTGCTATGCTTATTTATCCAAACGATCCAAAATTTTATAAATTATTACAAGAACTGGAGCTTATTTAAGTTTGATATATCCTATAAAAAACCAATCATATAAATTTATTACAGATGATTCTAACATTTGTGATGAGCAGAGTGCATTTGTTTTGACAGCACAGAATAAAAAATATTTACAAATGGCAAAAGATTCCAATCCTGCTTCTATTATAACTCCAAAAGAACTATATTCAATATATGGTTTGGATACATTATCATTAATCGGTATCACAGGTACAAATGGTAAAACAACAACAGCTGCTGCTATTTACTCGATGTTACTTGATTTGGGAGAAAAAGTTGCTTTTCAAGGTACACGAGGATTTTTTATAAATGATGAAAAAGTAGAAGGCAAGACATTAACTACTCCTTCAATACTAAATACATTGCAGCATATGAAAAGTGCAAAAGATGCAGGGTGTAAATATTTTATCATGGAAGTTAGCTCTCATGCAATAGCACAAGAGCGTATCGAAGGATTAAAATTTTCACTAAAAGTGTTTACAAATATTACACAAGATCATTTGGATTATCATAAAACTTTTGAAGAGTACTGGCGAGTCAAAAGTAGCTTTTTTAGTGATGATACAAAAAAACTTATCAACAAAGATGCTAAAAAAATAGATTTTAATATGAAAAATACATATACCTATGCTTTGGATGTACCAGCATCATTTAATATATTAGCTTACTCTTTAAATGATGGTATAACAGCAGCAATTAAACATTTTGAGACACAAGAAGAATTTTTTTCACCACTGTATGGTTTTTTCAATCTTTATAATATAACAGCAGCTATCGCTTCTGTAAAATTGATTTCTGAGTATTCATTAAAAGAGATTTGTGAAGCTTGTGAAAATTTTGCTGGTGTAAGTGGTCGGATGGAGGTTGTTAGCCAAAGACCTTTGATTATTGTTGATTTTGCACATACACCAGATGGTATGGATAAAGTACTAGACTCATTAAAAGAGAAAAAATTATCGATAGTTTTTGGTGCCGGTGGTAACAGAGATCAATCAAAACGTATACAAATGGGGCGTATTGCAAATAGATATGGTAAAAAAGTTTATTTGACTATGGACAATCCAAGAGATGAAGATCCTTTAGATATTGTGAATCAAATAGCAGAAGGTATATCAAAAAAAGAGATAGTACGTACAGTTATAGACCGTAAAGAAGCGATAAAATTGGCTATTGATGAGCTTGAAGAAGAAGAGATATTACTTGTTTTGGGTAAAGGTGATGAAGAATTTATAGAAATAGGGGATCAAAAGATACCTTTTGATGACAGAGAAGTAATCAGATCTATAACAAAAGAAAAATTTAATAGATAATTGATTAAAATAGATTACTAAACTTAGGGGTTTTAGTAATACAAAATTTAAATAGGGGAAATAATATGGGAATACCACAACCGGCATTTTATATTTTTAAATGCGAACAATCATCACCTCCGGGGATGCCAAAACCAAGTTGTGTAAATGATAACACAAAAGATTTGTTTCAACATTTGGGACAGACGTTAATGCAAAAAGGCTTGATAGCAACAGTACAGCCAGTACGTACAGCTTGTCTAAACAGATGTCAGCAAGGTCCTGTAATGTTAGTAGAACCTGGACATCATATGTATGTAGGCTTAGATAAAGAAAAGATTACAAGAATCATCGATGAACATATCATAGGTGGTCAACCAGTGCAGGAGTATTTAATCAGTCCAGATTTTTGGGATGAAGCTATTGCACCTATGGAAGCTATGAAGATGGCTGGAAGATAAATTTATGAACATCACTATGTTATATAGCAAACTTCATCGTGCTACTGTAACAGATGCGAACTTGAACTATGTAGGATCTATCACTATAGATAAAGAGTTGATAGATTCTGCAAAGCTTAGAATAGGACAAAAAGTTGATATTGTGAATATCAATAACGGAGAACGATTTTCAACTTATGTTATCGAGGGAAAAGCCGGCAATAGAGACATATGTCTAAACGGTGCAGCAGCTAGAAAAGCAGAGGTAGGTGATATAATCATTATTATTGCATATGCTAGTATGTCTTTTGAAGAGGCAGATCGATTCAAGCCTTATATAGTGCTTTTGGATGAAAAAAATAATATAGATGAGATAAAAGATTATGTTTGAAAATATGGATTTTAGCAAGATGGGTGAAATGTTACAACGTGCCCAGGAAGAAGCTAAAAAAATGCAAGAACAGAGTGAAGGAAAAGAGTTTACTTCCAAAAGTGGTGGAGGTATGATCAAAGTAACTGCAAATGGTAAAGGTGAAGTAATCGATATAGAAATTGATGATTCTCTTTTAGATGATAAAGATTCATTACAGATTTTATTGATCAGTGCAGTTAATGATGTATACAAGATGGTAGAGGAAGATAAAAAACTAGCTGCTTCACAAATGCTTGGCGGTCTTGGTGGATTTTCTGGTAAATTTTAAAATAACATAATTAGGATTTTTTTTGCAAAATAGAAGCAAAATACTACTTCAAAATTTTGAAAATTTTTTACAAAATCATTTGCCGGTGGCAAAAAGTTTTCATCCCACATATCAAAAAGCACTTCATGAGATGTTTCAAGCAGGTGGTAAAAGGTTTAGACCGCTTATATTATTGCATGTAGTAGATACGTATGAACCATTATTAATACCTGGTGCAAATTTTATTGCAGCAGGTATTGAGATGTTGCATACCTATTCTCTTATACATGATGATTTACCGACATTTGATGATGCTCCTTTACGTAGAGGTGCACCTACTTTGCATGTTAGTTATGATGAAGTGACAGCGACGCTTGTTGGTGATGCTCTAAATTCTCATAGTTTTTATATGATAGGAGATGCTCCACTTGATGCTGATATCAAGGTTAGATTGATTAAAGAATTAGCCTTAAATGGTGGAGCTGAAGGAATGGTCTTAGGACAAGCTATAGATTGTTACTTTGAAAATAAAAAACTTAATATCGATGAATTAACATTTTTGCACATTCATAAAACTGCAAAGTTAATTGCAGTTAGTTTAAAGATGGGTGCAATTATCGTAGGTTTAGATAGTACTTATGAAGATTTGCTTTATGAAATAGGTCTTAAAATAGGTTTATTATTTCAAGTGCAAGATGATATTATTGATGTGACTTTAAGTGATGAAGAAGCAGGCAAAACAACATCAAATGATGCAAATAAAAATTCATTTACAAATTTGCTTGGTATGAATGGTGCATTAGAAGAAAAACAAAAATTGATTGATGAGATTGAAGAGATGATAGAAAAACTAGATGAAAAATTAGCTCTAAAATTACAATCAATGATAAATTATTATTTTAAATAAGGAAAAGGTTTATGGAAAATAAACAAATGTTGTCACAGATGGCAAATACGATAAGATTTTTGGCAGCAGATATGGTACAACGGGCAAATAGCGGACATCCAGGTGCAGCAATGGGGCTTGCAGATATAGCAACAGTGTTGAGTTTGCATTTGAAACACAATCCAAAAAATCCTAAATGGTTAAATCGTGATAGAGTTGTTTTTAGTGGTGGACATGTAAGTGCTATGATTTATTCTTTATTACATCTTTGGGGGTATGATATATCTTTAGATGATTTGAAGAATTTTCGTCAGTTTGGTTCAAAAACGCCAGGACATCCAGAGTATCATGAAGTACCAGGAATAGAAGTTACAACTGGACCTCTTGGTCAAGGTGTAGCAAATGCAGTAGGCTTTGCTATGGCTTCTAAATATGCACAAAAATTATTAAATAGTGAAACAGCTAAGATAATTGATCATAAAGTTTATTGTTTTTGTGGTGATGGAGATTTAGAAGAAGGGATTAGTTATGAAGCGTGTTCATTAGCAGGACATAATAACCTTCAAAATTTAGTCATGATTTATGACTCGAATGAGATCACAATTGAAGGTGATACAGAGATAGCATTGAGCGAAAATATCAAACAAAGATTTGAATCACAAGGCTGGAAAGTTTATCGTATTGATGGTCATGATTATAATGAAATCGACACAGTTTTAAGTGAGATACAAGTTGAACAAACTAAACCTTGTTTGATTATAGCTAGAACTATTATTGCCAAAGGTTCTGCAACAATGGAAGGTGAAGCACATACTCATGGAGCTCCTTTAGGTGAAGAAGAGATCAAAAAATCAAAAGAAAAAGCAGGTTTTGATCCAAATGAGCATTTTTATATTCCAGAAGAAGTTTTGATTCGTTTTCGATGTGCGATAGAAAAGGGAGATTTGGCACAAAGACAATGGAATAAACTTTTAACAGAAGCACCATTAGCAGAGCAAAATGCCACTCTTGAAGCTTTAGAAAATCCAGATTTTAATAAAATTCAGTGGCCTTCATTTGAAGAGGGCGTTGGTGTTGCTACTAGAGATAGTAATCATAAGATATTAAATGCCATAGCAAGAGCTGTTCCTGGTTTTGTTGGCGGAAGTGCAGATCTTGCTCCATCAAATAAAACTTATCTTGCCAATATGGGGGATTATCCAAATGGAAGAAATTTTCATTTTGGTATTCGTGAACACGCAATGGGAGCAATTTGTAACGCTATAAGTTTATATGGACTTTTTATACCATTTAGTGCTACATTTTTTGTTTTTAGTGATTATCTTAAACCAGCGGTTAGATTAGCTGCATTGATGAAGTTGAAAACATATTTTGTTTGGACACATGATAGTATTGGTGTAGGTGAAGATGGTCCAACACATGAACCTATCGAGCACTTAAGTCAATTTAGAGCTTTACCAAATTTGTATGTTTTTAGACCTGCTGATGCAAGTGAAAATATTGCATGTTGGAAAAAAGCATTAGAATTAAATGCACCAAGTGCTTTTGTATTGAGTAGACAAAAGTTAAAAACATTGAAAAATAAAGTTGATTTTGGTGATGTCTCGCATGGTGGATATTTGATCAAAAGACGAGAAAATGCAACAGTAACGATAATGGCTACTGGTAGTGAAGTGATGCCATCACTGCAAGCTGGATGTCATCTTGAAGAGGCTGGTATTATGGCAAATATTGTAAGTGTTCCTTGTTTAGATCTTTTTAATGAACAAGATAAATCATATATAGAAAAAGTGATTGATCCAAATACTAAAGTTTTAGCAGTTGAAGCAGCTAGTGCACAAGAGTTTTACCGTTATGCTGATTTAGTTTGTGGAATGGAAAGTTTTGGTGCTAGTGGTGATGCAAATGAATTATTTAAACATTTTGGATTTACTGTTAGTGGAATTTATAATTGTGTTAATAAACTGCTTGGTAAAGAGACAAAAGATATTGATATTTCAAAATGTAACATCTAAAAATCTTTTTTAGATGTTAATATATTGTATTTATCCAAAAGTTATTAAATTATTTTAATAAAATAAAAAAGATGGAGTTTTGCTTTCTTATCTAAACTGAAATAAAGAATAATTTATATATTATATTTATAATTTATGAATTAATACAAAAATCGTGTAAAGAACGGAGTAAAGGTTATAGTGCTGACATGAAGACAATTAATTTTTTGACTGGGAATTTTATACCTGAAAACTGTGCCGGAACAAATAGAATCCTGGCACTTGTCAGAGAATTGGAAAAAAAATACAAAATTAACATAATTTGTATTAGTGAAAAAGGTGTACGTCCTCATGATTTTCAATTTAGTAAAAATGTTAGTGTTTATTATATTTATCAAAAAGAATATGATAGTGAAAAATTTTATACCAGGGCTATTCATGAGCTCTGGTATGCGATCATGTTAGCTTTGAAAAGTAAAAAATTCAGTAGTGATATTACAATTGCTACATCTCCTCAAATGTTTATTATTCCTTCTGTAGGATTGCTTGTCGGTGGAAAGAAAGTTATAGATATTCGTGATTTGGTTTGGGAATATATATATGAAAGTTCCTTGTATAATAAACTTGTTAAAAAAGTTATCACGCAATTTATGATTCATACAATTAGTATATATGATTATATTAGTGTTACGAATAATCATGAATATGACTGGATTAAAAAGTATATTAAAAATGCAAGAATTGAAAAAATTACCAATGGCATTGAAGAAAATAAATTTGAAAATTTAAGTCAATTAAAATTTGATGATAAAAAACCATTTACACTAACATATATAGGAAATGTTGGTATAGCCCAAAATATAAAAGTACTTGTAGATATAGCTAAAAAGATGAAAGATATTCAGATTAATATCGTAGGTGAGGGTAATAAATATCAAGAATTAAAAAATTATGCTAGAAAAAATCAAATTCATAATATTACTTTTTTTGGAAAAGTAAATCGTTCTGAAATCAATACATTTTATGAAAAAAGTTCTATACTTTTTGCTCAACTTGATGAAAAATTCAAAGCTGCTATGCCATCAAAACTTTATGAATATGCTTCAACAGGGTTACCTATCATTTATGCAGGATTGGGAGAAGCTAGAAATTTTGTTAATCAATTAGAAAATTGTACAACAATAAATCCTGGTGATGTCAAAGCTTTAGAAGTTGCTATTAAAAAATATAAAGATGCTCCTACTCAAATTTCAGATTTTAATCAAAGGTTTATTGCTCAAAACTTTATTCGTGAAACACAAAGTATAAAAATGGTCGATATAGTTAATAAATTATTGCAGGAGAGCTAAATGAATATATTAGTTACTGGAGGTGCAGGCTATATCGGAAGTCATGTTGTAAAGCAATTAGGCGAACAGACCGATCATGAAATAACTGTTTTAGATAATCTTGTTACAGGATTTAAAGAATCAATACTTTATGGTAAATTTATTGAAGCTGATTTAAGTGATTTTGAATTAATAGAAAAGATATTTAAAGAAGGTAATTATGATGCTGTAATCCATTTTGCAGCGAGTTTAGTTGTGCCTGAAAGTGTTACAGATCCTCTTAAATACTATTTGAATAATACTGCAAATACTGCAAATGTTATTAAACAGTGTGTAAATCATGGTGTAACAAAATTTATTTTCTCTTCTACAGCCGCGGTTTATGGAGAACCAACTATAGATAAAGTTCCTGTTACAGAAGAGAGTGAAACTGCACCAATTAATCCTTATGGAAGTAGTAAATTAATGAGTGAAACAGTTCTAAAGGATACTGCATTTGCTTATGAAGATTTTAATTATATAGCACTTCGTTATTTTAATGTTGCAGGTGCAAGTGTCGATGGGAAAATAGGGCAATCTACAAAAGATGCAACTTTGTTGATCAAGGTAGCGGCTGAAACAGCATTGGGGAAAAGAGATAAAATGTTTATCTTTGGAGATGATTATCCTACAGAAGATGGAACATGTATTCGAGATTATATTCATGTTGAAGATTTGGCATCTGCACATATTAAAGCATTAGAATATCTTGATGAGACTAAAAAAAGTGGTGTATTTAATTGTGGTTATGGACATGGTTTTAGTGTAAAAGAGGTACTTGAAACTATGAAAAAAGTAAGTGGAGTTGATTTTCCTGTTGAAATGAAAGAAAGACGTGCGGGTGATCCAGCGATATTGATATCAAATAACAGTAAAATAAAAAACATCATGAAATGGGAACCCAAGTATGATGATTTAGAACTTATATGTAAGACAGGATTGGAATGGGAAAAAAAGATTTGAAAAAAGTAATGCTCGTTTTTGGGACAAGACCTGAAGCTATTAAAATGGCACCATTGGTAAAAGCATTTGAATTAGATAATGATTTTGATACGATTGTATGTGTAACTGCACAGCATAGGGAAATGCTAGATCAAGTTTTAGATTTGTTTGATATAAAACCTGATTATGATTTAAACATCATGAAGCCAGGACAAAATCTTTATGAAGTTACTTCAAATATTTTACTTGGATTAAAAGATGTTTTGGAAGAAGCTAAACCAGATGTTGTTCTCGTACACGGAGATACAACAACGACATTAGCAACTTCTCTTGCTTCATTTTATCAAAAAATTCCAGTTGGTCATGTAGAAGCTGGACTTCGTACAGGCAATACATATTCACCATGGCCAGAAGAGGGAAATCGTCAAGTAACAGGACGATTGACATCATTTCATTTTGCTCCAACAAAAGAGAGTGAATCTAATCTTTTAAAAGAAAATGTCGATATAGAAAATGTAATCGTAACAGGTAATACTGTGATTGATGCATTGGTAAGTGTTGTAAAAAGATTTGAGAGTGATGAAGCTTTAGAAGGCAAAATTCAAGATCTTATTGCTCAAAAAGGTTACATCGTTGATAAAAATAAGAAGTTGGTTTTAGTTACAGGACATAGGCGTGAAAATTTTGGTCAAGGGTTTTTAAATATTTGTGAAGCTTTAAAAACAGTTGCCAAACAACATCCTGAAGCTGATATTGTGTATCCAGTACATTTAAATCCAAATGTGCAAAAACCGGTTAAAGAGATTTTGTCTGATGTAGAGAATGTCTTTTTAATTCCACCATTAGATTATGAGCCGTTTGTTTATTTGATGAATCATTCATATTTTATATTAACTGATAGTGGTGGTATACAAGAAGAAGCACCTAGTTTAGGTAAGCCTGTTTTGGTTATGCGTGACACGACAGAGAGACCAGAAGCTCTTGAAGCAGGTACAGTAAAACTTGTTGGAACAGATATACAGCAGATTATTGACGAATGTACAAAACTTTTTGAAGATGAAAAATCTTATCATACAATGTCAAAATCACACAATCCATATGGAGATGGTAAAGCTTGTGAACGAATAGTTAGTTTTTTAAAAGGGAAAATGAGATGAAAATAGAAAAAATATGTGTGATGGGACTTGGTTATATTGGATTACCAACTGGTTCATTATTGGCAAACAGAGGCTATAAAGTACATGGTGTTGATGTTGTACAATCAACAGTAGATACAATCAATCAAGGGAAAATACATATTGTAGAACCAGATCTTGATACTTTTGTACAATCTGCTGTAAATTCTGGAAACATGAAAGCAGATACAAAACCTGCACCTGCTGATGTGTTTATTATCGCTGTACCAACGCCATTTAAAGATAATCATGTTCCAAATGTTGATTATATTGTGAGTGCTACAAAAAGTATAGCTCCTTATGTCAAAGAAGGTAATATTGTAATTTTAGAGTCTACTTCTCCAGTTGGAACTACTGATCTTATGGAAGAAACACTAAAAAAAGAGGGTGTTGATACTTCTGTTATTCATTTTGCACATTGTCCAGAACGAGTACTTCCAGGTAAAATCATGCATGAGTTAGTACACAATGATAGAATAGTTGGAGGAACAACAAAAGAAGCTACAAAAGAAACTGCTGCTTTTTATAAAACATTTGTTAAAGGTGAAGTACTTGAAACAGATGCTAGAACTGCCGAAATGGCAAAATTAACAGAAAATAGTTTTAGAGATGTAAATATAGCTTTTGCAAATGAACTATCAATGTTAAGTGAAAAATTTGGTATAAATGTTTGGGAATTAATAGAGCTTGCAAATAGACACCCTCGTGTTAATATCTTACAGCCTGGATGTGGTGTAGGTGGTCATTGCATCGCAGTTGATCCATGGTTTATTGTTGATGCAGCAAAAGGTGATGCAAATATCATTAAAACAGCTAGAGAAGTAAATGACTATAAATCAGAGTGGGTAGTTGAAAAGATCAAAAATAAAGCATTGCTTTTTGAAAAAGAAGAAGGTAAAAAAGCAAAAGTAGCTTGTATGGGATTGGCTTTTAAACCTGATATTGATGACCTTAGAGAATCACCAGCATTATATATTACAAGACGGTTGATAGCTGATGGTGTTGATGTAATGGCAGTTGAACCAAATATAAAAGTATTCTCTGATTTTGAAATAGTTGATTATCAAAAAGCTATTGATGAAGCTGATATTATTGTCTTTTTAGTGAGTCATAAAGAGTTTATTGATATTGAAATAGATCAAGACAAAGAAGTACTTACTTTTTGTAAACTAGATGTGAAAAGAAAAGTGCCTGTTGCTTAAAAAACAGAAATAAAGGAAGAACATGAACCTTAGACTACTAAAAGACATCTCACTTTTTTTGTTGATATTTGGTGTTATCAATGATGATTTTGTGGTAGATAAAGTTGCAGGTGATTTTGCTTTAAAAGCAATTTTTGGTTTTTTCTTTATTGTTAATATTCAGGAATTATTTTTAGATTTGACAAAACCAAAAAATCTTGTGATAAAGTTTTTTTATCTCTTTTTGTTTACTTTTACAACAATTATATTCATTAATTCTATGGCTGAGATTATCACTTTATCACAAGGTTTATTGGTTATACTTCCAATTTTAGTAGTTTTTATTTACGTTACATATTATAATGATTTTGAAAAATTGCTTTATTTTATATGGTTGAGTGTTGTAGCATCATCTATTATTTCTATTTTTAATGACCCCATAACACAATGGACATTTAGACGCACAGGTGGTACAGGGGATCCTAATGAATTTGCTTTGCATTTGTTGGCAACAATACCATTAACAGTTTATCTATTTTATAAAAATAGAAATCATATATTTTTATGGTCATCATTAGGATTATTTTTTTATGCATTGTTATATGCTGGTTCTAAGTCATCCTTTTTAACATTGGGATTTTTACTTTTCTTTGCATTTATTGTTAAGTTTAGATTTTTATTGCGTAAATTATTTTCTTTTAGAGTATTGTTGGGGATCTTGGTTTTAGGAGCTATTATAAGTAGTATAAATTTTTCTCAAATGACTGCTGTTAAAGGTATAGAAAAAAGAGCTAAAACATCTGGAACGGCACATACTCGTTTTGTTTCTTGGAATGCAGGTATTCGTATGGCAGAGCATAATTTTTGGCTTGGAGTTGGTGCTGAACAATATGAAAAACATGCACGTCAATATGCTACGGATTATATTGCAGAAGGTTCTTTCGCTCCTCATAATTTTTTGGTCAAAATGATAGCTGAAAATGGTTTTTTCCCATTTGTTGCATTTATTATATTTTTGATATCTTTATTTACTTTTAGATTTAAAACCATTATGCAAACAGATTATTTTTGGATATACTTATCTGCACTATCTGCAATTTTTATGGGACTGACATTGTCTGTTACATATGAAAAATATTTTTGGCTTTTTTTAGGTTTATTGGCACATGTAACTTATGTTGTGTGGCTGGAGAAAATAAGAGGAGAATTAGATGAAGATCATGCATATATTGCCTAGTTTATATACTGGTGGTGCAGAAAAGTTTTGTATAGATATATGTAATGAACTTTCAAAAAATGCAAATGATACAATTTATTTGTGTTCACTCGAAAAACTTAATGACAAACAGCAAATCATGTATCAAAAAATTGGTAAGAATGTACATTTTATATCCATGAATAAAGTTGGGAAGCATCCAACTTTAATGTTTGACATATATAAAATGCTTAAAGAAGTAAAACCTGATATTACGCATACCCATTTACGTGCTCAAGTATATGCTGCTTTTGGTTTAATTATGAGTAAAATACCTAATGTACATACTGTACATAGTTTGGCAAAGAAAGAGACAACAGCAGGTAAGCGTAAATTTTATGCATTATTATATAAATATTTTAATTTTGTTCCAGTTTCTATAAGTCAAGAAGTTTTAAATTCTGTTCAACTAGAGTATGGTAAAGAATTTAATGAAGAGATTGATAATGGTGTACAAAAGCTTGAGGCAACTACTGCTCTTGATGATACAAGGCAATATATTCAAACTTTAAAACAAAATGATAAAACAAAGATTTTTGTTAATATTGGTCGTGTTTATCCTATTAAAAATCAAAAACTTTTAATTGAGGCATTTGATAACTTATTGGATGAGGGTATAGATGCACATTTATTGATTATAGGTTCTCGTATAATCGTTCCTTCTTATGCAAAGGAATGTGAACAAATGATACGACACAAAGAAAACATTCATTTTTTAGATGAAAAAAGTAATATTTCTGACTACCTTTTATGTGCAGATGCCTTTTGTCTTTCATCTAGTCATGAAGGTATGCCTATGACAATACTAGAAGCTATGTCTATTGGATTGCCTACAATAGCAACACCAGTTGGTGGAATACCGGATATTATTGATGAAGGAATGAATGGCTATATTTCTAAAGATTTATCTGTTAGTGGATATGTAGATGCATTTAAAACCTTTTTGAATAAACCTACATTAGATAAAGAAAAAATTATATCTAAGTTTGATTCGCATTATTCTGTTTCAATCACAACACAGAGATATTATAATCTTTATAAACGATTAGTTAAAAAATAATATGACAATAAAACAACTTAAAAGATATATTCATACTTTACGTTTTATGAAAATAAAACAAATTAATTATCGTGTATATTATGTGGTTCGAAATAAAGTACGAAAAGCTACTAAACATTCTTATAAATATTCCTTAAAATCAAATAGTTATAAACTTAATTTAAATCCTTCGATTGAGAGTTATACTTCGTATAATAGTAATAATAATTCTTTTACTTTTTTGAATCTATCAAATACTTTTAACAACAAAATTGATTGGAACTTTTCAGATCATGGTAAATTATGGACATATAACCTAAATTATTTTGAGTATTTAAATCAAAAGAAAATTATAATTGATAATGGTTTAAAGTTAATATATGATTTTATTGAAAATTTACCAAAAGTAAAAGATGGTTTAGAGCCTTTTCCAATTGCTTTGCGTGGTATTAACTGGATTAAATTTTTAGTACAGCATGACATAAAAGATCAAAAAATTGATGATTCATTATATGCTCAGTATAATATATTATTAGATAATTTAGAATATCATTTACTAGGTAATCATTTACTGGAAAATGGATTTTCGCTTTTATTTGGTGCGTATTATTTTGCAGATAATAAGTTGTATAAAAAAGCTAAAGATATTCTTGTCTCTGAACTTGATGAGCAAATATTGTCTGATGGAGCACATTTTGAATTAACACCTATGTATCATCAAATAATGTTTTTTAGAGTACTTGATTGTATAAATTTAATATCTCACAATGATATTTTTAGTGATAGAGATTTTGAAAGATTTTTAAAACAAAAAGCTTCTAAGATGTATGGATGGCTGAAAAATATAACCTATAAAAATGGAAATATTCCTCATTTTAATGACAGTACAGATGGTATAGCACCTACTAGTAATGAATTATTTGAGTATGCAAATAGATTGAATATCAAAGAAGATATTCTAATTTTAAAAGAGAGTGGTTATAGAAAATTTGAGCAAGAAGATTATGAATTAGTAGTGGATGTTGGTAATATAGGTCCAGATTATATTCCTGGACATGCACATAGTGATACATTCAATTTTGAGCTTTATATAAAAAATAAACCATTTATAGTAGATACTTCAATAAGTACATATGAAAATAATTCACAAAGAAAATATGAACGATCTACATCTGCACACAATACTGTGATGATTAATAATATAGATCAATCTGAAGTTTGGTCTAGTTTTCGTGTTGCAAAACGAGCTAAAGTTATTAATCTTGAGGAAAATGAAAAATATGTATCTGCTACACATAATGGATATCTACGTTTTGGTATATTGC
>Ga0256841_1000817_pt1 | contig 29603 bp, 30 predicted proteins | sample 356308metaG_FD_185971 | JGI IMG/M metagenome (GOLD analysis project Ga0256841, IMG submission 185971) | Hydrothermal vent microbial communities from Mid Atlantic Ridge, Atlantic Ocean - 356-308 | ecosystem: Environmental > Aquatic > Marine > Hydrothermal vents | place: Atlantic Ocean: Mid... | reverse complement strand
ATTCGGTCATCGTGGTCACCGACCGGCGGGTGCTGGACAAGCAGATCCGCGACACCATCAAGCAGTTTGCCCAGGTATCGGCTACCGTCGGCCATGCCGAACGCTCCGGTGACCTGCGCGGGTTTCTTAAGGCGGGCAAGAAGATCATCATCACCACGGTGCAGAAATTTCCGTTTATCCTCGATGAGATCGGCGATGAACATCGTAGTGCCAAGTTTGCCATTATCATTGACGAGGCGCATTCAAGCCAGGGTGGTAAAACCACGGCTGCCATGAATCGTGTACTTGAGGAACACCCAGCTGATGGAGACGGGGAGCAGACCATCGAAGACAAGATCAACAAGATCATGGAGGGGCGGAAAATGGTGGCCAACGCCAGTTATTTCGCCTTCACCGCTACGCCAAAGAACAAGACCCTGGAGATATTTGGCGACCCGGATCCGCAGTCCGACGGCACAGTGAAGCACTACCCGTTCCACAGCTACACCATGAAACAGGCCATTCAGGAGGGTTTCATTCTGGATGTGCTGAAGAACTACACCCCGGTGGAGAGCTATTACCGCCTGGCCAAAACAGTGGAGGATGATCCGCTCTTTGACGCCAACAAGGCCCAGAAGAAGTTGCGCCGCTATGTGGAGTCGCACGAGCACGCCATCCGCGAGAAGGCCGAGATTATGGTGGATCATTTTCATGCACAGGTCATCGGTCATCGCAAGATTGGTGGTCAGGCCCGGGCGATGGTTATCACCAATGGCATCAAACGAGCCATCCAGTACTTCCATGCGTTCAAAGACTATCTCAAGGAGCGCAAGAGCCCTTACCTGCCGATTGTGGCCTTTTCCGGAGAGCACGAGCATGGCGGCAAGAAAGTCACTGAAGCGACACTGAATGACTTCCCCAGTAGCCAGATCACGGACAAAATCCAGCAGGATCCCTATCGCTTCCTGATTGTCGCCGACAAGTTCCAGACCGGCTATGACGAGCCGCTACTGCACACGATGTACGTGGACAAGACGCTCTCCGGCATCAAGGCGGTGCAGACGCTTTCACGGCTCAATCGTGCCCACCCGAAGAAGTATGACACCTTTGTACTCGACTTCTATAACGACTCGGAAACCATACAGAAGTCGTTCGAGCCGTATTACCGTGCCACCATCCTCTGTGACGAGACCGATCCCAACAAGCTGCACGATCTGAAATCGGATCTAGACGGCTACCAGGTCTATTCGCAGGCACAAATCGACGATCTGGTGGGCCTCTATCTGAACGGCGCAGATCGGGACAAGCTCGACCCGATCCTGGATGCTTGCGTGGCTACCTACAACGCCGATCTCGACGAAGACGGACAGGTGGATTTCAAGGGTAAGGCAAAGGCTTTTGAACGTACTTATGGTTTTCTGGCATCCATTCTGACCTATTCAAATCCCGATTGGGAGAAGCTGTCGATCTTCCTGAACTTCCTGATTCCAAAAATCCCTGCCCCGAAGGAGGAGGATCTGTCCCGGGGGATTCTGGAAGCCATTGATATGGACAGCTACCGTGTTGAAGTAAAATCCAGTATGAAGATAGGCCTTGCGGATGAGGATGCTGAAATTGAACCGGTTCCAACCAGCGGTGGCGGCCACAAGCCAGAGCCGGAGCTGGATCAATTGAGCAATATCATCAAGGCGTTCAATGATCAGTTTGGCAATATTGATTGGAAGGATGCTGACAAGATCCGCAAGGTCATCGCCGAGGAAATTCCGGCCAAGGTCGCAGCGGATACTGCCTACCAGAATGCCATGAAGAACAATGACAAGAAAACAGCACGGATCGAGCACGATGCCGCATTACAACGGGTGATGATCGAACTTCTTGCCGATCACACCGAACTGTTCAAGCAGTTCAGCGATAACCCGTCGTTCAAGAAGTGGTTGGGCGATACTGTGTTTGGGGCAACCTATCAATCAGACGGTTAGGCTGCATCAGGATCGGCTCGTGGACGAGAGGAAGGCTGGTGACGAGACGTTTTGATCGTGAAACGAAACTCCAATACCCCACATGGACTGTCATTCAAACGGAACTCGAGGAGGCCTTGAGCAATGTACGTTGGCGCGTCGCGCAAAGCATGGCGCATCTGGTTGGGTGAAAGTCCCGGCATGGAAAGGGTTGACCACCCACCATTACCGAGTGTTGCGCCTCTGGCGGAGCGATGCTCAGGAAAGGAATCTGGGGCATGCGTATACAAAAGAGGCGAAGCGTACACAGGGTATGTTATAGGCCGGATGGGGACGCAGCCCCTTAGAGCTGGTATCGCTTCGAAAAGCCGTTCCGGATTAGTCAGCGTTGTAACGTGCGTGAAACCCAAACGAGCCGGGCGTATTGGTGAGCCTGGTGAGAGCCGGCGGAGCTCTGCCAACTCGTGTGGGCTTCTTCAAATCGCGTTTTCCGGATATCCCCCCGTAATTCTGTCGATCTCATGGCTCACCTCCTGAGTGAGAGTGAAACCGGACAGATCACGTGCTACAAGTCCGGACTGTTTATTTGCTCGCAACAGTCCGCTCAAATAGACTTGAAATAAGCAGGTAATAACAATATAATAAGCGCTCTTTAACATCTTTTTAGAGGCGGAATTAATGTGTAAAGAACAAGGTGAGGAGGAAAGTCTCATCAGCGTTGCAGAATTTGAACGAAAGGTCGAAGAGCTGGAAGAGATTGTAATTCGCATCCGTGCACCTGCCGACGCGAAGGTTAGACCTTATGAATATGACCGAAAAGGTGCGGGAACGCAATCTACTACAGAATGGAAGGCGGGTAGAATACAACCCTTGATTGGCGATTTCGCAGTAGAAATCATTGATGGTAACCACAAGTCCCCTCACGGTCGGACTAAACTGGCAACTTTGCGAAAGAGCTACGAAAAGTGAATGACCAAGAATTCGCTGGTTGGCTTAAAAAAAGACTGCGTGCGAAGGAAGCAATTCGCATCGTGCGCGCAAACTGGGCATGCAAGGTTGCAGTAGTAGCAGAGGATGAGCCAGCTCTCATTGAAGCAGACCCGGAAAAACGCTCGCTCACACAACTCAAGAAGCTGGCCAAGGCAGGTTTGCTTCAGCAGGCGGAAGTTGATCATCAGGTTTTGGAGAAATCCACAGAATTCGATACGTCATGGGAAACCAAAGACTTTGATGAGGCGGATGTAAACAGCTTCATCCAAAGGCGACTGAAAACGCTTGGGAAAAGTGGCAGAGGCAAGGTAATTTCCCAAAACACGGCGTGGAAAGTCTGGGCTGATGCAGGAGGCTGTTGCATGTATGAAGGATGCGCAAAGGATCTGTCCAAAGTACATCTGCATACCAAAGCAGCCAAGATCAGTTATCTGGCTCATGTCGTTGCATCCAGTGCGAATGGCCCCAGAGGAGATGAAATAAGGTCTGAGCTACTTTCCGATGATCCGGAAAATATCATGCTCATGTGCGATGAGCACCATCGACTGATTGACAGTTTCGCATCCCAGGCGCATCCGGAGGAACGGCTACTGGAAATGCGCCGAAATCATGTGGAAAAGATGAAAACATTGCGAAAAGCAATGGCCTATCCAACGGCTCAGGTGGTTACGCTATTCGCTGACCTGGGTGGTGTGCCAACCCGTTTCCGTGAAACAGACTATCAGGAAGCACTATTGAAAGAAAAGCTTGCCATGGCGCCGCGGGTAGAATACCTGATCAGAAGAAAGGATCAACGTGATGATCGTAGCGGCTCAAGCTTTTGGTCGTGCTATCTCCACGAACATGAAAATGATATTCGCCAACTGGTGAGATTTGTCAAGGATATGCACAAAGAAGAGCATACGCTGGCAATATTTCCGTTGCACCATATTCCTACACTTGTTTTGGCGGGCCGAATTATTGGCGAAGCCTCCCCGGTTGAAGTCTTTCAATATGATCGACATTGCGATACCTGGTGCTGGCACCATGATGTGCCGGCCCATCCGCAAGGTACCTTTAGTATAAATGGAATGACCCAGGAATCAGCAGAAGAAGTCTTGTTGACCATCGAACTGACGGCATCCATCAACGAAAATAGTCTGCCAGAAACACTTCGTGAAGAAATCCGTGCGAAAAAAATGCCTTGGATCCGCATCCAGACAGAAAATCCGCACCAGAACATTATTCGACGCGCAGAAGACCTGCAACAGTTTCGGTTCGAGTGTCGCCGGGCAATCAACCATATCCAGGATGAATTACGCGCAGAGAAAATACACCTGATCGTCGTCAGTCCAGCGAGTACCGCCTTTGTCATGGGTCAGATGTTACAGGCGGGGAATCATCCACCCTATGTCGTGTATGACCGTGCAAACCAACAAACGGCATTTTCCCAGGCACTGATCATTGATGGTCAAAATGTATCGTCAGCAGAAGAATCTACCAGCAGGTACGTCGTCAACATTCGATAAGGAGCATCCGACATGAGTTATTTTCCCAGCAAGACACTTGTAGAAGAAGCGTTAAAAAAGCGCAGTGGTCAACTGAATGAGGCTATTGCAGCGGCAAGCAGTATCACGCTTTCCACAGAGTCCGATTCTTTCGACAGAGCGATAAATATTTATGGACAAGTACTTCAGCGGGTCAATAATCACATTACCATTAAAAAAGAAATCATTGAAGAGGCCATAGCCGCTTACAACGACATCGGCGCTCATCTCATAACAGAATTAGATTGGGATGAGAATGATATAGCGATTCGTCCGCAAGGGTCGGCAGCGACCCAGACGTTGATTCGTTATCCGGGAAGAAAGGATTTTGATATCGATGCAGTATGCGAAGTCAATATTGATCGAGTTGATGCCAAAAATCCGGTTAAATTTTTCCAGGATATTGGGGAAGTGCTGAAAAAAAAGCACCCAGGCAACGTGAAGCCAAAGAACCGGTGTTGGAACATTAACTTCGTTGACCAGGGTTTCTATTTGGAATTTACGCCATCGGTGCCATTGGTTACGGAATTCGCCGATCAGCGGGGAACAGCCACAAAAAACATCGCCACTGAATCAGGCTACGAAGCCACAGCGTTAAGCGTAGTGGACAACAAAGAGAAATGGTGGAAGCCTTCCAATCCGGAGGGTTTCGCGCAATGGGTCAGTGATACAGCACGATTACAACTCCTAAAACGAGAAGTGGCGGAAGCTGCACTATCAGCGGAGATGAGGGTAGAACCTGTCCCGGCACAAGAAGTGGGAATTCAGGACACGCTCCGAACAGCAATAAGATTGTTCAAACGGCACCGGGATATGTGCGTGCGCAGGAACCTGATTCCATCCGAATACCAGCCAATTTCCGTCATACTGGTCACCCTGGTTACCGGTGCCTATGAAGGTTTGGCCCGTGTACTGGGAGTTGCTTATGAGCATCCGGTCAGTCTTATGGCCGATCTTGCAGAGATATTGCCGCATATGGTAGAGAGACGGGAGGATGAATGGTGGGTACCCAATCCAACGGTACAGGGAGAAAACTTCGCGGAAAAATGGAACCTGGATCGGGAGCAACGAAAAAAAGCGTTTGCTATCTGGTGTGAGTGCCTCACGAACGACCTTCAAAGACTGCTTAACGCAAAGTCTCAAAAACAAGCCCAGGAAATTGCTGACGATATATTTGGAACCGGATCCAATCAGCAGGATCCCGGGAACGGAAGCGTTCCGCCAAAACCCAAGTACCCGGGCGTTATTCCTGTTAAACCAAACAACGGATTGGCCTGAACATCGGCAATGACATTGGATTTGGCGCGCATTCGGTGCAAATTTCCGTTTTTTCAACTGCCGGCAACCCGCACCAGCCGAACAGAAACGGTTTTTTCCCTGGACGTTGAATTCCTCTCGCCTATGCTGGCAAATCAGATAAGCAAGGCGGAACTGGTGCTGACCAGGGGATTTCCGGGGAAAGGAAAGGCAAGGATTCGGTTATCCAATGAGGCGGTCTTTCGTATTCCCCATGTCGATGAAGACGGATGGGTCTGTCTTGGCGACAAAGAGGATCCGGGACCCGCGTATGACTGCTCGCCAGATGATCGGGTAATCCTGACGTTATTTGGCTTCCAGAACTTTGTTAGAAAGTGGTGCCTGGGGGAATTAGACGGCGACTTTGATAAAGAACCATTAAATTATTGGTTTATTCGTGCCAACAAAGAAATGCGGAAGGACATGCCTGTTCGAACCGTGTGGACAACAGATGAGCGACCTGGGGAATCGTCCATTCGAGAGGGTACTCTAGTGCTTCCGGAGCGGATTTTGATTGTAGGTGACGATCGTCGAAATCGCGCACTAATACGGTCGTTGGAAGAAAGAGCAAAGCAGGAAGTCACGGTTCGAGTTGCGGATGTTCTCATTGATCGCCCGTTGGTACCAGCGTTTTGGCCCAAGAGCGATGATGAACTGGAACGTCTTCTGATCTGCCGATTGTCATCGGAAGATCAGCATCGTTTCCTGTTGCCAAAAAGCGAACGGAAGAAGGGACGAGGACAACATCGGGTCGTGGTATTACGCCATACACAACACAGTTATGCTTTCCTGTTGCCAGGAGGCCCCTATATTGATTTTAGCGCTGGCGGCAAAAACACCAAGTACAAGCCGCTTCGCGTGATGAGCGCATTGAACGTGGAACGCCTTGATCCGTGTTGGACGGTGGGACGAGATCAGCACCCCATAGTTCTGCAACGCCAGCAACAGCGCGTATTAGTCATCGGAGTCGGTGCGCTCGGCAGCCCGGTAGCAGATCACTTGGCCAAAGCGGGCTTTGGGCAGATTGTTCTGGTGGATAATGACATGATGGAGCCAGCCAATCTGGGGCGACATCTGTTAGGCGCAGAATCACTGAAACGGCACAAAGCAGATGCCGTGGCGAAGCGGCTTTCATTGGCTTATCCGGCCACCCAGATAAAGCCAGTGAAAAATAAAATAGAAAACTGGCTGGAAACCCATCGGCTCGATCACTATGATTTGGTTCTTGATCTGACAGGGGCAGAAGAAGTCAGGCGGGTATTGGACAAGCACAGGAACGCAAACCCCTGCCCGCTTGTTGTTGCCTGGATGGAACCATTCGTAGCGGCGGCGCATGCCTGTCTGCTGCCACCAGGTGTTGCTTGGATTCATGAAGGGAAGGACTTTCTGAAGCTATTGCAAGCGGTAGATTGGCCCGATACAGTAATTCAGGAAGAACCCGGGTGCTCCACCAAATTTCAAAGCTATACCGCCTCTGCAGCCGCCTATGCGGTCGCTATGGTAGCAGAAAAAGCACTGGAAGCATTGGACAGTGGAATTGAGAAGCCGGTGCTATATAGCTGGGTCAGAAACCAGGCGTATCTGGATAAAATGTGGAATCAACTTGCGCTTCGAGGATGGGCAAAGGAAGCGACCACGAATGATGGTGAGCACTTGGATGGTGTACTTGTCGAGCGCTCGTTTCCGGCATCAAAGGAATGATTACTCCTGCACCCAGGACGTTCTGGTACCCATCGAAAGATCGCTATGTGCTGTTTACCCCGGATGCGTTGATGCACATGTATCAATACCAACAGAACTGTCTATGGGATCGCGAAGCGGGGGGAGAATTGTTTGCGCCCAATCCAAATGAGGACGGTATTGTCATTGCGGCAGCAGCAGGACCCTCCTCCAAAGACATCAGAAAACGGCATTTTTTCAATCAAGACCCGGATCTGGCAACCCGTGAGCGTGAAAATCAATCTCGTCAAGGGCTAGAGGCAATTGGATTGTGGCATACCCACCCACAGAAAATCCCAGCACCTTCTGAACAGGACAAACGCACCGCGAAGCAATATTACGATAATCTCGAAGGCACGAAAGACCGGTATCTATTGGTGGTAGTAGGGAAAGGTGGAGAAATACCGGCATTATCGGTTTGGTCTGTTGGCGCCGCGGGATGGGAGATGCTGCCCGAAGAACACGGGAATGGGTGATGGCCGTCAATTGAAGCGCAAAGATCGTTGGTATACAATCGTCCGACGACATCTAATGTGCTGTTTTCACAGAGGAAGTATGTGGCACCCCAGTAGCACATTGGATGATGGCAGGAGCCATCAAAAACGCGAATACGACGGAATGGAAGAGATCCTGATGCCACCACCGAACAATCAACAGATATTGGATTTGTTGCTGAGTGACCCCAAAGGGGTGGTGATCGCGTGCAATTTACAGCAGAGTATTAAACAAGGGCTGGTGACCAAAAATTTTGCCAGTACGCTGGTCGACTGGTGGTTCGATTATTATCGTTACACCATTAGCGGCACCACCGGTGGTATTAACAAATTGTTAGACGCCCTGGATGTAGTGATTTCCCCAACAAATTTGCCGGCCAATTTCCGGCCGGGCACGCATAGGCCCGATTTTTTATTGCAAGGACGATATCCAACCAGGAAACACAAAATAAATGATGCGCAACATGTCATGACCTTTACCACCTTTCGTAGGCATGTCGCTCATGAGGATGATTACAAGAAGTTAACCAATGGATGTGACATTCCTTCTGCCAACTCTTTTACGAACCCAAGCGATCGCGGGATAGCACGTGCCATGGATCTGTTGCAAAAAATGGGTCGCTGGGATTGCCGCATAACAGCCGATGGAACCATAGGCCGATCCGGTAGGATTTTATGGTTTACATCAGCACCAAGCGGTAGCACGACAACAAGAACAGCAGATGAAATCCGGGATATGCTGGGTATGATTGACCGCAAACCAGGGAATTTGCTCATTGAAGTCACCCTGCCGGCAACATGCCTGGCTAAACAGAATCCCCGGCGCCCTACTGCAATGGATGCGGGAAGTCATCAGCGTTTTCGGGTGCGGGCTGATGGAAAAACAAAGCAAGGAAGAAAAGCCTGGGGGCATGCGGTGGATCTGGGAAAATTCGCCCGGGGTGAACCCAACATCGACGGTGCATGCGAAAGAGTATGCCAGCCGATCCCTGCCACAGCGGTAAACCAATTGTCTTTTCGCTGTCTTGGTAAAGTGACAACCACCCGGGGAAACGACGCCAATGATAATGACGACGAATTTGCCAAGCGTCTGTTATCCACCTGTCCGAAAACAGATGTCAAAGCACTGAAAACCTTTATGATGGATCTGGTATGAGCATTCAGGAAGAAATAGACAATAGGCCTTTGCAGGACATGTCGCTGGATGCAATGGTGTCGTGGTTGGAAAAAGGACTTCGTGGGTACTTGCTTGGCAATGACGGCGCCTGGGTATTTGGTAGCACATCGATTTATATCGGACGCACGGAGCATTTGGTGTTGGATTTTCGAGAAATGTTCCTGGCACTGCCGGCGGATCGTACGCGCGTCAGGTTTCGAGAAGCGGTAGCGACTTTATTGGGGCGTTTGCCGGAAGAACCAGACTCGGTGGTGCTTTTTGAGCATCTGCTCAGCATTGCCGCTGTAGTGGAGTCCTACGAAACCCTCGGTGTCATCCGTCAGCGCGTGGGGGGTGGTTTTTTTGGTCTGACCGATAACCTGGACGGTCACAGCCTTTTTGCGCAGACCCTGGATTTCGTTGCAGGACTGGCCAAGGCGCCGGATCAACCGGTTCTTGAAACCCTGGATGCGCTGATCGACTCACCGTACTTCGAGCCTGCCTACGCCAACCTGGCGTTGCTGGCCTATTGTCGTGCGGACGACAAATCCTTGCCGAAACACCTGGATAGACTCCGTCCCTATTTCACTGCAATACAAGCGGACCGTGAACTATGGAGCACGCAGGCTGCGCAAAATATTGCCTGGCAGGTGAGCGATACGATCGGTTGGGCGGAGATTGCCAGAATTCTGCCCCAACTACGTTACATTCCTGACGAGCCTGATGTAGCCTCCAACACGTGCGCTGCGCTTACAATTGATAACCCATTGTATTTCAGTACCGACTTCTGGTTGGTATATGGATTGTTGAAGGGGATGGATCCACCAGCAGGGCTGTCTTGGACCACAGAAGGCGATCTTCTCCTGGTCTCCACGGAAAACGAAGAAAAGAGATACCCTATTGACCAGGGTATTCGCTTCAACGATATGCTGGATTGCTTCAGACGGGGCGGTTTTTTTACCCGCGAGTTGTCATCAGAATCACCACCGGGCCAAAAGGAAGACGCTACCAATAGTCCGGCGTCTATTCTTATCGACGCTTCGTCGGGCACTGGTTCCTGCATACCACTAACTCCTGAGACACCTGTCGCGGGGCACGGATAGCGTCATGAACCTTCCCGAACAAGCCAAAATGCTCGTTCAGTATGTGGAGGCGGCCCAGCGTCAACTCAAGTATATCGAACCACGTCGGCGAGATCAGGACTTTGAAAAAAAAGGAGGCACCCTCCTTTATGCGGTGGACACTGACATCGTCAAACTGTTCACCAGTCCAGCAGAAGTGTCCGTGGCGAAAAATGGCCGGGAAGGTTATGCGCAAATCTTTCCGGACGAGCCGCCGGAGATCTCGGCGGCCATCGGCGCCGCCCTGGCCTACTTCATATTTTTTGAACTGACCAAGAATACCCCTTTGCTGGCCATCCCGCCCCTGAACGAGGAGATCCGCAATGTGTACCAGGGGGTTACCCACGATGCGTCGAAGGAACAAAAGCGCGCGGACAGTCAGGAACAAGAGCTTGAGCGTCTTTTGAAGGAAATAACGCAAGACAGGGATGATGCTGGCACCATAGGGAAAGTCCTGCAGGAAAAGGCGCCAGATATTTTTCGTATTCTGACAAAATCGGGCTATACCCAGGAATTGGATCGATTCAACGAGCTATTTGGTAGTGGTCGCTTGGTGCCACCTGGTTACTTTCTGGAAAACGAACAGAGTACGACGGATATGCTAAAGGAAGCGCTGGCGCCAGCGGATCAAACGTGGGAAAGCCTTTGCGAATTTCGCGACCTGCGCAATGCTTGGGATGAAGCGCTAAGAGAAGTAAAAAGTCCGCACCGGAAGGCTTTTCTTCTCTATAACGATGCGACGGCACTGGCACGGCTGGAAAGGATCAATGAGCGCATGGATGAAAATACGCGACTGATCTTGATCACCGGCGATCAATCATTGATGGAAGCGGCCAGGCGTATCCATGAAAAATGTAGCCATTTCTTCGCGGACTGCTATTTGCGCCATCCGCGCAGTTATCTGGCGGATCTTTTATTGCTTAAATCGAGCAATAAGCATGTAGATAACGATCTAATCGGTTGGCTGGAGATGCTCAGAAACACGCTGGGAAGCGACCAGCATGTGCCGGCAGAAAAGATGCGTATTGCAGAGCAAACCCTGCGGGATTCACCGGATCTGCTGGAAAAATTTCAGCAAAAATGGAGCGATTACAGCAGATCCATTATGCTAAGCCCGGTAGAAGCAGAAACAACCAATAACAACATCAATTCAATGTTGTGGCAGCTGCTGTCCACAAAGTGTTCTGATGACATGTATGGTCATTTGAAAGAAGAGCTGGAAAAAATTATCGGAAAAAGCAGGGAATCTCTGATCAAGGTCATTACCAAGGCAGGGTTTAGCCTGTTGCTGCATTCGGAAAGCCGGTCGCAATTGGTTCGGAATGTTCCCTTGTTGCGTTTTTCCAGTTTTACTAAAGCACAAGATTTTGTGAAATCGGTAGTGCAGAACGGTCGTTTTCCGTCCGCTGATGAACAATCGTTGAAAGAACCGGATGACGACCCTAACGATTATACCTTCTACCTGGTATACGCAGTGCTTTACGCCTACAAGGACATGTGGATATTTACCAAGAAGCTGGCGGAATACGCTACCCAATTGGTGGACAAAAATAGGGCACCAAAAATCTCCGGCAGGGAAGCACACTACCTGCTATCAGTAGCCATTCGCCACACTTGTCGCATAAGCAAGGGGCTGGCAGCGGCACAAAAGCATTTGAAGATGGCGGAAGAGCGGGTGAAATCAGAAAGCCATCATGATGAAAGGATGGATGAGGATATTCGCTTTATCAGCGAGGAGATCGCGATCCATCTTACCTATCGGTTGTACGAGAAGTTTCAAGGAGAATCGTTACCGGACAACATCCCATCGTTGAAAAATATTCAGAAGGCAGCAGTAGAGGCATTGAAAGATATGCAAAACCAGGAGGAAGGAAAAGAGGATTCGCAAAACCAGGAGGAAGGAAAAGAGGATCCGCAAAACCAGGAGGAAGGAAAAGAGGATCCGCAAAACCAGGAGGAAGGAAAAGAGGATCCGCAAATCTATCACTTCGCTGAACGAAATCTGTTGACAAACTATTTCATGGCAACCTTTATGCTGGGGAATTATGCTGACAAGAAGTATAAAGATACTTATGAAGATCTATTCAAGCGATTTAAGAATAATGTGGGATTAAAGAACGCGCCCAAGTTATCGTATTTGGTGGAAGTCATCTACAACATGGCTGGCTGGCTTAGCGACCCAGAGCCAAAGGAGTACCATCACAATGCCAAGCTGCTTCTTGAGCAAAAGCCGCATTCGGTTATGCCATACGATTCGGCGCGTTTTGAGTTTTTGGAAAAAATTCTCAAGAAAGAGACATCAGCGTAACGGACTACGCATGAATCTGGTGTACGAATAGATTAAAGAAAACGGTGTGGGGGTATTGCTTGCTGGAAGTCGATTAGCGTCAATCCAACCTGAAAAGCTGGCTGGAGCCGCAGATTGGATCGGCTATCAAAAGGTACGCAATTTTGACCTTTTGCATCGCTTCACCTCGCTTCATTGAAGCGATGCAGCCCTTTCGGATAGGGCCTTTCCCATTCTTCCCCCTTCCCTTGGGATCCTTTCTCCCCCTTTTTGCCTATTTCCTTTTTGAGGCAGCAAAAAAAAGCCCGCCAAGCACCTTTGTAGGGTGTTGGCGGGTTGATGTCAGGCCACGAGCCTTTTGGCCAGGGCCACTTCAATGGAATCCCCGTCCTGGTTGAGAATGTCCAGGCCGGTATCCGGCATGTCGCCGGAGGTGGACTGGCTGACCGCGATTTTCTTGGCCATGAGTGACAGGCAGGCGATCTGCGCCGTATCGCCAAAACCGAGAAAATGCACGTCCACGGGTTGCTGTTGGCCGATTCGCCAGGAGCGGCGGGAGGCCTGTTGCAGGGAGTAGACGTTGTAGCCGGTCTGCATGAACACGATGGTCGGGAACTCCAGCAGATCCAGGCCGGTTTTCACCAGTTCGGGGTTGGTGACGAGCACCTCCACCCCACGATCCACCTGGTCGAAGATCCAGTCTTCCCGGCGTCCCGTATCCACGCTGGCGCGTAACACCGCCGCCTTGAAGCCATGGCATTCCAGCAGCCCTTTGAGTCGGCTGGCAGTGTCCCGCTTGCCGGTATAGGTCGTGTACACCAGCACACGGCGGTCCCGGGCCTTTTCTTCCTTGCATATCCGCAGCAGCTCTTGTTCTTTCGGAGAAGGCTCATCGCCGATGATGGAAGGAACATAGGCCAGCAATTGCCGGGTACGCGGGTGTTTGACCACCTCCTCACGGAAGCAGGTATCCGGCCAGGCAAGGAGTACATTGAGCACCACGCCCAGCAGGCTGTTGTCTCCCTGGCGCAGGGAGGCTTTCAGCTCTGCGGTGAGTGATGCGGCCAGCGCCTGGTAGCGTTCTGCCTGATCCGGGGTCATTGCCACTTCCTGGTAGTGCTCCCGGTACGGTGGCAACACATCGTTGCCGATGTCCCTGAGCTTGAGGAAGGCGGTGTAGGGCAGCACATAACGTGCAATCCCCTTGGGTCCGAACCCGGGCGCCTTGACCGTGCGCACCGTTACCCGTTTGCCCCTGGCGGTGCGGTGGCTTTTACCCTCGGATTCCTTGTAGATGTCCTTGAGGATCCCGTGATCCCGCAGAAACATCATGGCGGCGCTGCATAGGTTGCCCTGGGCGTTGTACCGGTAACCGTCCTCGATCATCCTGCGTGGCATCACGCGCCACAGCAGATAGAACAGGTCGTCGGCATAACCGCCCATGAGGGTGCCGGTCAGCAGAATCGCCTTCCTGACCTTGTTGGCCAGTACCCCCATGGCTTGTCCCTGGGCGGATCCACCGTTCTTGTACTCGTGCCCTTCATCCACCACCAGCAGATCGAAATAGTGATCCGGGAGGTAGCGTTTGATGAACTCCGTGGGTTGATAACCGCCCTGGCCGAAGGATAGCTCCAGGTTGGCCATGGTGCGCTCCATCCGGGCGGCGCGCCGATCCGAGAAGATCAGTTCGCCGCTTTCATCCATCAGGTTGATGAACTCGTGGACGTTGTCCGCAAGCATGCCGCCAAGCAGGCTTTCGCCGAAGGTCTGTACCAGCTTGGTGGCGGTCTTGGGGCCGATGGTGGGTAGCTGGCACATGGCCTCGACCACCAGTTCCCGCCGGGTCTTGCGCTTGCGGCCGGGCCGCATCAGGGTCCACAGCGCTTCTCCGCATTTGCGGCAGACCTGGCGGCGCTCCGTGGGAAACAGCTCTGGCGGTATCGGGTCGCCGTCACTGTTGACCACCAGGGTGCCGCAGGCTGGACAGGCCGCATGGGCAGTGGTGCGCACAAAGGTTTGTGATGCCTCGTTGCCCTGTTCCGTGTGCTCACGGATGTGGCGTTTGCGCAGGGCATAGGCTGGTTTCCAATGAAAGCCCATGCGCATGCGCACACGCCCCATGATGAAGAACTCGGGGCCTGTATGTGCAGGCGCCTGTGACAGCGCCTCCCGAAGTTCCAGAAGTTTGCGCAGGGTATCCGGGCCATTGAGTACCCAGACCCGGGCATCCGGAACGTTTTCCAGGATCTCCCGCCGCCACTTGTAGACCAGGTGGGGGGGGGCGATTACCAGGGTACGTCGATAGCCTTCCGTGTGCAGCACGGCAGCGGCACAGATGGCCATCATGGTTTTCCCGGTTCCCATTTCCGCGTTGATGACGGCGGCCTGCTCGCTCTGATCCTGCAGCAGTCGCGTGACAGCCTGCACCACGTCATGCTGGGCCGGAAAGGGCTGACGCTTCAGGTTGTTCATCACAGCGGTGCGGTGTGGGTTGGGTGTGCCGTCATAGACGGGCGGGTTCTGCCGGGTAACGGCTTCGAGCAGGCCGTCGCCAAAATCGGCAACGAACTGTGACAGTGGAATGATATTGGACACCTCGGTATCGGTGTCGGTTGGTAGAACTTCTGCAGTTGCATTCATGATTTGCTCCTATCGGGTTGAAAAAGGCGGAGCAGACCGGTCCCGACGGGAAGGTGCTGCCCCGCGGGGGTTGGTTTGGATTGAACAATGGACCGGCAGCGGTAGCTGCTGCGCCTGGTGTGGGTCCTCGAGGCGCTGGGCGCAGGAAGTGATCCTGCAAGGGTGCCGTTGAATCCGCAGCGGCGACGGGTAAAACCTTTCCTTTCCCAAGCACCGCCCTGCGATGTTTGGGAAAGGCCCCGCGTGAGCGGGGCAGGTTGGGTCAGTTCACATCCAGGAATCCGGGGCCATTGCCCTCGGGGTCCATCAACACGAACACGGTGCGCTTTCTGCCGGACTCCATCACTTCAAAGCCGAAGTGCTCGCCATCTTCACCAACCACGGCGGCCGTGATCGTGCATCCCACCAGGTCGTTCCTGACGATGTTCAGCATCTGCTCGATATAGGGATCAACCATGATGCGGCACCCCCTTCAGGGCGGACGCATAAGCCTGATCCAGCTCATCCCAGTCGATGCTGCCTCCGCGCTTTTCACCACGACGGTATGCGTCAATCAATAGCCGGCAGGCTTCGAAAGCGGCCTCGCGGCGCTGTAGTTCCTTCACGCAAGCGGCAGGTTCCGGCCAGGGTTCGTCAATGCTCAGCGCCTGGGCGACGGTAAAGGTCAGCGGTGCGTCGCCGGATTCATCGAAGTCATCGTAGAGCAGGGGTGTTTCATCGGTGTTGTCCCAGATCTCTCCGGCATCGAACAGCGCAAAAGCCCGTTGTTCTGCGGCTTCGGGGGATGTGGCCTCGATGCCGACTTGAACCGTATGTACATACGGCAGCTCGTATTCCAGCACATAGCGTGTATTCTGCTGTGATTTGTTCATTGTGTTTCTCCTGTGTAGGAATGGGGAAACACCTCCCCTTGCGGGAAAGTGCATCCCCGCAAGGGTGGAAAGAAAAACTGTGTCAGTTCAGATAACCGGCAAACTGCATTCCCGGTTCGTCATAGAACCAGGATATGTGGATGTCCAGATGCTGATCTTCGATGATCTGCCCAAGGGCATCGTAGATTCCCTGTGGCGGCGACCAGGCGGTGTCGAATGCCAGGCTCAGGTACTCCGGGCTATTGTCGAGTATCTGAATGGCGTTTGCGTCGATGTCACACTTGGTTCCCCAGTGAGCCACCCGCCAGCTGTACCAGTCCCGATGACCATAGCGGTCGATGTTGGCTTTGTAGCGAGGCGCCATCTCGATGTATTCGGGATGATGCTCCTTGAGATAGGCGATGAGTTCCTCGCGGGATTTCAGCCCCTCTTTCTTGATCCAGGCGCGCTCGAGCACACTGTCAATGTCGCCATAGAGTACGTCATAGCCAAGGTGGGCGGAGCCGCACGCAATGTCGAGATCCTTGGGCATGGGTTTGATTTTCTGGAACGGGATCACCTGATCTTCCGTTCCCATAAGTGATTTCAGTTTTTTCAGATCCGCTTCGGGACCGGAAAAGCTGACTCGGTTTTCACACCAGTTTGGCATGTCGTTTCTCCTCTTAGTAGATCCAGAGAAACCACGCCCCGCCGGGGAATGGATTTCCCCGGAAGGGTTGAACAATGCCTGACCTCTTAGATCAGGCCGCTACAGAAAATAGACATTCAGTCTGCGCTCCATGGCCTCCATATATCGATGATGCCAATAGGGTTCCAAGCGCTTCTTGATGCTCTCGATCTTCTGGATGCAGCTTTGCTCGTGGAGATCGTCTCCACAGAACATCTGCTGACGTAACTGTCGCAGTTCGGACTCGAGCCGCCGAACATCCTCTTGTTGCATCATGATGCCTCCGGCGCACTATAGGGTGCATAACCCCGGATGGGTGTGGCTTCCACATGGCGGCTCACAATCTCAACGGACTCCCCGGCCGCTTTCTTGGCGTCCAGGAACATTGCCATGTCACAATCCTCTTCCAGATAGACCCATGATCCATTTCGGTAGGAAAAGGGGGTAATGGATCCGGCGATTTCCAGTCGGGACAGTTCGGATGCCGGCACGGCAAGCCAGCCGTGCCCAGGATCTTGTTCGTAGATGTATTGCATGGGTGTTTCTCCTCTACAGATTGAAAAATTCCGGAGAAACACTGCCCCATCTGGAGGGTGTTCCCCCGGATGGGTTAATTAGCTGACGGCTGTCAGTTCACGCTGCTGAATGAGCCGGGTGATGAGGGTTTCAACGGCATCGTCCCCCAGGTCGATGGCGTAGGCGTACAGGCCCACCCCTTCGCGTGTCTTGATCCAGCCCTGTGAGCGGAAGGCATCGAGCAGGGTATCGCGCCACTGGGGCAGCAGGGGCAGGTGGCAGGTTTCCACCACCTGTGCCCAAAGCCTGCGTTCGAGTGCCAATCGTCCGTTGGCCGATGACCGTTCATGGGGCCGGTAGAGCATGAGGGCGCGACGGTTGACCGAATCAGGCTCTGTAGCCAGACGGTCATAGAGCCACAGATGCACCAGGCTGCCGAAGATCATTTGCGGTGAGGTGCGACCGGAATCGCTGCTCAAGCGTTCCGGGTCGCCCAGTTGAACGAAAGTCTTGTCGTTGTCCTCCAGGCGGAGGCGGAAACTGTCCAGGCCGCCTTCGCGTACCGGTACCGACAGCCGGGCGCGGAACTCCTGTATGGCGGTGTCCCGGCCCCAGATCGACAGAAACAACAGATTGTTTCCTTCGTCGGTCAGCATTGCATCGGCGAACAGTCCCGGTGCATCCAGGATCGGCATCAGGTTGGGCAGATCCTGGTGGCTACGGTGTGGTTGGTATGGCATGGTTTGATTGTTCATGGAGCGTCTCCTGTGTGGTCAAAATGCCGGCAGGAGACGCCCCGACCGGGGGCGACTCACCCCGGCGGATGGATGGAAAGGGTTAAAGCAGACCCCGCTCAGCGAGTGAGACAGCGCCTTCGGTTCCCACGACGATATGGTCGATGACACGCACGTCGATCAATTGAAGTGCATCCCGGAGCCGCCGGGTGATGGTCTCATCGGCCTGGCTCGGTTCCGGCACGCCGGACGGGTGATTGTGATAAAGGATCATGGCGCCGGCGTTGTATGCCAGCGCCTGTTGCACCACGACCCGGGGGTGGATGGAAGCGCCGTCCAGGGTGCCCTGAAACAGTTCCTCGTTACCCAGCAGGCGGTGTCTGGTGTCCAGAAACAGGGCGCCAAACACCTCATTTTGACGCTTCGCCAGCAACAGCTGGAGGTAATTGCGTGTGGCACCAGGACAGGTCAATGTCTGTCCTGGTTGATGTTGTTGTTCCAGCGTGGCTATTGCCAGCTGGATCAGTGCTGTCTGTTCCGGTTCGTGCAGATCCGTGACATGAAGCGATGCAAACCGGTTCTCGACGTTCTTGAACGGCAATACATTGTGTTCTTCCATTGTGTCCTCCGCAGGGGATTGATGCGGGGAGTACGCCCTGGCGGGGAAGCTCCCCGCGAGGGTGGTTTGAATGTGGACTGCCGGTCTGCTGACCGGTGCGCCTGTTGCACAGTCCATGAGGCGCTTTGGGCGCAGGAACGCTCCTGCAAGGGTGCCAGTGAATCCGCAGTGGCGACGGAAAGAATCTTTGATGCTCGCCATCCGTGGCTCGCACCCTGCGGGCGCGTCTTAGACGCGTCCAAATCGGCTGTCCTGCCGATTTGTCCCAAACACCGCACGGCGATGCTTGGGAAAGGCCCCGCGTGAGCGGGGCAGGGTGGTCTGTTTATCGAATGACGAGCACTTGGCCGAAGCTCGGGCTGTCGGGGGTAAAATCCAGGGCGCGGATGACCGGTACGAAGCGGTCGGTCAGGATGCGGGTTTCGGTGATCTGACCGTTGGGCTTTTCCTCGATCTCGGTCTTGGCCTCCTTTTCCTTGTGGGTATCGCCTTTGATGACATAGACCCGCCCATCGGCTGCCTGCACGACGCCGGATACCTGACCGGCGGCCAGCGCCAGGGCGAGATGCCAGTCGGACAGCGCCCGCAAGGGGCGGCGCAGTCCCCGTCCGGTATTACCGAACACCAGCTCGAAGCGATCCCACAGGCCGTGATGCCGGCGCAGCTCATCGGCAAGCTGGTGTGGATCCAGGCGGGAGCAGGCGAAGTTCGCCTCACCCGCAAGGGCGGATGGCACCACATAGGGTGGGTGTGGCCAGGTTTCCGGTAACACCGGAAAGGGCTTCTCCGCGCCTGCCAGGAGCAGGTTCCGCGTCCTGGCAATGCCCATGGCCTCTGCGGTGCGGCGGCGAATGCCGAACACCACCACCTGCTTGAACCGTTGCTCCGGCGCCTGGAATGCCCGTACCTGATCGAAGTGAGTGGCGATCCAGCCTGCCAGCTCGCGATCCAGGGTGTAGCCGGGGATGATCAGTACCATCACTCCACCGAATGACAGCCAGGGATGGGAGAGGGCGTAAAACAGTTTTTCCAGCCGGGGGCGGCCTTTGCCCTTGTAGCCGGACAGGGCCGCCTTGTCTGCCACCAGGTCGCCATAGGGTGGATTGAGCCACAGCAGACCGAACTGGCGTCTGCTGATGATGCAGTCCTGCAGGTCGCCGTGTATGCAGCGGTCCAGAATGCCCTTGGCGTGCCAGGCGCGTTCTTCGTCATACTCCACGCCCAGCGCCTCGGTACGATCCGGGCCAAGATGCTGTTTGCATTCCGCCAGGGCCACGCCTTCGCCGCAGCACGGGTCGAGAATCCGCAGCTGTCCCGATTCTGCGGGCGCCAGGGCCGAGAGAATGCGCTGCGTGGTTTCGGTGTCGGTGGGAAAATACCCGTTCTTGATGAAATTGCGCGCCAGGCGCTGAAACATGAGGGCCATACGTTGCCTCCTTGTGTTGTTGAATGGAATTGCATGAGGAAAGACGGGCAAAGCCGTCTCCCCATCGGGCTGTTGCCGGTTCAGATGAACCCCAGGCGGACCAGCCAGGATGGATGGCTGTGTTCGCACACGCCGTCCGGCTCCACCAGGCAACCATCGGTTGCCTCGCAGATACCGTCGTTGTCGCATTCCATGAGAATGGTCTCGATTTCCTGGAAATCGGTGGTGCCGAAGCGCTGTTGCATTTCGTCTTCCAGGGTGGGTTTGCCAATGGCTTGTTTCATGGTGTTTCTCCTGTGAAAAAGCCGGGAAAACACCTCCCGGCGGGGAAGCTGTTTTCCCGGCGGGGTTGTGTGGATGTGTGCTTAGTCTTCGGTTGGCAGCATGACGGTGAGTACAGGCTCGCCCTGGTCGCCTGGCCCGATGTGAATCTTCAGTTGGGTAAGGCGGGCTTCGCGTGTCTTGCCGTCTCGCGGCACGCGATAGAGCTTGTAATGCACCGTGCTGGCATTCTTGTTTTCAGCCACGGCCATGCGGGCCATCCACAATACGTCCCACAGACGGCCTCGCTGATCCTGGTGGGTCTGCTTGTTGCTGTCGTCGTCGGTCCAGGCCACACAGTCTTCCCATGCCGTCTGGGTGATGGCCATTGGATACCGGAAGCCAGCTTCCGTTGCATCCCGGGTGACATCGATCAATACGCCGTCAGCGATTGCCTGGGCGCGGGTATAGGCATAAATCACTTCACCGAAAGGGTTTTCGGTGTGCTTGGGTTTGTTCATGGTGTATCTCCTGTGAAAAAAGCCGGGAGAAGCGCTCCCCGCCGGGAAGGCGCTCGTTCCCGGCGGGGTTGAGTGGGTGCTGTCATGGTCTATAATCGAGGCCATGCGCAAAGCACCGGTATTGAAAGTTTTGTCTGGCAGGCGGGTTGACCTGGAGAAGAAAGCTGTTGCTCATCTGTTCACTCCGGGACCATTGGCTCCCGAGTGGAAACGGCTGGTTAACCGGCTTTCCCATCGCGGCGATCTGCGACCCGTGAAAGGTCGAGACGGGCGATAAGTTCCTCGTCGATCAGACGCCGGGCCAGCGCCAGATCGGCCTGGCCATCTTTTGTCAGCCGTGCAGAGGCCTCCAGGAAACGGATTTCCTCAATCCGCCGATGAATCTCTTCCGCTGTTGCCGATTCAAGCCAGGCGATGAACGCCTTGATGGTTTCCTTGTTCATGGTTTCCTCCGAAGAGCAGGGGAAACCACCCTGGGGGAAGGTCTCCCCGCATGGGTTGAAAGAAATGTTTTGAATGGTGGACCGGCAGCGATAGCTGCTGCGCCTGGTATGGGTCCTCGAGGCGCTGGGCGCAGGAATGATCCTGCAAGGGTGCCGCTGAATCCGCAGTGGCGACGGTAAAACCCTTCCTTTCCCAAACACCGCACTGCGATGTTTGGGAAAGGCCCCGCTCATGCGGGGCAGTGTGTGTGGCAGCTGCCGATGTCAGTCAGCCTGAACCCAGATTTGATCCAGAGGCCGGAACTGGTATCCGGCAGCTTTCAGGTGATCCCGCTGCTGGCGGAACCGGGAGCGGTCCACGGTGGGGTCGAGCTTCACCTCGTCTCCCAGTGGCCACAGTTCGCCGAACAGCGCCGCCAGCGCCTGATCGCCTTCTTCTGGCGTTGGTTTGGTTTTTGGGCCGATGGTTTCCGGTTCGGTTTCGGTGGCTTCTGATCCATCGACGCCAGAGGTTTCGGTGTCTGTATCAGCTTCCGGTTCGGGTGCTGCCCGGGTTGGTGTAGCGGCTTTGGCAGGTGGCGTTTCTTCCAGCGGATCCGGCTCCACCATCGGCGCCTGGTCTTCCGGTTTCAGATCGTCAATGCCGTCCAGTGCCCACAGGCTGATGCGCGCCCGCACCTCCATGACCATGCGCCCACCGGCCACATAGGAAGTGGGGTAGATCTGGTCGATGCCGAAAGCGCCGTCGTAACGGCCTTCCTCGTATTGGTCCAGCTCCGGATCCTTGACCGAAAACTCGCCGATTTCGGTGAGCAGACGGCCAACATTGAAGGGTCCGTTGCGACCGTTGATGGTGCGCACAGTCAACGTGCCTTGCAGTGTAATCATGATAGATACCTCGATGATCGAATTGATAGAAATGCCCGGCTCCTTGTAAAAAGGAGCCGGGGTGATGCTTGCAATGGGTTCAGGATGGGTCGAAGACCTCATCCAGATCGATGGCGGCCTCTTCCACGAAATGCTCGGTAACCAGTGCCTGTGCCCGGCGGCCATCGCCTTGTGTAATGTCATGCAGCTCGCTGGCATCGAAACCATCGGGTGAATATTCCACGGTGGCCAGACTGACCTCTTGTGGGCGGTCGGCGACAACCGCCTGAATCACATCACCTTCGATGATTACCGCGATCCGGTTGGCAGCTGCTGCAGACTCCTGGTGGGGCGCGGTAGCGCTGAGTGCGGCGAGGCGGGCCTGGTTCAGCAACACAAGGTCGCAGTCATCAGGCCGCCTTCCTTCAAAAGCCTGCACCAGCAACTGCGCCGCCAGGTTGGCAAAATGCCGCCGGCGCAACGCTTCCACGCTGTCGTCCGATGCCGGCCAGTGCTCGGCGTCAATGCGCTTGAGTACGGCGTATTGGGGTTGTGCGCCGCCGGCCTCCCTGAGTGAATCGTGCAAGACGGGAAACAGAGGGTTGTTCGGCAATACTTCGTGCCCCGATTCGAGTTGCTCGCGGGCGATCTGTAGCGCTTCTTGCTCGGATTCGGCTTCGATGCCGAGATGCACCTCATGCATGAAGGGCGTGCGGTATTGGATGACGTACTTGTTCATGGGGTTCTCCCGAAAAAAGCATCGGGAGCCGGCATACCCCAATGGGAGCAGGCTCCCGATGGAGGTTGAGTAATGTTGAATCAGTGCAGGGTTGGCGTTACCAGCAATCGGCAAACATTTGCTTGGGCGTGGCCAATGGGTACTGTTATGCCGGTGTCTTCGATGATCCCGGCATTCACCAGGGCATCGAGGACAGTTTCGTTCTCGGCGTAGTTCTTGATCAAAACCTGGTCCGGCTTCAAAGCGAAGTCGGGCTGGTTGATGGTGGCCGTGGCCACGGGTTCGCCTTGCGGTGTTTTCAACAAGATGGCAATCCGGTCATTGTCCCGGTATCGGCTGAAGACGGGCACACAGGGTATGCCATAGGTGGTGAGGGTTGTGTCTGTCATGGTGTTACCTCCAATAAAAAACCAGGGGCAAACACCGCCCTGGCAGGGGGATGTTACCCCGGCAGGGTTGGAAAAAAGCATTGAAGAATGGACCGGCAGCTCATGCTGCTGCGCCTGGTGTGGGTCCTCGAGGCGCTGGGCGTAGGAATCGTCCTACAAGGGTGCCGCTGAATCCGCAGTGGCGACGGTAAAACCCTTCCTTTCCCAAACACCGCACGGCGATGCTTGGGAAAGGAGCCACCAGCCAGGGTAGGAATTGGAGGTCTGCGCCTTTTATCACCCGCCTGGGGGATCAAAGAGTCGCGGAGAAAAGAGTCGCGGAGAAAAGAGGCCATACTCCCAGAGGAGCATGGCATTTTGGATGGATTAACCGATCAGCTTGATCAAGCCGGCGATCAGCCCGACTTGGGCAACCATGAAAGCGCCCATCCAGCGGATCAGTTCGCTGCGCATCTTGTGCATCTCGATGCGTACTGCAGCGATGTCCTGCTTGAGTTCATTGCGAACAGCAGCAATTTCCAGCTTGAGTTCGCTGCGGCAGTTGGCGATGTCTTCCTTGAGTTCATTGCGAACAGCGGTAATTTCCAGCCTGAGTTCGCCACGACAATCGCTTATTTCCTGCTTCAGATCAGCAATGTCCTGTTTGGTGGCGAGATGGCTTTGTATGAACTCACTAAGCGCCTCAGCTTCTGCTTCGGCCACAGCTTCCGCCTGCTCGGACGGCATGCCGGCTTCGCGCAGGCGTCTGGCAAGTTTGAGTGCATCGAAAGAAATCATGCTCATTAGTTTACCTCCTTTTTGGTATGTCCTGGAACCCAAAGGAAGTCATGCCCCCAAAGGGAGCATGGCCCCCTTCGGGTTTGGCATGGGAAACGATCAGGCCGCTGCAGCAGCGGGCTGATGGTGGTTTTGCGCTTCGTCGGCTTCATCACCGGGCAGGGGGATTCGTTCCCCATTTACTTTTGCCCAATGCACCTGGAGCAAACGTGCTTTCAGGCTGATGCCGGTCTGGCCGGCTTTTTCGCCCTTCTTGTAGGTGAAGGTCTCCGCGTAAAGATCACCGAGTTTGAAGCCCACCAACACCTTGGTGTTCTTGTCCTCGATAGCATCCTTGAGCGCCATGATGGCGTCCTTGGCTGCTGAACCGGAAACCCGGCAGTCGAAACGGGTGTATTCCACGTTGTCGATACTGCCGTGCAGGGCAGAGATGTCTACCGCCAGAAACGGTTTTGCCCGATCCGGTTCAACCAGTCGAACGCGGTTCAGATAACCGACACCACTGCTGTGGAGATCGAAATAACCGGAAGCGGTGTTTTGGGTATTTTGAGTGTCTTGGTTTGACATGGTGTTTCTCCTGTATGAAATAAAAAACCGGGAGAAACGCCAGTCCCGACCGGGATGGAATTTTCCCGGTTGGGGTGAGTAACGCTTTGAATAATGGATCCTCGATGCCAGGCGTTTCCTGGAATCGGGCGGCCGGAGGGATCCGAAGGGCCGCCTGGGCGCCACACGAGGTGGCAAGGGCGCAGCATTTAACCCTGCTGCAAGGGACGAAATCGATTTAATTATCAGCCGATAAACGGCGAGATGTCAAATTCTTGTTTCGTCTTCCTAAAAGGCACTTGGATGATACTATCGTTGGCATGGTAAAGAAAATGGAGGTTTGTTTTACCGTGACGTGAATTCTCTCAGCGCCTGGCATTTTGCGACATAAAGCGTAAAATTACCCGGTAAAGAAAACAACGTATGGTTTTATAGAGAGAAAATGCGTTTCTTTACCGCTTGGCAGCAGGGGTGGCCATGAAGATCGGCTACGCCCGGGTATCCACTCTGGAACAGAACCTGGATCTTCAGCGGGATGCGCTGGAACAGGCCGGTTGTGAAAAGGTGATCGTCGATCAGATCAGTGGGGCCAAGGCGCGGCGGCCCGGCCTGGAACGGGTGAAGGATTTGCTGCGCTCTGGCGATACCCTGGTGGTCTGGCGCCTGGATCGTCTGGGCAGATCCCTGCGGGATCTCATCGACTGGGTGGCGTACCTGGAAGAGCAGGGCGTGGGCTTGCAAAGTCTGCAAGAGGCCATTGATACACATACCCCAGCGGGCAAGCTCACCTTCCACCTGTTTGGCGCCCTGGCGGAGTTTGAGCGAAACCTGATCCGGGAACGCACGACGGCAGGCCTGGAAGCAGCGCGTGCCCGTGGACGAAAGGGTGGGCGGAAGAAAGCACTGGATCCCGACAAGCGGCGGATTGCTGTGGATCTCTACAAAGAGAAGAAAATGACAGTCCGCGAGATCTGCGAGTTGATGGGGATTTCCAAGCCGACGCTGTATGCGTATGTACAAGAGGCAGAGAATGAGGTGTATTAGTTCAGATCTGGTCTGAACTAATACAGATAATGATCCTTAACTGGGTTGTACAAATCCATTTGACCACGTCAAATCCGGAGGAAGTGGATGCCGATGAATGGTTTGATTGCCTGGAGGCCGAGGATCATGTGCTGGTGGAGGGTTCTGTTGGTGATTCCAATAGTGGGGTTTTGTCTTTGCTGTGGTGGCAAGACGAGGCCATGCTCATTGAATGATCCAAGGTATCGGAATTGTTCAAATATCAAACTGTGGAAAAGGAGTATCACATGAGAGGCGCCATGATATTGTTTCTGTACGTTATGTTGCTTACGGGTTGCGTAACACGGCCAGCGCCTCCTAGCGGGCCGGTGGCTTGGGAATGCACGGGTTACGTATTGGGAGAAAAATCCCTTTCAAAGGAGGATTGGGAGCGGTTGGATGCACAGGACAAGAAATACCATCGATGTTTTTACGATGTCTATGTAGACGGCGTACTATTATCCCAATCTCCCTTGCCCCAGCACCCGGATATTGCCATGGCCAAGCGCAATGCAGCGGAGAAAAAGCAGATGATGGAGAAATTGGCCGCGATGAAGGCGGCGAGATCGGCGTCTAGGTTTCGGTGCAAAACGACCCGAGAATGCAAGAAGGCCTTTGCGCTGACACAAATTTTTATCAACACTGTCGCGACTCGAAAAATTCAGCTGGCCACGGACACGATTATTGAGACATATGGAATCGGCTCGGGTGCCGGTGTGGCTATTCAAGCGGTTAAAAAGCCGTTGTCTGGTGATCAGGAGGAAATAGCCATACGGGTATTCTGCAACGGTGGTGACAGGCGCGAATCTTGCTATGACACCACATTGGCGATCTACAAACGCTTTTCGGAATACATTGCCAAGAACTTGCAGTAAAATCAAGCTAGAAACCCGCTGATTCTCATAGCTTCGTCATTCCTATTCAATGGGAGTTCTTTGGGGATGTGCTATGTGATGGCATCGTTTTACTATCAGGTGATTCCTATACATCAGGACGTTCTTCGTGGATACGAATAAGAACTATTATGCGATTCTAGGGGTGCTTCCCACTGCGGAATTCATCATTATCCGGGCGGCCTATAAGGCGCTTGCGCAGCGATACCATCCTGATCGGTATCAGGGGGACGCTTCTGAAGCCAATCGATTGATGGCCGACATCAATGAGGCCTACCAAATTCTGTCCGATCCTGAGTTGAGAGTGCGTTATGACGACCTTCGGGGGGATCGTACTCAGGATGCCGGTTCTTTCTTCGAGAACGACCCAGTTGAAGACTCGATAGGGGATCCTCTTCTCCAGCAATGGGCAATTGCCGTCGAGTACTATCCTGATCTGGAGCGCCTGGAAAAAGACCTTTCGAAAACATCCAGACGACTGGCTTACACCTTCAAGGCCTACATGCTGGAATCCAAAGACTTCGACAAAAGGGTAGCGATCGCAGACGAGATGGCACGTAATTTCCTGACAATCTATTTTGGCGAGAATCCAAAAATTGTGGGCTTCGCCAAGTATCTCATCGCTCATGGCGAGCGCGAGGCGGCCCGCTCTCTGAATCAGGCGATACGTGTGCTGGGAACCAATCCAGACCCCAACATCATCATCAATCGTATTTCGAAAAAATATCAACTGCAGGGTCATCACCAACGGAATGAACGGAATGAGTTGTTGAACGCCTTTCTCTGGGGTGATTGGGCTATGGCCAAGTCGCTATTGGAAAAAGGGGTGAGTCCTTTCGGTATCACGGACGAAAAGGGTAGAAGCCTTTTCGAAATCGCTAACAATCGTAAAGATTCACTGATGCTGGGATTGTTGCATGATTTTATGCCTGAAACATCATCTCATTGAATTGACTCCATGAATATCATTGCCGGACCTATCGTAAGACATACCAATAGAAAGATAATCAATGTATGGCTGGTTATTGATGCCCCATACAAAACGATCCGTTTGCGTGTCTATGGTGATTCCAATGGCGAAACCAGGCTGCATAGTACGACAGACCACCGCCGGGTAACACTTGGAAAATCTTGTTTTGCTGTCTTGATCTCTGCCAAACTACATGTCCCCAGGGAATGCGAACGCATCTATTACGACATCCTTATTGATGGGCATGGATTCCGTGATACAGGTATGCACAAAACAATTTGCTTCCCGGGGCAAAACCTGCCCAGCGTCATGGTGCCTCACAAGCATCGACGGCTTCTCCAAGCGTCCTGCCGAAAACCGCACGATCCCGAGGGCATTGATCAGTTGGCATACGCCGCTACTCTCATTCAAAGAAAGCTTGATGCCCCTGATCGCCCCAGTCAGCTGTTTCTGACTGGTGATCAAATTTATGCGGATGATGTTTCGCCCATACTGCTGTATACCTTTCGGACGCTTCGACAAAAACTCGGAATCAAGCAAGAGCTGGCGGCAAACGGATCGACGAAAACCTTCAATCCAGAATCAGTAAAGCTGGACAATCGAGGAAAGTATCTGAGAAAAAAATACGGGTTTACATCCGGCGAAAAGAATTCACACCTCATAACCTTCTCCGACTATCTGTGCATGTACCTGTTCAGCTTTGCCGGCGTGATACCGGATCGGAAATTTCCCTGCTATGAGGAGCTTCAGCCTCATCTTCGGCACACTACTCGAGGTATGCCTGGTGAAGAAATCAAGGTTTATTCTTACGGACCACCAAACTACGACCGGGATAGAAGCGCATTGGAAAAGTTCGCGTCGACCGCCGGCAGTGCCGTCCGGAGAGTGCTTGCCAACATCAGCGTTTATATGATTTTCGATGACCATGAAGTAACCGATGATTGGAACCTAACGCAAGAAAATCAGGATCGTTTAAGAAGCTCCCGCATTGGCAAGCAAGTCCAAATCAACGCATTATCCACCTACTTGCTATGCCAGCATTGGGGAAACCAGCCAGGGCAAGTAAAATCCGCACTGCTGAAGAAAGTTCAAAAAATGGCGTTGAACCCGATGGAGGATAACCGCCAGCCCCTGGCGACACTTTGCAGTAGCTACTGGGGATACCTTCTTGAGCAAAAGCCGCCTGTAGTGGTACTGGATACTCGAACCCAGCGTCTGTTTTCCGGTGATGAGTTGGCGCTGATGTCGCCAACGCAGTTATTGACGCTAGGAGAGCAGGTGAAAGCCTTAAAGAAAACAGCTTCCCTGGTGGTCGTTTCCCCGACACCGGTGTACGGGTTCACTGAAGCAGAAGTCATCCAGCTGCGTTTGGGCAAGAAGTTGAAAACATTTGTAGACCGGGAACCCTGGGTAGCCAGTGAATTCGCTCTGCAAACACTACAGGCGGTTCTTTCTCAAACCCCGGGAGTAAAAGATGTCGTTCTGTTCAGTGGCGACGTTCATTATGCATTTAGCCGAAAGCAGGTACTGATGCACAACGGCATCACTATGTGGCAGTTGTGCAGCAGCGCGGCTTGTAATTCCCCTGTTGGCGGCAACAAAGGACTAGCTGCCATAAAAAAAGCGGTGAATTTATTCCAAAAGGAACGTACCCCTTATCTCACGCCATATCGTGGTGAAAAAACTATCGTTACCAGCGACAAAAACATTGGAGAGTTGACTTTGAATGATGATATCCAGCCGGTTAAAGCAACGCTTTATTGTCAGCGGCCTGATGGCAAACGCTATCGGATGTTCTACCGGTTGGCTGAATAATATCGACTGCAACAAATGATGTTGACGTTTTCGCAACACCTCCTGTTATTTTGCTTCTACAGATGGAGGTGGGCCGGATGATTTCAACAAAATCATAGTCTGGATCCCTTTGGAAATTGCTTTGTTCCTAGTCGGTCGCATAATTAAGGAAGCCCTGATTAATTCTGTTTTCGAGCGGCCATAGCCACGTCCGATGGTGACTTCTTCAACATCCATCAAAAACTTGGCGAAAAATGATCCTAATGCCACCATTTCAGCCCGTATTGGCCGATTTTGCGCCATTTCCAGGCGGATACCTGCGCAACAGGCACAACTATCCT
>Ga0256841_1000816_pt1 | contig 29610 bp, 23 predicted proteins | sample 356308metaG_FD_185971 | JGI IMG/M metagenome (GOLD analysis project Ga0256841, IMG submission 185971) | Hydrothermal vent microbial communities from Mid Atlantic Ridge, Atlantic Ocean - 356-308 | ecosystem: Environmental > Aquatic > Marine > Hydrothermal vents | place: Atlantic Ocean: Mid... | reverse complement strand
CCTGTTGGAATTCTCGTTCTTGCAGGTCCACGTATCCACTCATGCCCGTCTCGGCATATTGGCGGGCCAGTTCGAACATGCTCAGGTTGAGCGCGTGGAAACCGGCCAGCGTCACGAACTGGAACTTATAGCCCATGGCTCCCAGCTCGCGCTGAAACCGGGCGATCGTCGCGTCGTCGAGCTTCCGTTTCCAATTGAACGAGGGCGAGCAGTTATAGGCCAGCAGCTTGCCGGGGAATTCGGCGTGAATGGCTTCGGCGAATCGCCGCGCCTCGTCCAAATTCGGCTCCGATGTTTCGCACCAGAGCATATCACAATACGGGGCGTAAGCCCGTCCTCGGGCGATGGCCGCCTCCAAACCGCCGCGCACATAGAAGAATCCCTCGGGCGAGCGCTCGCCGGTCAAAAATTCACGATCGCGAGGATCGATGTCGCTTCGGATCAATTGAGCGCTCACCGCATCGGTCCGGGCGATGAGAATGGTGGGAACATCCATGATATCGGCGGCCAGCCGCGCGGCGACCAGTTTCTGGATGAACTCTCGCGTGGGCACGAGCACCTTCCCGCCCATATGCCCACACTTCTTCAGCGATGAGAGTTGATCCTCCAAGTGAATGGCCGCGGCGCCCGCTTCGATCATCGCTTTCGCCAGTTCGAACGTGTTCAATGGGCCGCCAAATCCAGACTCCGCATCGGCGACGATGGGCGCGAACCAGTCAATATCGTTCCGTCCTTGGGCGTGGTGGATTTGATCGGCCCGTTGGAAGGCATAGTTGATGCGTCGGACCAGCGTCGGGACGCTATCCACCGGATAGAGGCTCTGATCGGGATACGTCTGCCAGGCCAGATTGGCGTCGGCGGCGACTTGCCAGCCGCTGACATAAATCGCTTTCAGACCGGCCCGGACCTGCTGGACGGCCTGATGACCGGTCAGGGCTCCCAAAGCGGCGATATAGGGCTCGCTCGACAGCAAGTGCCAGAGCCGCTCAGCGCCCCGGCGCGCCAGCGTGTATTCAATGCGCACCGAACCGCGCAGCCGGATGACATCTTCCGCCGTATAGGGTCGGGTGATCCCTCTCCAACGCGGATCTGATCTCCAGCGCTGGCGAAGCTGGTCAGCATCGGACAGATAGGGTTGTTGGATCATCAGTTTCCCCTCCTTGTGAGTTTTTCTGCGGGAGCGTCTCCCCGCTGCCAGTCAAAGATGGTGAGGTGTGAACCAGATCACGAGTGGCGAGCCCCCTGAGGGGCTACCGAGGTGGGCGACTCGCCCGTTCTCCCCTCCTTCCAGATGAGGAAGAGTTCGGCGAGTTTCCAGAGGTGTGACTTCAACGGTTGGGGCCATGCGCCCCATCCATCCTCCCAGGCCAGAACTCTTCGATGCGCGCTGTGACATTTCATCGTGTTCGATATATTGAACATAAGTTCGATATTATGATAAGCGAGTCCATTGCCCGTGTCAAGTGCGAATTGCGTTTTGTTCAATATATTGAACAAAAGTTTCATATTTGGGAAGTGAGGTCATTGTCGCCGCACCCTCTCGGGAGATGGCTCGTCAAGGGATCGAGCGCAGTCTGAGCGTGCCACAAACCGTGAGAACGAAGAGCCGGCGCGGACGGCGGCGATCGCCCCCGTTTCTCATTGGAGAGTTGGCCACAGCCAGAGGGCCTTTGACACCTGGAGGAGGGGTTGTTAATATGGCTGATGAGATTGAGGATGATCGGTGAGTTATGGGTGAAGTGAGGGACAGTACCTCCACCGCCGTTGAACGGGCGCTCGATATCCTGGAAGCCATCGGTCGGCGTGGTGGTGGAATGACGAACTCCGAAATCAGTCGACGATTGCATATCCCCAAGAGTTCGGCCAGTTATATTCTGCGAACGCTGGAGCGACGCGGCTACTTGCGCCGCGATCGTTTCACGGGAAAGTACAAGTTGGGGCTCAAGGTCCTCAATTTGAGTCACCGCGCGCTGATGGGATTGGATATCAGAGATGTCGCCCATCCCGTGCTTCAGCAATTGGCCGAGCGCACGCGATTGACGGCCAATCTGGCCATCCTCGATCATGGCGAAGTCGTCTACATTGAGAAGGCGGAGGCACCGAGTTTCATCAAGATGGATACCTGGGTGGGGCGCCGATTACCGGTTCATGCCACCAGCGTGGGGAAAGCGCTCGTCGCCTTCTTACCCCCGGATGAGGTGAAAGACATTCTCAAGGAGTGGGGGTTGAGCCGATTGACGCCCAAGACGATCACCGTGCGATCAAGGTTCCTCCGCGAGTTGGAGCGCGTTCGTGCTCAAGGATATGCCGTCGATGATGAGGAGAGCAGTCCCGGCGTGCGGTGTGTGGGCGCTCCCATTTTCGATAGTTTCGGCAAGGTGGAAGCGGCGGTGAGCGTGAGTGGCACGACGAGCCAAATCGACAGCGCCCATCTGCCGAGAATCGCCGCGCTCGTCATGGAGGCGGCGCGGAAGATTTCCCGCCAGCTCGGATATCGAGCTCCCCACGGGCATTGACGAACGCCACCCATTCACTCCTCGCCTGTTGAGGGATAGCCCACTTCTCCTCGTCACGTCTGGGAACGACGTTTTAACCACTCTGCCGATATCGGCCAGACAACGCGCATCGCGCTTCGTCCGATGGAGAGGCTGTGATGGCCACCGGGGACGGTGAGGAGTTCCTTATCTCGACTGTTGATGAGTTCCATGAGCGCGATGCTCGATGCCGGTGGGACGATCTCATCGCGCTCGGCGACCACGTTGAGGACCGAGCAGATCACCTTCTCCAGGCGGACGCGCTCCCCTCCGAGAACCATGCGACTGTTCACTAACCGATTGTGGTGATACGTCTCTGTGACGAATTGGCGGAACGTCTCGCCGGGCACCGGGACGGTGTCGCGAATCCAATAATTGAATGCCTGAAACGTGTTGATGAACTCCTCATCGTCCAGACGCGCCAGCAGGTCAACGTACTTGGTGATGTTCCTCATCGGCTTGAGCATCATGAATGCCCCATAGAGGATTTCTGCGGGAACATTTCCATAGACATCGACGAGCCGATCAACATTGAAATACTGCGGGCGGCTCCACAGGCTCAGCAACGATTGATTATGGAAGTCCACTGGCGTAGCCAGGAGCACTAGATTCCTGACTGGCCGACGATGCAGCGCGGCGTAAATCAACGCCATCGTCCCTCCCATACAGTAGCCGATGAGTGTGAGTGTCGAAGCTCGCGCATGCCGTAGTACACTCTGGACGCACCGGGTGAGATAGCCGTTGATGTGGTCATCGAGCGTCAGGGTACGATCGCGCGCATCGGGGATTCCCCAGTCGATCATGTACACGCGAAATCCCCGTTTCACCAGGTATTCCACATAGCTTCTGCCCGGACGGAGATCGAGGATGTAATATTTGTTGATGAGAGAGCTGACGATGAGAACGGGGATGGGGAACGGGCGAGGAGTAGCCGGGACGTAGTGAAGGAGCCTCAGCTTGTTTTCGCGATAAACGACTTCGCTGGGCGTTTGGGCAATCGACGGGGGAGCGATCACGCGCTGTATGATGGTCATCCACTTGCGGAGATCGAGATCACGCATATTGCCGTCGATCTATCGGACCGCGGTTAATAATGAAGGGGATGAAGTGGGAGCGTCAAGTCATCGGCATCATTGCTTGGCCCCCCATGGAGGAAGAAACCCACGATTTGTCGAACCGTTTGGATGCTGGATATAATTGCCACGAAGGAATGATCGGCGAGCGGCTGCGTCATTACGAGATCCTCAAGCGGCTTGGTGCGGGTGGGCAAGCGACCGCCTATCTCGCTCGAGATACCACGCTCAATCGCACCGTGGTGTTGAAACTCCTCGATCCGCGAATGGCCGGAGACGAGTTGGCCCGCAAGCGATTCCTCCGCGAAGCGCGTCTGGCGGCGACGCTCAATCATCCGAACATTTGCACCATTCACGAGCTGAACGAGGATCGAGGATACCACTTCATCGTCATGGAGTATGTCGAGGGCGAGAGTCTCAAAGCCTTGCTGGAGCGAAAGCGACTCTCCCTGGAAACAGCGCTGGCCATCGCTCTGCAGGTCGCCGATGGCTTGGCTGCCGCTCATCGCGCCGGGATCGTTCATCGCGATCTCAAGACGGCGAATATCATCATCGCTCATTCCGGCCGACCGGTGATCCTCGATTTCGGGCTCGCCAAGGCCCTGCCCACCGCCGCCATCGAAGATGTCGACCTCACTCAGGCCAGTGCTCTGGGGAAACCCTTCGGGACGGCCAGTTATATGTCGCCCGAGCAAGCTCGCGGCGAGCTCACCATCGATGCGCGCAGTGACGTTTTCTCGTTCGGGATCATCCTCTACGAGATGTTGACCGGCAAGAAACCTTTCGTGGGAAAGGGAGCCGTCGAGATCATGCACGCCATTCTGCACGATGAGCCGCGTCCGATTCGCCAGTTCATACCGGCGATCGATCCCGAACTCGAGGAGTTCCTCATGAAGGCTTTGAAGAAGAATCCCGACGAACGTTACGCTTCGGGCGTCGAACTCCTGGAACGTTTGACGGCCGTGGCTGCGCGCTTGGGCCTTCGAGATATAGCCGCCGTTCAGGCGATCGTCGCGGCGACGCAAGAGCGAGCGAGCTTGGGCCGACAACTGCTCGGCTCTCTCATCGACGTTTTCCAATCCGTAGCCTCGTTCATCGAACGTCTGGGATTGCCGAAAGAGCGTCCCGTTGGGTCCCTCGCCGATCACGAAACCAGTGAGGCCACTCTGAGCCGGTCTCAAACGCGAGCCAAACTGACGCTGGCCATTCTTCCTCTGAAGAGCCTCACCAAAAGTCCCGCTTATGAACATTTCGGCGTGGGATTGGCCGATACGTTGATCACCGAATTGGCCGTCGTCGGCGATCTCATCGTCCGTCCATTGCGAACGGTGCTTCAATACGAAGGGCGAGAGGTTGACCCTCTGGCTGTGGGGCGAGCGTTGGATGTCGATGTGGTGTTGGATGGAAGCTTCCAGGTCGCGGGGGAGATGCTTCGGGCTACGCTCCGGTTGTTCGATGTGCGGACCGGCGAAGATATCTGGACGGATCGACTCGATCATCACCTGGATGAACTCTTCGCTTTGCAGGATCAGGTCGCTCGGCATATCATCGAGGGGCTTCGTATTCACCTCACGGATTACGAAAAGCAGCAACTGAGGGCCATCTCGGCGGGTGCGACGGCAGCGTATGACTGTTTCGTGCGCGGGAAGTATATCTTCGAAAAGGTCAACGTACGACAGGACTTCGAGGCGGCGATCGAGCTGTTTCGGCGCGCCATTGAAATGGATCGTGGATTCGTCCCCGCCTACTCGGCGTTGGCCAAGTCTTACTTTTTGTTCCGCGCGTCGGTGGACAACGATCCTCGGTGGTTGGACGAAGCCGAGAGAGCCTGTCGGCAGGCCATCGCACTGAACCCTCATTTTGCCGAGAGCTATGCCGCTTTGGCCAACGTCTATCTGGATCGCGGCCGCAAACACGAAGCCTACGAACAGTTGCGGACGGCCCTGAGGCTGGCACCCAATGATCTGGAAGCCCATCTGGCGCTGGGGTGGTTCTACCGCTGGAGTGGATTATTGGACCGAGCGGCGAAAAGCTATCGCCAAGCCCTGCGAATCGATCCCAGTTATTGGCGGGTATATTGGGGGTTGATCATGACGGCTATCTATCAAGGGCAACTGGAGGAAGCCGAGCGACGGGTGAATCACTTTTTGATCAAAATCGATCCCCAGCATCCGGTACTCCGATTTCTCCAGGGTGAAATCATGTTTTATCGGGGAGACCTGGAGCGGGCGCGCGATCTCGGAGAGCGATTGAAGCGAGGCGCTCCGGATGTGCCTTTCGGAGCGATGCTGCTGGCCAAGGTGTATGCCAGCCAAGGAGAGGCGGCGCGAGCCGATGAAGAACTTCAAAGCATGACCCATTATGTCGGCGTCCAGGGCGATTATCTCTACTGGCGCGCCCAGATTGCCGCCCTCCAGGGGAGAATTGCTGAGGCCCTGGAGTACTTCCAGCAGTCGGTCCAATTGGGAAACGAAAATGTCCCCTGGTTCGAGCGAGATCCGACATTGACGTCACTCCGCACCGAGGCACGGTTCACCGAGATGATGCGCGCGTTGCGCGAGCGATGGATGGCTTATCGGCAGAAGTATGAGTGAACCGAGCGGGCAGTGGGTGATAGAACCAATGAGCGCCTTGCCCATGGGTAGAGGTGAGCCCAGAGGTGAGCAGTCCTTCGAGCTATGTGGACTCCAGGGGGGACATGAAAGTGAAACTGGTGGTCCAGGTGTTCAGCGCGGCGGGATCGTTTCGGATCGATCTGGACGAGTTGTTGATCCGCTTTACGGCGAATTGAGAGAGTGGAGAGGATTGGACCATTGTGATCTGGTGATGGCGGGGGCGAGCATCAGGCGCGCAGCGAGAAAAACATCTCTACCGCAGGAGAGAGAAAAGGAGGGAATAAGGGGCGAAGAGACCACGTTTGGGTTGCTGGTGTCATTGGGTTGTTGCTGAGTGGATGGGCGGTGGCTGAGACGGTAGGCATCTGGGAACCGATCAGCACCGAGGGTGAGCCACGATCCCGGGCGGGTCACACGGCAGTGTGGACGGAGCGGGAGATGATCATCTGGGGCGGGTACGACGAGAACACCGGCGAGTTTTTCGGCGAGGGGGCGCGGTTTCGTCTGGAGTGAGCAATCATCTGAGTGAGGAAAACGCTTGAATCCGAGGTGGCCGGTGAACGTGGGAAAATGATCCCAGGGTGAGCGCGAGCTTCTGTGTTCAACCAGGGAGGAGGAAACCATGACACCATCTCATCTCACGCCGCGCTGTGGTGAGTGTTCCGTATGTCCGCTTTGCCCGGTGATAACGAGGCGTGAACAGGCGACTCTCGGGTGGGCTCCATGGCGCTTCTACCCGAAAGGAGCCATGCTCTTTTGGGAGGGAGAAGCAGTGGAGCATGTATTCATTTTGTGTGCCGGTCGGGTTCGGTTATTCTTCCATACACCGGAGGGGGAAGAATTCACCTGGAAGTACAGTGATGTCGAGCAGGTGTGGGGATACACGGGCTTGCTGTGCCAAAAACCATCCACGCTCTCGGCTCAGGCCGTCACCGACTGTCTGGTGCGAGTCATTGGGGTGGGGGAGTTCCGTCGCCTGCTCCACACGGAGCCAGACTTCCACGCCTGGATTGATGCCTTCATGGCGGAAGAATTACACTGGACACGACTGCAGTTGCGAGAGCTGGGGTGCAGGATTCCAACGGTCCAGCGGGTGGCGCGACTCTTGCTCCGGCTCACATCGGGACAGGGTGATGGGGCGCGGATTGAGCCCACGGTGGCGCGACGGGGCCAGATGGTGGGACTCAAGCACCGGGCGATGACCCGGTATTTGAATCAGTTGAGGCGAGATGGGCTGATTCAGGGTCGAGGGGTGTGGTTCTCATCCCGAACCGGCGAGCGCTCGAGGAGATGGCCGGAGAGCGCGGACGTGGCCAGATCGGCCGCAGGGGTCGAGGTCAACGGCGAGGCACTTTTTGAGTCGCGTTAAGCTCGGCATGGAAATGGGGAACCGGTGTCCGACTCCGGACTGTGGTATCGCGCCTCTTGGAAGCTTCTTCCCGCGAAAATACGTAGCGCAAGATGCCATCTTGCGCTCCATTCTCATTCATCCATCGTGGCGGGCTCGCTACGCATGAGCGATTCCCCTCCAGTTGAGGATATCGCCAAGGTGAAAACTGCCTTCACTCGTACAAGCGTTCCAACACATCCCGATATTTCTCGGTGACGACGTCACGTCGAATCTTCATCGTCGGAGTGATCTCGCCCGCCTCCATGCTGAGGTCGTGATCGAGAATGACGAACTTCTTGATCGATTCGGTGGACGAGACGCGCGCATTCACGCCATCGACGATGCGCTCGATGAGCGATACGATCTCCGGATGTCGCACCAGTTGGCCGAAATGCTCAAAGGCGATACCTCGGGCTCGAGCGTATTGTTCGGTCTCCAGGCGATGAAGCGTGATCAGGGCCACCAGATAACTCTTGCCCTCACCATAAACCATCGCCTGACTGATGAGCGGATGCTCTTTGAGCATGTTTTCGATGAGCATGGGAGAGATGTTCTTGCCCGTGGACGTGACGATGATCTCTTTCTTCCGGCCGGTGATCTTCAGAAACCCATCCTCGTCCAATTGGCCGAGATCGCCGGTCAGCAGCCAACCATCCCGGAACGCCCCGGCCGTCTTCTCGGGATCTTTATAGTATCCGCTGAACATCATCCGGCTACGAACGAGGATCTCCCCATCTTCGGCGATCTTGACCTGGCAGCCGGGCATCGGCGGGCCGACGGTGCCGAATTTGTACCGGTCTGGTCGATTGAAAGCCACACAGACGTTCTCGGTCAGTCCGTAGGCCTGCAGGATGGGAATGCCGGCGGCATCGAAGAATTCGGCAATGTCCAGCGGCAGTGGCGCGCCGCCCGACGTGGCGATGCGAATCTCGCCACCGAAGGCGCGCTTCACCCTCTCCAGAACCGGTCGAGCACTCCGTTCGTACTCCAGATGCAACTCTGGAGGAATGGGCTGGCCGGCTTGTCTCAAACGACTCAGGCGGCGACCTATGGCCAGCGCGCGATGGAATTGTTCGCGCTCGGCCGATGACGCCCGTTCGACATCGGCCATGATGCGAGCGTGTAGCTTTTCGTAGAATCGCGGCAGGCTGCCGAATACGGTCGGCTTGACCTCCAGCATGTACGACCACAATCGGTTGAGATCATCCACGAAGTAGGCTGGCGCTCCGGCATAGAGCCGATTGTACAATCCGGAGATGCGCTCGGCCACATGGCAATAGGGGAGGTAGGAGAACGATCGATCCGCGTCGGAGATGGGGATCGTGGCCAGCAGTGATTCCACGCTATTGATCACGTATCGGTGGCTCAGGCACGCTCCCTTGGGCGGCCCCGTGGTGCCCGAAGTATAGACCATGATAGCGATATCGTCTGGTCGGGCGCTCTCGGCGCGCGCTCGGAGGATCGGATAGACGCGCTCTCGGTGAGTTCGACCGAGGCGTAACGCCTCATCGAAGTGGATGAGTCGTTCTTCGAGGTGGGTGCGTACGCGCTCCCGGACGATGGTCTTCTTGACGCGGGGGAGGGCGTGGCGAATCTTCAGGATCTTCTCTAACTGGGCTTCCGTATCCACGATGACGAACTCGGCGTCCGAGTGATTGATGATGTACTGGCATTGCTCCGGCGAACTGGTCGGATAGAGTCCGACGCTGATGCCCCCCGCCATGATGACGCCGAGATCGCTCATCGGCCACTCGGGCACGTTTCCCATCAAGATGCAGACGCTCGTCCCTTTCTGCAATCCCATCGCGATGAGCGCGCCGCCGAGATCGTCGGCGGCACGCTCGAAGTGATCCCAGGAGATGCCCGTCCATCGGCCACCTCGACGGACATAGAAGACGTCGCGATGGCGATATTGATTGACGCGTTCCCGGAACAATGTAGCGATGTTTGGATATCGCATATCACCGTCCGCGCGCCGCCCTCGACCCCGCCCGCCGAAGGGCGAGCGCCATTACCAGCGAAAGGCGGCGCAGGCCATATTCAATCCACCGCCGGAGGCGCACATGACGAGAACATCGCCGGGCTCGAGCTTACCTTGTTTTACGGCATCATCGAGCGCCATGGGAATGCACGCCGAGCCCGTATACCCCCATTTCTGCATGATGGTGTGCGTGCGCTCCATGGGGAGATGCAACCGGCGCATGACTTCGCGAATCGCGCTGAGATTGACTTGAGTGAACAGAAACAACCGCACATCGTCGAGAGTGAGCCGAGCGCGTTCGAGGACCTGGTGAATCAGCGCGGGCCACCCCTCGAGGTTAATCTCCGGTGGATACTTCTGGTGAAATCGCACTTTGTTCTCGTATCCCTCCCGCAGGACCTGCTCGGTAATGGGCCGATGAGTGCCGCCGGCGAAAATGCCCAGATGGTGATGGTATTGTCCATCGGCGTAGAGTCGGGAGGCGAGAAATCCCGGACCGTCACCGGAGGCGCGCACGACCACGGCGCCCGCTCCATCGGCGAAGATGGTCGCCGTCTTCTTGTCCGTCCAATCCACATATTTGCTCATGGCGTACGCGCCAATGACCAGGATGTGATCATAGGCCGGATCAGCGTGGATGTATTTGGCGGCGACGTCGAGCGCGGTGACGAAGCCGGCACAGGCACAGTTGATGTCGAACGTACCAGCATTCGCCGCCCCCAGCCGATGTTGAACGACGACCGACGTGGCCGGAGAGATGTACTCGGGCGTGTCCGTGGCCACCAGGATGAGATCAATCTCATCGGGCGTCACCTCGGCCGCGGCCAACGCCCGTCGCGCGGCGGCCACAGCGAGATCGGCCGTGCTCTCATCCGCTCGGCAGATATGACGCTCCTCGATGCCGATGACCTGAGAGACGAATTCGTGAATATCCTCGCCGAGCATGCGGCTGAGATCATCATTGGTCAACACCTTCTCCGGGACGTATGATCCCGTTCCTATGATCCGCGCATATCGTCGCATCGTCTTCGAACCTCATCGGGCGACGCCCATCGGTTGCTCGTGTGAGAAGAGGCGATCAGATCGCCTCACCTTCATCGGTCCGCTGCCTCCAGAAACTCGATGACGGCACGATTGAACGCGTCGGCCCGCTCGATGAACACACTGTGGCCGGCGCCTTCGATGATCACCAGCTTGGCTCCGGGAATCCTGGCGGCCAGGCGACGGGAGTTCTCCGCCGGCACCATCATATCTTGATCGCCGGTGATGACCAGCGTGGGTGCCTTGATCGAGGAGACGCGCGCTTCGGCATCGAAGCCGATGGCCGCTTGCAGTTGACTGAGGTACGCGTGTTCGGGAATGGGATTGGCCAGACGGAGCCGGATGGCCCGCTCCAGTTCTGCGGGATGCTCCCGAATATACGACGGTGAGAACGCCAGGTGGATGTGTTGTCGCGCCCGCTCTTCCGTGTTCAACCCATCGAGCGATCCCATCGCCTGAAGAACCTCTTGAGGCGGAGGAACGTGATGGCGGCCGCCAAAGCTGGTGCATGCGAGAATCAACCGGCGCACCATCTGCGGATGAGCGAGCGCTAATTCCTGAGCGATGAAGCCGCCCATTGAAGCGCCGAGCACATGTGTGCGCTCGATGTCCAATACTCGGAGCAAGCCGGCCACATCATCGGCCATCCTGGCGATGGTATACGGTCCGGTCGGCTTATCCGATCGACCGGCCCCGCGATTGTCAAAGATGATCGTCTGGAACTTTTCAGCCAGAGTGGGGACTTGTTTGAACCACACCCACGACCCGACGCCCAGACCGGCAATGAGGACGAGCGGTTCGCCTCGACCGTGAATCTCGTAGTAGAGCTCGATATCATCGACTCGTGTTTTCGGCATATGCTATTCCCTCAAGTCGCTCACGAATGGAAAATAGATGTCAAATGCGTCTTCGCTCACCCCGAGCAAATAATGAGCGCGTGGATCTCCGAACTCCAGCGGCGGATCGGTGGGAAAGACGACGGGGAAACGAGGATCGGGCGGCAGATCGAAAGCCAATCCGACGTTGATCGCACCTTCCAGCACCGGACTCAACCGGAGGTTCACCGGTCGATTCAGGCTATCGATGCCCTCGGCGGGAAAGGCGAAGTCTTCGCTGGGACCGGCGGCAAACAGCGTCATGTATCGCGGTTGGCCGTTCGCTTGTGGCGTCTCGTCGGCGTTCAGCGCCTGAAGGAACGGGGAGTCCGCGCGGCCTACTTCCTCGCAAAGGGTCACCAGCGATGCCGGCTCCGTCCCTTTGATGAATGGGAATCCGCAGAAATGTGTGCCATGATTGGGGCCGGCGATGAGCACCACATCGTCGAGCCGCGAGAGCACATCATGGCCGCTATCGCGTTCTCGTCGAATCCAGTCGCGCACCAGAGTGACGCCCAGCGAGTGGGCGATGATATCCACCTTGGCGGCACCCGTATAATCGAGCACCGCTTCGATGAAGGCGCCGACATCCGGCGTATTCGCCTGGTGAGAATGACCGAAACTGGAGCCAATGAGGTCGCGTCCATCATTGATGCCGTCGCGCCCCAGGTAGCTGAGCGCCCAGAGTTCCGCCGGCGTATACCCTTCATCGATGAATCGGGCGATGATGTCTTCCGGCTGGACCGTTCCCCCACCGGGGATGGGTTCGGGGCCGAGAAAGCGCCCGAGCAGTCGCGGAATGGCGTATGACAGTCCTCGCCAGTAGAGCGCCGTCTCGCCGTTTCCGTGAACGAAAATGACGGGATTATGATAGAGCACGCCCGGCCCACCCCCGAACCCCGGAATAGGGCGCCCCGTAGTCACATCGATCGGCGAGGAGAAATCGGCCGGGAAGGCCTCGGGTACGTCGGGAACGGGATGCGTGGTGAAAGTGAGATCATCGCTCAGAGCCGCGCGCCCTTCGCCGTCCACCGAGAGGGCGCGGAAGTGATAGGTGGTCTCTGGAGTGAGCCCGGTGACGATAACTCGATGCCGGCGGGTCATCCCGGGGCTGCTGGCCGTATGCCCATATGCCGGCGTCATTCCGTAGATGACCTGGCTGGTCGCCTCTCTCTCCGTCTGCCAGGTGATGGTGACGATGCGATGCGTGATATCGGTCACTTCGGCCTCTAATCCCGTTCCCTGACGCGCCATCAATGGAGGGAGAGCCGCCCCTCCCAGAAGAACTCCCGCGGCGACGGCGATGCCGGCGAATTTCAGGTTGATCATCTTGTGAACATGGCCGGTCGACATCATTCGCGTTCTCCTCTGAGAAGGCGTGGCGCAAGTTGCCGACTTGCACGACCTCGCTCTTCACCGGTCATGTCGTGCATAAGCCCATCAGCGATTCCTACGCGAAGGCGTGGCGTAAGATGGCATCCTGCGCTACAGCCCGTTTCCCCGAGCAATCGCCTCCAGGGCGCAGATTCACCGAAGTGCCCCTGGCAGGCCCGCCCTTCAGTTCTGTTGCGTTTTCCAGTCGATTCGCCGTCGCCGCTCGATGGCATTCTGGAGCGCCTGCTGGACTTTGATCATCGATTCGCCGACCACTTTCCATCCATTGGTCGGTGGTACCGAGGCCGCATTGGCGGCGACGATGTTCACCGTCACCTGTACGATGAGTTCGCCACCCAGATAGGTGACGCCGAGTTCGGGCACCGGAACGGTCTTGGGGAATCGGATGATGTTGCGAATGACGTAAGTGCCCGGTTGCATGATCCTGGTGGTGATGTTCAATCCCCAGATATGAACCGTCTGTCCGGGGAAGCCGACCAGAGCCCCATCGAACGGGCCGAGCCAGGTGACGTGATCCGGCGTGAACAGGTCATCATCCATGAACTTGACGCCGTTGATCTCCAGAGTGTAATCGGCGAGCATCGTCTCCAGGAACGACTCCGGGGTGAGTTCGGAGCCAATCCGGTCGGGCACGATGAACCCGACGAATCCCGGGAGGAAAGATTGACCGGCCGGGAGCGTCACCGGCGAGAAGGTGAGCCGCGTTCGCGCCGGGCCGTCGGGGAATTCCTCTTCATCGAACATCGGTTCCACGGTCACGTCGGACGACTCGGCCAACGCCGCCGGCTGAACGACCTCGCCGGCAAAGAAGGCGCTCAAATCGGCGACGTTGGGTCCCGGTTCGCCCGTCTCCACGGTGACGCCAATGTGCCCCGATTCACCCGTATCGAACAACAACGTGACCGAGGGCGGGAGTTGTTGCGCCAGGATACTTCCTGGCGCGAAAAGCCCGATGATGAGGGCATAGAGAACGATGAAACCTTTTGGGAGTCTCCTCATGATGTTCTCCTCCTTGGGCGAGATGTCATTATACCTCATTCAAAAATTGAGTTTGAGGGCGAATTGAATGATCCGCGGACCGGCGCTGGTCGCCGTGATCCGCCCAAATGTCGCCGGAACGGCGATGTTCGCATTGGGATTGGCGAAATTGACCGTGTTGAACAGATTGAACACCTCGGTGCGAAATTCGGCGCGAAGGCGCTCCGAGAGCGGGATGAATTTGATGATCGAGAAATCGACGTTCCGCTGATCGGGGCCGCGAAGAATATTGCGCCCCGCATTGCCGAAGCCAGCGGGGGGGACGAAGGCATCAGTGTTGAAGAAGCGTTGGAGCTTGCTGTGAACCGAACCCTTGATCTCCGCCGAGCCGCTGAAGCCGGGAGCGAAGTCGGCGCGGTTGAACACGCTCGATCCGATGGCCTGGAAGACGGTGAACGGTAATCCCGACTGCCACGTGACAATGCCGGCAATCTGCCAGCGATTCAACAAGAGACGGCCGAGGCGCGCATCACCACGATACAGTTTGGGCAGGTCATAGACGAAGCTGTACACGAACCGATGCCGGCGATCGAAGTCCGAGAGCGCTCGATGAGAGGCGAAGTTCTGTTGATCTCCCGGCAAAATGGTCAGCTCGCTGGTGGGCGTCCCGGAATACGTGTCGATTGATTTACTGAGCGTATAAGAGGCGAGGAATTGAAGTCCGCGACTGAACCGCTTGGTCACGCTGAGTTGAAGGGAATCGTAGTGCGACGTGGCCGCGCTTTGAACCTGAACCATGCCGAACAGGTTCTTGTTCGTCGAGAAACAGGGCAGAGGCGTGCCGCAGGTGAACGGCGTCGCACCGCCCGCCTGATTGAGGTTCAATACGGTGAGGAGTTTGGTGCCTTTGGTCCCCACGTAACCGATTTCGAGCAAGACGTCGCGGGCGAATTCCCACTGGACGCCGAGCGTGTAATGGTAGACGTACGGGCTGCGAAAATCGGGCGAAATATAGATCCCATTGATGGGCACGGGGCCCAAAGGGAACGAGCCGATGCCGGGGACGAAGGTGGTGATGGAAATCGGCGAAGGGATGCTCGGCGTCACGGGAAACGCTGTGGGCGGTGGGATGTCCGGAAAGGGCTCGGAAAACGGCGTGCCCAGGGCGACGGCGACGACCCCATAGGGATAATTGAACAGTTGAACATTGGCCATGCGCGTGGAGAAGCGATCGAAGTAGATGCCGAAGCCGCCGCGCAGGACGAGTCGATCGGTGTTCAGCGGGCGATAGGCGAATCCGAATCGGGGGGCGAAGTTGGCATCATTGGGGTTCAACGTGTCGCCGACGGTGGGGACGTCCGGCAGAGGCGGATCGGCATTGCTGAGCTGCACGAATCCGTTGGGCGGCAACGACGGCGCTTTGGACGTGCCCGGCCGGAATTGCGAGGGATCGAAATTGACCAATCGCCCGCGCACGTCAGTCAACCCGCCGAAGAACTCGTAACGAAATCCGAGATTGAGCGTCAACCGCTCGCTCAGTCGGAGATCATCCTGAATGAAACTGCTCAGGTCGGTGGCGCGAATGCCGCGGTCGGGGACGCCCGAGCCAATGAGCGAGGTGTTCACCCGCCCGCGCAGGAAGTCCTGAAATGTATTGAAAATCAACTGGCCGCGCGTGAAGAAATGGAAGAAAAAATTCACCTGATAGCGGCGCACTTCCACGCCCAGACGGAGGTTGTGCCGGCCATGGACCAGAGAGACGAGGTCGCTATAGATGAACGTGTTGACCGTCGACGCCTCATCGGCCAATGGCGTGGAGCCGATGGTGAAGTGCCCCGTCACGCCGAGCGTGGGGAGCCCGGGGAAGAGGTCGCCGAGTGGATTCCGAATGCCGAATTGGGCGGCGGTGAACGGTTCTTCGGGCGACGATTCGGCGCGGATGCGACTGAAGCCGAATCGAAACTCGTTGATCACGTTGCTCCTGAAAACGTGCGTGTGGCTCAGCGAGAGGACGCGATTGCGAATGTCGAAGTCGCCGCCATAGCCGGGAGCCTGGAAGGCGTTGGCGCCGACGAAGCTGAACAGCGCCTGGAAAGCCGGCGTGTTGGAGAAGAAAAACTTCCCCGAGAGCTTATCGGCGTCAGTGAGTTGAACGTCGATGTTGGCGTTGAACTGGTCTTCGCGAAATCGCGAGATGCCCGAGAGCGCCGTCGGCCCTTCGGGATTGGCCGAGGACGGAATGGCCCACTGACCATTGGGCAAGCGAGCCTGGAGCAGAGCCAATGCTCCCTCGCTGATCTCATCGGCCGGCACGCCAAAAGCGGCGGCCAGCGCGTCTGGACGCCGATCATCGGTGAGGGGGACCACGCGCGTCGTCCCGTCTTCGGCGGTGACCGGAAAATTCAAGTTGAGAAAGGTGAGACTATTCATCAGCGAGGCCCCGTTCCGTTCGCGCGTGCCTTGATAGGAGCCGAAGAAGAAAGCCTCGTCTCTGACGATGGGACCGCCCAGCGTGAAGCCGAATTGGTTGCGCGTCAAAATCGGGCGCTCCTGGCCAGAAGCGTTGAGGAAGAAGTCATTGGCGTTGAGCACGCGATTGCGAAGGAACTCGTACACGTTTCCATGAAACTGATTGCTGCCCGACTTGGTGATGGCCGCCACATTCCCCCCGGCGTTGCGGCCATGAGAGGCATCGTAAAGGCTGGTCTGGACGATGAACTCCTGAATGGCATCGGGAGCGGGGACGGCGATGTTGGGCGTCGAGTTCGTGCCCGGGCTGTTGACTTCGACACCGTTGATGACCACGTTGTTGCTCGTCATACGTTGCCCATTGACCGAGATGTTCTGATCGCCACGGCCCATTTCCGTATTGTTGGTCAAACTGGCCATGGCGCCCGGTGAGAGCGCCAACAATTGCTGGAAATTGCGCGTGGGCAACGGCAATTGCCGAATGCTGCGTTCGTCGATGACGCGCCCCATCTGCGAAGACGTATCTTGCACCAGAGGAGGTTCGGCGGTCACAGTCATCACCTCGGTTTCCAGCGCGACCGGCAATTGCACGGTCAATGTGGTCGTTTGTGTGATCTTGACGACCACGTCTTTCACGACGACGGTCTGGAACCCCGGCGCCGAAACCCGCAGCTCATACCGTCCCGGCGGCAGCAACGAAAAGACGAAGTCGCCGAGATCGTTGGTACCCCCTTCCCGCGTCTCGGAGGTCTCAATGTTGATGAGCGTGACGGTGGCTTCGGGGATGACGGCGCCGGTCTGATCGACGACCGTGCCGCTCACCCGTCCCGTCGATCCCGCCTGAGCAAACGCGGCGGGAGCGCCGACGAGTGCCATCAGCAGAATGACGTAGAGAAGGACACCCGGTTTTCGCTCCATACCTCCTCCCTGTACAATCGGCGTGTGACGCATGACCGCCCGCGCTCGGTCACTTTCATCCGTTGTGGCCGGCTCCGAACTCATGAGCGATTCCTCGCGCGGTCGCATGTCTCGGCGCCCGCTTCGACGAACGCCATCGCCGATCCTGGCCGCCGAGATTCTCGTCGAGCGCCCAATAACTGCGCTCTTCCGAACTCCCGGGCACTCACCCGCCGGGGGCGGCGACATCGGAAGAGCCGATCACGGCGACGGTAGATGCAAACGTGGTTCATCTCTTCTTCTTGGCTCGTGTCTTTCTGGGAGGTGGTGTCGTGCGTTCCTCGAGTTTCCGATGGAGTTCAGCCACCTCATCGCGCAAAGCCTCTACGCTCCTCCTCAATTGCTCGATGTCATCGCGGGTCGGCAAATTCATCGTCTTCAGCGTGGTGGTGACCAGGTCCTGGACCCGCGCCATGAGGTTCAGCGACTGTTCCATGGCCGCCGCCATGGTGGAGAGAAACACGGGATGGCGCGCGAGTTGATCCCATTGGTCGGCGGCGCTTTTGCAGAACTGCTCGGTGAGCTGCTGAACGGCATCGAGCACCTCAGAGGCGGAGCGATATTCCTCACCCGATTTTTTTCGACCCATGATGCCTTCCTGTTCGTGCGACTCGGCCGAGGGTTCCATTGACGGCCATCGAAACATGAACGTCCGTTTCGCCGCCTCTACGCCATGACTGCACGACGTCCATTGCGCCTCTCTGAACGCCTGCATCCGCTTTGGTGCCGGGCGCAGAAGCACCTCCTGGAAAGAGAGGCCGGCCGCGATCGTCTCCCGCAACAATTGCTCGGTGAACCTCTGTATGCCGAGCACCATCTCCCGGACTACCCTCAGCGCGTCGCCCGAGCCATTCTCTGAAATCCATCAACAGCAATGCCACGCGCGTTTCGCTCATCGTGATCTCGATCTTCCAGCACCGGATTGGCGCTACCGAATATTATCAAAGCCGGATCGGAGTGTCAAGAAATTTTTCGCAATTGCGAGATCACATGTGCAACTCGTGTCATGTCAGTAAATATATATGCTGCGATTGTTTCATATGAGCGAGTGATGGGCGGATTTTAGGGGGCTATTGCGGCCCAGCTCCTTCGCATATGCGAAAAGAAATATGCTTCGTATGACGAGCCGGTTAGCCAGAAAAAGTTGACATCTATGCTGCGATTAGAATAAAGTAAAGCATTATGCCCAGGAGGAAGAAACAGCGGACCGGTGAGGGGCCGGTCTTGATCAAGCGCTATGGCAATCGTCGGCTTTACAACACCGAGACGAAGAGTTACGTCACGTTCGAGGACCTCATTGAGTTGATTCGCCAGGGACAGGATATCGAAGTTATTGACTCCAGGACGGGGGAAGACCTCACCAAGCTGATCTTGACGCAAATCATCCTGGAGGAAGAGAAGAACAAAAAGAGCATCTTGCCGCTCTCCTTTCTCTATCAGGTGATTCGAGCCCAGGAAGAATCGATCCAAGACTTTTTCCGCAACTACCTGACGGCCAGCTTCGAGGCCTACATGAAGACGAAGAAGGAATTCGATCGGCGTTTCCGGAGCTGGCTGGAGATGAGCGCCATGGCGCCGCAGATGTGGGAGCGATTCTTCCCTGGACCGGAAGTGATCAAGCCGTTCCTTGATCAGAGCCCTGAAGGGCGTGATGAGGAACAGGAGTCTGACTGATATCCTCTCTCCATCGGACATGCTCCGGGAGGCGCGTCTTATTATTGTCGTGAGGGGTGAAATGCGCCTGGGGGATTCGGGCCGCCACGAGGAGAAAATGGTTGTCTCACCTGGTCCAAGTGGGGTATACTCCAGATGACGCTGTGTCACCTCAGATGAAGAGACTGCACTTCTTCTGCAGAGCTGCGCGGGGGGTGGTACGGATGATAGGAGATGATGATGAGCAATGGAGGCATCAAGCTGCGTTTTGTTGGCTTGGCGTTCACATGTCTCACCTCATCTTCTATCGGGAATGGCGTGGTTCGGGCTCGGGGCGCTGGCGGAGGGGCCGACCATTATATTCACAGTGATTGGACCACAGAAGATGGCTTGCCACAGAACTCTGTGACCGCCATCGTCCAAACCCGTGATGGGTATCTGTGGTTGGGCACCTTTGGTGGTCTGGTGCGCTTCGACGGGGTGAAGTTCACCATCTTTAATACGACCAACAGTCCGGGGTTGAAGAGCAATCGAATTCTTTCCCTGTATGAAGATCGCGCGGGTCATCTCTGGATTGGGACCGAGCATGGCGGGCTCACACGAGATACCGATGGGACGTTCACGACCTATACGAGGGAAGACGGTTTGCCCGATGACTTGGTGTGGTCCATTTGCGGGGATCGGGAAGGAAACCTCTGGGTTGGGACGGAAAGTGGGCCAGCCTGCCTCAAAGAGGGATACATCGTCACGGAGACGAGTCACGATGGCCTCACGGGTAAGAGGGTCTATGGCGTCTGTGAAAGCCGGGACGGGAGCATCTGGTTTGCCTCCAACGAAGGTCTCATCCGATATCGAGCCGACACCGTGATCACTTACCCGCGTCACGACGGCGTGCCTCTTGATACGATATTGGAGTTGCGGGGAGGGCGGGACGGGAGCGTGTGGGTAGCCGCGCATCGGATGCTGATCCGGTACCATGCGGGCACGTTGACCACCCTGGCCACCTATCCCAACTGGTCGCCTCATGATCGGCCGGGCGACGTGGTCATGTCGATCTATAGGGACCGGGAAGGAGACATCCGATTCCTGACCCCCCGGGGCGTGGCTGAGGTCAAAGGTGGGACCATCACCCTATCCCAACCCATTGCTGAATTATCGGAGAGCATTTCCGGCGTCCGTGTGCGGTCCGTCATCGAGGATCGGGAAGGCAACCTCTGGGTTGGCACCGATGGCAAGGGACTTCACCGATTCAAGCGGGGACTCCTGACGGCGTACGCCGGAGAGGAAGGCCTGTCCGATGAGAGCTTCGTGCCCATCACGGGGGATGGCGGCGGGGGAGTGTGGATGGGCGCGGTGTCGGGCGGTCTGTTTCGATTTCATGATGGAACGTTTACGACTCATAACTTGTATGCCTCCGACCGCCGGAAACGTCGGAGACTCATCGGGCCATGGGCCTTGCATCAAGCCAACGGGGGCGGCCTCTGGATTGGTGATTACTTGGGACTCCATTACTACGTGGATGGACAATTGACCTCCGACGAGCGGCTTGTGGACATCCCGGTGATGGCCCTGTACGAGGATTCGGAGGGGGCCCTCTGGATCGGCACGATGAGGAGCCATGCTCCGGGCAATCGGGGAGGGCTCTGCCGTCTCAAGGACGGCGAACTCCTGAGCTACCGAACGAGCAATGGACTGGTTCACGACGATGTGCGGTTCATCATGCAGGATCACCAGGGAGCGCTTTGGATCGGCACCGTCGGTGGGCTCAGTCGCTTCCAAGACGGACAGTTCACCAACTACACGACCGAGAATGGATTATCCCACAACTCCGTTCGAGACATCTATGAAGATGCCGACGGCGCGCTCTGGATTGGTACCTACGGTGGTGGATTGAACCGCTTCAGAGAGGGGAGATTCGTTCCGATCACGGCTGAGGATGGATTGTATGACAATATCGTGTCGCGCATTCTGGAAGATGATCGCGGAAACTTCTGGATGAGCGGCAATCGGGGGATCTATCGGGTCCGCCGACGAGAGTTGAACGATTTTGCCGACGGGAAGGGTGATTCGATCACCTGTGTCTCGTATGGCGTCGGCGATGGCATGAAGACCAGCGAGTGCAACGGTGGGAGTCAACCCGCTGGATGGAAGACGCTGGACGGGAGGCTCTGGTTTCCCACCATCAAGGGCGTCGTAGTGGTTGATCCGAGCAGAATCAACCGACGGCCTCCACCCGTACACATTGAACAGATGTTGATCGAGAAGAAGCCGGTCGATCTTCAGCCAGGGGTAGAGATACTCCCGGGATCGGGCAATCTGGAGATTCACTACACGGGCTTGTGCTTCACCGCGCCGGAGAAGGTGCGGTTCAAGTATCGACTGGAGGGGTATGACCGTGCCTGGGTGGATGCCGGTGCCCGACGCACGGCGTATTACACGCACCTTCCACCCGGCAACTATCGGTTCCAGGTCATTGCCGCGAACAACGACGGCGTGTGGAACCTGAAAGGGGCGAGCTTCCGGTTTGCGCTCTTGCCGCCGTTTTGGCGAACGTGGTGGTTCATCGCTCTCACGCTTTCGGGTCTAGGGGGCTTGACCGTGTTGATCTATCATCGACGGATCTCGCAACTGGAGCGAGCCAAGACGGTGCAAGAAGAGTTTTCCCGGCGGCTGATCGATCTTCAGGAGAGCGACCGCCAGCGCATGGCCTCGGAATTGCACGACAGCCTCACTCAGAGCCTGGTCATCATCAAAAACCGGGCGCTGCACAGCTTGCAAACACCCGAACATCCGGAACGCGCCCTCGAACAGATGGAAGAAATCGCCGAGTCGGCCAGCCAAGCCCTCGCCGAGGTGAGGCAGATCGCCTATGACCTGCGACCGTTCCAGATCGACCGTCTCGGTCTGACCAAAGCGATCGAAGCGATGGTGACGAAGGTCGCCGGCGCTGATGAGCTGCCGGTGACGACGAATCTCGATGTGATTGATGGGCTGTTGCCGTCGGAGTTGGAAATCCACCTCTACCGCATCGTGCAGGAGGGACTCAATAACATCATCAAACACGCGGAGGCGACCGAGGCGAGCGTCACCATCAAGAAAGAGTCACAGTCAATCGAGATCGCCATTCAAGATAATGGCAAAGGATTCGATCCGAACCTGACGACCGGTGATCGCAGTGGCTTCGGTTGGATCAGCGTGAGGGAGCGCGCGCGTATCCTCGGCGCCAGGCTCTCGATTCAATCGGCGCCGGGTCAAGGCGCGAGGATCGTCATCAGTGTGAAGTTGAAGGATGAACGGTATGCCCGATGAGATTCGAGTAGTCATTGCCGATGATCACCCCATCTTTCGTCAGGGCTTGCGACAGATCATCGAACGTGAGCCACAGTTGAACGTGATCGGTGAAGCGGGCGACGGTCAGACGGCGCTGGAACGGATTGCGACGTTGCGACCGGAGGTCGTCATCCTTGATATCGAGATGCCGCGTATGGATGGGTTCGGCGTAGCGCGCTCGCTCCTGAAGCAACGGCTCGCGGTTGAGATCATTTTCCTCACCGTCCACAATGACGAAGCGTTTTTCAATGAAGCGTTGGCGATGGGAGCTAAGGGCTATGTTCTCAAAGACAGCGCCGTCATTGACATCGTCAGCGCCATCAGAGCCGTGATGTCAGGGCAACACTACGTCAGCCCGGCACTGACCTCGTATCTGGTGACTGGGCGACGACCGGCCTCCGCAGTCAAGCCCCGGATCAGTCTCGATCTGCTGACGCCCACTGAGCGGCATATCCTCAAGCTCCTCGCCGAATACAAAACGAGCAAAGAGATCGCCGAATGGCTCCATATCAGCCCCCACACGGTACAAACGCACCGAAAGAATATCTGCGCCAAGCTGGGGCTTGAAGGCAGCCACGCCCTGATGAAATTCGCCCTCGAACACAAATCGCAACTGTAAACGGGGAAACGGGGGAAGCGGAAGAGGGCGCGAGAACCAACACCCTCGCATCCCTTCTCTCCATCCCCGTTCATGAGTTTTCATTCCCACCTCCCCACAACTGGGTAGAAAAATGCCCGCCGCCAGGTAAGCAAAATACCCTCTCTCGGCGATATCGTATTCACGCGATCTGGGTTATAAAACTCGTTGTAGATTGAAGGAAGACGAGGGTTCGGTGAACGAGGGGTGATCGGGAGAAGTATGAACCTGCTAATCGTCGAAGATAACGAACGCATGCGCCGGACGATCAAGTCACTGATCGGCGATCTGATCACGCAGTTCTATGAATGCTCGGACGGCAGTCAGGCCCTGGCCGCCTATGCCGAGCATCAACCCGATTGGGTGCTCATGGACATCGAGATGGAGCCGATCGACGGGCTCACGGCCACCAGGCAGATCAAAGCGGCTTATCCCGACGCCAGGATCATCATGGTGACAAACTACGATGAGCCCGCTTTGCGCGAAGCAGCACGGGCGGCCGGCGCCTGCGCATACGTATTGAAAGAGAACTTGTTCACCCTGCCGCGGATGCTGCGGGAATACGCGGACACTCGCCAACCTGAATGAGGTGCGGATACGGGGTGATGCATCATGTTCACCAGAAGTCATTTCATCAACTGAAGGGAGGATAATATGCCTCGATATATTGTTCTTGCCAATTGGACCCAGAAGGGAATGGAGAACATCAAAGAAAGCCCCAATCGACTCGACGCGGCCCGAGACGCCTGGCGAGCGATGGGCGGGGAGTTGAAAGAGTTTTACCTCACGATGGGACAATATGACATGGCCCTCATCGTCGAAGCGCCAGACGATGAAACGGTGGCCAAGATCGCTCTGGCTACTGGGGCTCAAGGAGGCGTTCGCACCATCACGCTTCGGGCGTTCGCCGAAGATGAATACCGGCAGATCATGGCGGCGCTCCCCTGAGCGATGGACTGGCGAGGGGATGGCCGACACGATGGCCAATGAGAAACAGGAACGTTCATACCTCGTTGAGCCAATAACGAGGACGGTGAGGGATGGGTCTCACCGAAAGCGAAAACTCGAACCAAGGAGGAACAAGATGATGCAGGGGATGCGAACTCTTTTCTTGATAGGAGCGATAGCACTACTGGCCTTGCCGGCCGTGGCCATGCGAGAGCCTGGGACACTCGCTCGAACGTATTTTGTCAAGGCCAAGCCGAGCATGGTGCAGCCATTCGAAGCCGCCTATAAGCGACACATAGCCTGGCATCGTCAGCAGAGAGATACCTGGACCTGGCACACATGGCAGGTTGAGACCGGCGAGCAGTTCGGTCAATATGTGATTCGCACGCCCGGTCATCACTGGGAAGACTTCGATGCCCGCGGGGAATTCCATGCGGCTGATGAGGCCCACTGGGTCGCCAATGTGGCCCAATATGTTGAGTCGGTATCCAGCACCATCGTGGCCTATCGTCCGGATCTCAGTCGGTGGCCTGAAGGAGAGATCCCCGCGTTGGCGTCAGTCTTTCAATTCCATCTCAATTATGGGGGCTCGCAAGAATTCGACTATGCTATCAAGAAGATTGATCAAGCGATTGAAAAGTCCCACTGGCCCGGTCACTATTCCTTGTTGAGTGTAGTCAGCGGGAGTGAGGTCCCCACGTCCATAGTGGTGATTCCACACCGGAACTGGGCGGCCATGAAGGCGCCGGAGAAGCCGCTGTGGACGATGATCGAAGAGGTGTATGGCCGACAGGAGGCCCAGAGACTTCGCGATTTATTCGCCAAGACGGTACATTGTGAGCGCAGCTTTATGGTGCGCTTTCGATCCGACCTGAGTTACCAGCCGGCAGAACAATAGGCCGTGATTGGAGCGCCCTTTCCCCGAGCGCAAGACGAGCTGCGCATCTCCGAGCACATTCAGGCCATCTGGCGTAAGACGATGAGACGGGCTGTCGTGGTCTCACCGCCACGGGGACATGGCCTGCCGGGCCGCCTCTCATCGCTTCTCAGCCAATCTCTGGAGTGTGAGGGTGCTGGGAGTCTCAAAGGGAACCCGTGAACCAGTGTAAAGCCAGCTTGGCTATCAAGAATCGTCGTGGTTCCGAGTTCCTTTTCCGCCCTCTCATTGTAAGTGAGGCCAAGACCAATAAAGAGGAGGACAACACTCATGCGAATGTTCCTCAACGTGATCCTTCCTCACGAGCCATTCAACACCGCAGTACGGAATGGCACGGTGGGAGCTACGATCGGTCGGATTCTGGACGAGATCAAGCCGGAAGTGGCATATTTTACCGAGCAGAATGGGCAGAGAGGAGCCCTGCTGATTGTGGACATTAACCGGCCATCAGACATCCCTGCGCTGGCTGAGCCATGGTTTTTGAACTTCAATGCCGATTGTCGGTTTCACATTGTTATGACGCCCGAGGACCTGCAGCAAGCGAGTCTTGAGGAGCTGGGAGAGAAGTGGACCTAGGCTCGACGGGTTCTCAGACTCGAGCTGCCTCGGCCAGGTCGATCGAAGACCGTCGAGCGAGGGGAGACGCTCAGTGCAGTGTCATGAAGCCAGTTCGTCTTCCTTGAATGTGCTCCACGAGTCACTGATTGCAAAATGAAGATGGGCTCGCATATGAAATCAACATTTACGGGTTCATGGCAATATCACCATCCTGCCCTACTCTGGTCACCGCGCACCGGGGGCGCTCAAGGCGGGGCGAAGGGTGTGTCCGGACGCTGGACAGACATCCTGATGGAATGCGGGGACAAGTGGGCGCTGATCGGCGACCGCGGCGGGTAGACATCGAGAGAATACCTCACAGTTCCGACGAAAACCATCCGGCGTGTCGCGGGAAAGACAATCGAGACGCGGACGATGGACGCCGTTGAACATCGCCCCGGGAGAAGGCGCCGCCGAATTGGGCCCCTGCTCCAGGCCGCTGGTGAAGGAGAGGGCATAAGAATGGACCATTGTCTCGGGGGGAGCGAGGCCAACACGTGTTGACACTCTCAGGGCCGGTCAGTTCAGAAGTGCCCGCAGGACAAGAGCAAATTCGATTGGCAATCCCCCTCCGTCCATGATATAACCCCCCTCTCGGTATGGATGTCCATCACATTCGCGCGCAATTTCCCGGACTTCGAGACAAGACCTTTCTGGATGCCGCCTGTGTGAGCCTCGCGCCTCGGGTGGCCATCGAGGCCGTTGAGGAATTCCTCCATATGGCCCTCTGTGGACCCGAACGGTCGGCCACGCTCCATCACATCACCATGGACGAAAAGCGGGCCCAGGCGCGACGGGAGGCGGCACGACTGATCAATGCCAGTGAGGACGAGATCGCACTGGTCGAGAGCACGACCCATGGCTTGAGCCTGGCCGCTCAGGCGCTGCCGCTCGAACGCGGCGACCGCGTGATGCTCTGCGATCTGGAGTTCCTGGAGTTGGCGCTCCCCTGGTGTCAGCTCAGCGAACGAATTGGCATCGAGATCGACGTCGTCTCTCATCGGGAGGGCGCGGTTCGCGTTCAAGACATTGCTGATGGCATCACTGGGAAGACGAAGGTGGTGGCCATCAGTTCGGTGCAATGGACCAATGGTTTCCGTTGCGACCTCGGAGCGCTCAGCACCCTCTGCCGCGACCGAGGCGTCTGGCTCGTCGTCGATGCCATTCAGCAACTCGGCGCCATCCCCATCGATGTGCGACAGACCCCGGTCGACATCCTGGCCTGTGGCGGGCATAAATGGCTCAATGCGCCGTTCGGCGCCGGCTTTCTCTATATTCGTCGGGAGCGACTACCAGACCTGCGTCCTCCCATGGCCGGGTATTTGAGCGTAGAGCCGCCGCCCGGGGGATGGGGAGAGTACTTTCAGACCCCGGACATCACTCCGGTCCGCGCCTATCGGTTCACCACCGAGGCGCGCCAGTACGAGATTGGCGGCACGGGCAATTATCCTGGGACCATCGGATTGGCCGCCTCGCTCCGACTCATCAATGAACTGGGACCTTCGCGCCTTGCCGAGCACATCTTTCGATTGACTGACCATCTCATTGCCGGGCTGCGGACGCTGGGGATTCGTCTGGTGACGCCCGTCGACCGTCAATATCGCTCTGGCATCATCACGTTCACCGTCGGTCCGGTCCGGGAGAATGTGGAGCTGATGGAGTACCTGCTCGATCACCGCGTGTGCGTGTCCGTCCGCTATACCTCGCGGGTGGGGGGCGTGCGGGCCTCCTGCCATTTCTACAACTCGCTGGAGGATCTGGATCGATTATTGAATCTGGTGGACGTGTGGCGACGCCGCCGATGAGCTGGAATGGCCAGGGAAGCGTCGCCATGAGGCCCGCCAGGTGAGAGACGAGGAGACAGTTGATGGAGAGGACGCCTCAGAGGAGGGTTCAAAGGAGTCATTCATGGCCCGGCGAGCCACACCGAGGAAGTGAAATACGGACGCTCGGGGAATGGCGCGCAAGATGGCATCCTGCGCCATACTTTCGAGAGGAGGGAACGAGCTTATGGAAACGGGTGAACGCATCATCGACGCCTGGGCGCAGCCAGCGCTGAAAGAGGCTTTTCAGCATCTGCCAGAAATCGTTCGGCTCTTTCGACAGTCTGGCTCGGCTTCTGTTCTGGAGACCGGGATAACGCCTGAAGAGACGGTCGCGCTGATGGATCGAGCGGGCATCCAGACGGTGCTGCTCTCGGCCTGGTATCGCCCCGGGCGGTGGGTCATCAGCAACGATCGGGTCGCTGAGTTCGTGCGGCGGTTCCCCGGGCGATTCGTCGGCGTCGCCGCCGTCAATCTGGAGAATCCCATGGAGGCGGTGCGCGAGCTGGAGCGGGCAGTGAATGAGCTGGGATTCAAGGCGCTGCGGGTCATTCCCTGGCTCTGGAATCGGCCGCCCAACGACAAGTTCTATTTCCCTCTCTACGTCAAATGCATTGAGCTGGACATCCCGTTTTGCACGCAGGTCGGACACACCGGCCCCCTGATGCCCTCAGAGCCGGGGCGTCCCATCCCTTATCTGGATGAGGTGGCGCTGGCCTTCCCCGAGTTGCGGATCGTCGCCGGTCATATCGGTTATCCCTGGACCGATGAGATGATCGCTCTGGCCTGGAAACACGAGAACGTCTTCATCGACACCTCGGCCTATCTGCCGCGCTACTACCCGCCGCAACTGGTGCACTTCATGAAAACCTATGGCCGGGACAAGGTTCTCTTTGGAACGAACTTCCCACAATTATCTTTCCAGAAGTGCGTCGAGCACGCCCGCGCCCTGGATCTTCCCGACGACGTGCGTCGCCTGTTCTTCGGCGAGAACGCCCGTCGCGTGTTCAGGTTAGACTGAAAGAACGGACACGCCAAACCTGCCCTTTCCTCGTCTCAGGGAGCGATGCGCGCTCCCCCTCTGTACGGTGACGACGGAACCCCACCCCCACCCATCGAACCGATGAAGAAAAAATTCTTGACATCCCCCGGCACGCTCTCTATAATGCCATTGTCATAATTAAAACATATTTCAACTATTGAAATGGCCGACGCGACGGAGAACAAGCGAAACGGGAAAGGGGTCGTCGACAAGGTGGCGGCCATCCTGATGGCTTTTTCGTTTGATGACCCCGAACTGGATTTGCGCGAGATTTCCCGGCGGGTGGAGTTGAACAAGAGTACGACCTGTCGAATCTTGAGGAAGCTCATGCAGTATCGGTTCATCGAGCAGGATCCGGCGACGGGGCTGTATCGATTGGGAATCCGGTTGTTTGAGCTGGGGAATCTCGTGGCCGATAATCTGAAATTAGGAGAAGTCGCTCGGCCCTATCTCGAGGCCCTGACCGAGCGGGTGGGTGAGACATCGCACTTTGCCATCCTCAGCGGCGACCGAATCGTTCATTTAGTTCGGATTGAATCCCAGCAGGCCATCCGCGTTGTCCCCTCTCGGCTCGGCGAGCGATATCCGTTTCACTGTCTCTCGGTGGGGAAGGCGATTGTAGCTTTCTTGTCCGAGGAGGAGCGAGAGGCGCTTCTGGCCAGGGCCGAATTCGAAAAGTTCACCGACCGGACCATCACTTCCCGCGCCGCCTTCGAAGAGGAGTTGGAAGAGATTCGTCGATGTGGTTATGCCCTCGACAATGAGGAGTTCATCGAAGGGATTCGCTGTATTGGCGCGCCGGTGCGGGGATACAAGGGGCGGGTCATCGGTGGCATCAGCGTCGCCGGGCCGGCGATGCGGTTGACGTCGGAACGGATTGCTGAATTGATCCCCTTCGTCGTGGAGACGGCGGCGGAGATATCCAGGTGCTTTGCCAAAGACCAGGCTGAGGTTCCCACCGGGAAGATCAAGGAGGCCGTGAAAGCGAAGCGATGAGGGCAATGCCGGTGGGCTGGTGACCTTTCGCCCGCGGAAGGAAAGGATGTTGGTGGCGTTTTGAGATGGACCATTCAATCCGCCCGTTGGCTTCAAACCGCATATAGCGCCGTGCTCGGTAGCGGGAGGGACAAATATTGCCTCACCGCCGCTGGGGGCTCGAACCGGAAGGGAGGCTGACGAGGATTATGACGCAGGCCAGACACGACAAAGTCAAAGTTGCCATCTTGGGGACGGGGAACATAGGGACGGATTTGATGTACAAGGTGCGGCGGAGTGAGGTTTTGGAGTTGACCTGGGTGGTGGGGATCGTGGCGGAGTCGGAGGGGTTGAGGCGGG
>Ga0256841_1000815_pt1 | contig 29626 bp, 29 predicted proteins | sample 356308metaG_FD_185971 | JGI IMG/M metagenome (GOLD analysis project Ga0256841, IMG submission 185971) | Hydrothermal vent microbial communities from Mid Atlantic Ridge, Atlantic Ocean - 356-308 | ecosystem: Environmental > Aquatic > Marine > Hydrothermal vents | place: Atlantic Ocean: Mid... | reverse complement strand
GGGCGGGATCATTCCCACCGCGGCCTTCACCGAGCCCGATGTCGGCTCCGATCTGGCCTCGCTGAAGACCCGTGCGGTGCGGGTCGGGGATCACTGGGAGGTGTTCGGCGCCAAGACCTGGATCACCCATGCCGCCCGCGCCGATCTGATGACCCTGCTGGTGCGCACCGACCCGAACGCCAAGGGCTATCGCGGCCTGTCGATGCTGCTCGCCGAAAAGCCCCGTGGCACCGATACCGATCCCTTCCCGCCGGAAGGGCTCGAGGGCTCCGAGATCCCGGTCCTGGGCTACCGCGGCATGAAGGAATACACGCTGTCCTTCGACGGCTTCCGGGTGCCGCGCGAGGGGCTCCTGGGCGGGGTCGAGGGGCAGGGCTTCAAGCAGCTCATGGCCACCTTCGAAAGCGCCCGCATCCAGACCGCCGCCCGCGCCGTCGGGGTGGCCCGCAACGCCCTCGAGCTGGGCCTCGCCTATGCCAACGAGCGGCGCCAGTTCGGCAAGCCCATCTTCGAATTCCCGCGGGTCCACGGCAAGCTCGCCCGGATCGCCACCGAGGTGATGATCGCCCGCCAGCTCACCCTGTTCGCGGCGCGGGAGAAGGACGCCGACCGCCGCTGCGACCTCGAGGCGGGGCTGGCCAAGCTGCTGGCGGCGGCGGTGGCCTGGGGGGCGGCCGACAACGCTCTTCAAATTCACGGCGGAAACGGCTATGCACAGGAGTACCAGATCAGCCGCGTGCTGTGCGACGCGCGCATCCTCAACATCTTCGAGGGTGCCGCGGAAATACAGGCACAGGTGATCGCGCGGCGGCTGCTGGCCGAGTAGTGGAAGGGAGGCTCGTCGACCGGGCGGAAGACACGCCCGACGCCGAGGAAAGGGGAAGCCCAGGGCTTCCCCTTTTGCCGATGGATCCCCCACCGCATGGGAGACGTTGCGCGTCAGCCGCCCGGCGGCGCCGGTTCCCGCGCCAGATATGTGCGGATCACCGCCGCCATCCGTTCCGCCGTGGTCTTGTGCGGCAGGAGGGTTCGGAACCGCCCGTCCGGTCCCATCAGATAGGTCAGCGAGCCGTGATCCACGAGATAGTCCTCGGGATGCTCGGGATCGACGATCACCTTGCGGCGGTGCACGCGATAGGCCCGGGTCACCGCCCGGATCTGCGCTTCGCTGCCGGTCAGGCCCAAAAGCCGCGGATGGAAACCGGAAACGAAATCCGCCAGGACTTCCGGGGTGTCGCGGGCGGGATCGACGGTCACGAACAGGGGCTGGATGCGGTCCGCCTCCTCGCCGAGCAGATCGAGAGCCCCGGCCATCACCGCGAGATCCAGGGGGCAGACATCGGGACAGCCGGTATAGCCGAAGAAGATCAACAGGAAACGGCCGCGGAAATCGGTGTCGCGTCGTGTCCGACCATATTGGTCGACCAGTTCGAACGGGCCGCCGAAGGACAGGCCGGCCGGCAGATCCTCGGGCCCGGCGGCGACCGCCGGCAGTGGCGCCAGCAGGAGCAGTAGGGCCAGTGTGCGCAGCAGCCTCATTCTTCGGGCTGCAGCCCGGGAATGCCGAACACCCCGTCGCGGGCGATCACCGCCTTCACCGCGGGATCGTTGCGCCACCATTCCTTGGTGGGGCCGTTGCGCCTTTTCCAATCCTCGATGAAGGCGCGGGCCGGCTTCCATGCTTCCTCGGCGGAGCCGCGCAGCCTCTGGACGAACAGCAGGGTCATCGCCGGGTTCTCGATGACCAGCCCGTCGACCATCACCTCCCGGCCGCAATAGGGCAGCAGGTCGAGCGTGGCGCCGGCGAAGAAGACATTGCCCTTGACCGCCGGGTAGAGCCGCCCCTCTTCGGTCACCAGACCGAGCTGACGCCGGCCGCCACCGCAATCCTCGGGGCAGTCGCCGGTGAGCGCGCAGAGCAGATCGACGACTTCGCCGCGCAGAACGACCGGCTTCTCGTGCGCAATGCCCCAGCTCTGGGCGGCGAAGGCATTGCCGCCGGCCAGCAGCAGCAGGAGCGGCAGCCAGGAAAGCGGACGGAACATGCTCATTCCCCGAACGGCTGGATGCCGTATTCGTCATGGGTCAGGTTGACGATCCCCTGATCGTCGGCGACCTGGTCGACGATCAGGTATTTGACGCCGTCGCGCTCGAACAGGCTGCCGTCGACCGTGACCTCGTGGGTCTGGATGCGGACGATGCGGGGGTTGGCGACGCTTCGATCGTCGCCCTCGATCTTCAGCACCATGTAGTAGTTGCCGGCATCGTCCATGATGCTCACCGGGATACCGCCCACTGCGCACCATACCGCGCATTGGTGGTGGGCGGTGCCGAAGCCGTACATGATGCCGGTGATCGCGCACCAGGTATCGACGATCTCGCCGGTCACCTGCACCCGCTGGGCGGCCGCGGCGGGATTCGGTGCGGCCAGCAGCAGGCCGAAGGCGAGGGCCATTCCCGTGGATCTGCGCATGGGCTCTCTCCGCCGTCTCACCGTTCGCAAAGCGTAGGTTGTCGGGCCGCCGGCGGCCACTCACGAAACCGAGACCGGGGCCGCACCCCCGCCTCGGCGGCCACCGCCGCGCAGCGCGCGCAGCGCCAGGAAGGAAAGCCAGGAGGCCTCGAACCAGCCGGCGAGCGCCGCGGCGAGACCGGCGCCGGTCAGGGCGAGGCCCGGCACCAGCAGGAACAGAAGGGCCAGAAACAGCCCCCTGGCGAGCGCCGAGGCCCGCAGCAGTCCCCCCACCTTGCCGCGCATCACCAGCACGGTGGCCGCCGGCAGGCTGGGCGGGGCCGCCGCCTGCTGCAGCAGGAGCAGCACGAGCACGGTACGGCCTCCGGCGAAGTCCGGGCCGCCGATCAGGGTCAGCAGCGGCAGCGCGAACCAGGCGGCGAGGGCGAGGAGGGGCCAGCCCAGGGCGGTGGCGGTGGCGGCCAGACGCAGTGCGGTCCGTCGCGCCCGGCGCAGGGCGCCGGCTGCCACCAGATGGGCGAGCTCCGGTTCCAGTGCCTTGCGGACCATCTCCGCCACGCGTTCCAGAGATCCGGCGATCTGCAGGGCGAGCTGATAGAGACCGGCCATCCGGGCGCCGAGCATGGCGCCGACCAGGAGCGTGGCGATACGGCTGGAGACCAGACCCACGGTGCCGCGCAGATTGACGGCGATCAGCAGACGCCAGAGACCGGGATGGGGACGGACCAGCCCGCGCAGCCGGAACTCCATGCCCTCCAGCAGCCGCCGCCGCCGGAGTTCCCGCAGGGCCAGACCCCAGGCGACCAGGCTGTCGGCGATATTGGCGGCGAGCCAGGCGGCCCCCACCGCCCAGAGGCCGCCATCGGCCGGCATCGCCAGCAGCACTCCGGCGAGGCGTACCGCCGGCAGAACGATCCGCTGCAGGGCGGCCAGATCGAAGCGGTCGAGCAGGCGCAACACGGCCAGGGGGGTGGCGCTCTGGGAGAACAGGATGATCACCAGATAGGGGCGGGCGAAGCCCAGGAGCCCGGGCGGCCAGCCCAGAAGCGGCAGCAGCGGTGCCACCAGCAGCTCGGCCAGCAGCAGGGCGGCGGCGGCACTGCCCAGATCGAGCAGCAGCACCAGCAGCAGCAACCCCTGGAGATCGCGCCTGCGGCCGGAGCTCAGGCAGATGGCGCCGAAGCGCACCAGCACCCCGCCGGCATTGAACCGGCAGATGCCGGCCACGGTCAGGGCGAAAGCCTGGACCACCACCAGTTCGCCGAAGCCGGCGCTGCCCAGGGTGCGCGCGGCCAGGGCGATGGCGGCGATGCCCAGGAGCGCGGCCAGCCCGTGGCCGCCCGAGAGCCGCACGGTATTGTGGAAGATCCGGCGCAACACACCACCCGCCGGCGCGAGATCGCCGATCACCGGGGCAGGTCCCGTTCACAGCCATGCATCACCGCGCCACCGGCCTTCCCCCTCCCGCCGGGTCATTGACCCAAGTCAATTCCCGTCGACGCACCGCGACCTAGTGTCGACTTCCCCGGCCGCCCCGTTCCCGGGCGTCTGTAGCGACATCGTTGCCGATCGGGCCATATGCGCATCGTGCTTTTCCTGTCGGCTCTCACGGGTGGCGGCGCGCAGCGACGCATGCTGCTGCTGGCGCGCGGCTTCGCCGCCGCCGGGCAGGAGGTGGAAATCGTCACCGCCCGGGCGGAACCGCCGGCGCAGCGGCCGCCATTGCCGCGAGGGGTCACCCATCATCCGCTGGCCTGCCCGATCGCCGGGCTGCCCTGGTTGCGCCACCGCCGCGGCCTTTGGGTGCCGGCGGTCTGGCACCGGCTCGCCGCATATCTGCGCCGGGAGCGTCCCGATGTGCTGCTTTCCACCTCCACCCCGGCCAACCTGACGGCGCTGCTGGCCCGCGCCGTTTCGGGCACCGGAACGCCGCTGGTACTCGCCCTCAATCTCGATCTCGCCGCGTCGCTCGGCCGCGGCCTCGGCGCTGCCCTCGACCTGCCGCGCAGAGTGGCCGGGCTCTACCGCCGCGCCGAGATGCGGGTGGCCATCTCCGAGGGTGTGGCGGACGGCTACCGCCGCCTGCTGGGAGGCGAGGATGCGGCCGTCGTCACCGTCCCCAATCCCGTCGATCTGGCGGCCGTGGTCCGGGGCGCGCGAGCGGTGCCCGAGCCCGCCTGGACGGATGCCGACGGGCGGCCGCTCCTCCTTGCCTGCGGCAAGTTCAAGCCGCAGAAGGATTTCGCCACCCTGATCCGGGCCACGGCGCTGCTTTCGCGTCGGCGTCCCGTACGTCTCGCCATTCTCGGCGAAGGCGAGGAACGGCGGCGACTCCTGCATCTCGCCCGCGAGCTCGGCCTCGGCGGGCATCTGTGGATGCCGGGTTTCGTCGCCAACCCCTTCGCCTGGATGGCACGGGCGTCGGCGTTCGTCCTGTCCTCGCGCTTCGAGGGCTCGAGCAACGTGCTGCTGGAGGCGCTGGCCTGCGGCTGTCCGGTGGTCGCCACCGACTGTCCGAGCGGGCCGCGCGAGCTCCTGGCCGGCGGCCGCTACGGGCGGCTCGTGCCGGTGGGCGATGCCGAGGCCCTGGCCGCGGCCATCGATGCCTGCCTCGATGCACCGCGCGACAGCGCCCGGCTGCGCGCCCGTGCCGCCGAATTCTCCATCGAGCGGGCCGTCGCCGGCTATCTCGCCGCCATCGCCGAAGCCCGTCGCCGCCGGGTGGCCGCCGACCGTGCGCGTGCCGGTGGGCAGGCCCGCCTGCGGGGCGCGCGATGAGCCGACGTATCGCCATCCTGCTGCGTTCCCTCGAAGGGGGCGGGATGCAGCGCAATGTGGCCGAGCTCGCCCGCGGTCTCGTTCTCCGTGGCTGGCAGGTGGATGTACTGGCGGTGGATGTGGAGGGGGGGATGCGCCGCCAGCTTCCGGTGGCGGCAAGGGTGCATCGCCTGCCCGTGGCCCGGCGGGCGGTCGGTGCCCGGGCGCTGATCGAGCTGCTGCCGGACCTCGATGCCCGGGACCGTCTGCGGCTGCGCTTCGGCCCGCTGCCCGGCCTGTTCCGCGCCCTGCCGGCGCTGAGCGACCAACTGCGCAAGGCCCCTCCGGCGGCCCTGCTGGCCCTCGGCACCCAGGCCAATCTCGCGGCATTGGCGGCGCGACGCCGGGCCGGACGGTCCTTCCGCCTGCTGGTCAGCGAGCACAACATGCTGTCCTCGGTGGCGCGCAATTCCCGGCGCCATTTCCGGCACCTCTATCCGCGTTTCGTGCAGGCCGCGTATCCCGAGGCCGATGCCATCATCGCCGTCTCCCGCGCGGTCGCCCGTGATCTGGAGGTGACCGCCGGTCTGCCGCCGGGGCGGGTGACGGTGATCGGCAATCCGATCGATCTCCGGCGCATCCGCGAGCTCGCCCGCGAGCCACCCGGCCACCCCTGGACCCGCAGCCGCGAGATCCCGCTGCTGCTGGCCGTCGGCCGGCTGCACTGGCAGAAGGATTTCGCGACATTGCTGGAGGCGATGGCCCGGCTGCGGGTGCGGCGGCGGGTGCGGCTGGTGATCCTCGGCGAGGGACCCGAGCGGCCGCGCCTCGAGCGCCGCTGTCGCCGGCTCGGTCTCGCCGAGGAGGTGCGGATGCCCGGCTTCACCTCCAACCCCTACGGCTGGATGGCGCGGGCGTCGGTGTTCGTGCTGCCGTCGCGCTCCGAGGGTTTCGGCCATGTTCTGGTGGAGGCGCTGGCCTGCGGCCGCCCGATCGTGGCCACCGACTGCCCGGGCGCTCCGGCCGAAATTCTCGAGGGCGGCCGTTACGGCGACCTCGTGCCGGTGGGCGACGCCGAGGCGCTGGCGCAGGCCATCGAGACGGCCCTCGACCGGCCCGTCGATACCGAGCGCTTGCAGAAGAGGGCGGAGGTCCTGGCGGCGGGGGATCCCACCGAAGCCTATCTCGCGGCCCTGTTTCCCGGAGACCGACATGCCCCCAATGGACGATGCCATGGCGAGGCGGCAGCCTGAACCGCCGGAGGATGCCGGATGGGTGGCGCAGGTCCCGCGCTATCCCACCAAGCATATCGCCATCTTCATCTACGGCCTGACCGGTGGCGGTGCCCAGCGGCGCACGCTGACGCTGGCCAACGCCTTCGCCGCCTGCGGCCATCAGGTGGATCTGGTGCTGGTACGGGGCGAGGGCGTGCTGGAACCGCAGGTGGCGCCACGGGTGCGGGTGATCGCCCTCGACCGCGCCGATCGGCTGCTGGGACGGGCGATCCGCACGAGCCGTACCCGCGGCGTGCAGACCTTCGCCAGCATCCCCGCTCTCGCCCGCTATTTGCGCCGTCAGCAGCCGGATCTGCTGCTGTCCGCCGCCTCCCATGTCAATCTGGTGGCGGTGGCCGGCTGGCGGCTGGCGCGCCTGCCGATCGCACTGGTGCTGCGGGCCAGCAACCATCCGACCGGCAATCTCGCCAATTTCCCGCCGGCCCAGCGCCTGATCCGGGCCTGGATGCGCTGGTTGACGCGGCGCTTCTATCCGCGGGCGGATCTGGTGGTGGCGGTCTCCGACGGGGTGGCCGAAGAACTCGCCCGCCTGACCGGCATGCCGCGGGAGCGCATCCTCACCGTCTACAACCCGGTCACGACCCCGGCCCTGGCCGCGCGCATGGCCGATCCGCTCGACCATCCCTGGCTGGAGGCCTCGGATGCGCCGCTGCTGCTGGCCGCCGGCACATTCAAGATCCAGAAGGATTTCCGCACCCTGGTCGAGGCCTTCGCGCGGCTGCACCGTAGGCGCCCGGTGCGGCTCGCCATTCTCGGCGACGGCCCGATGCGGCCGGCCATCGCCCAGCGGGTCCGCGAGCTCGGGCTGGAGGAGGATGTGCTGTTGCCGGGCTTCATCCTCAACCCCCTGCCCTGGATGCGCCGGGCCTCGGTGTTCGTGCTTTCCTCGATGTGGGAGGGACTTCCGGGAGTGTTGATCGAAGCCATGGCCTGCGGCTGTCCGGTGGTCAGTACCGATTGCCCGAGCGGGCCGCGCGAGATCCTCGAGGGCGGACGCTGGGGCCCGCTGGTGCCGGTCGGCGACAGCCGGGCGCTGGCGGCGGCGATCGCCGATCAGCTCGACCGGCCGACTCCCGCCGAATTGCTGCGCGAGCGGGCCGCGGCCTTCGACCTGCCGCGGGCGGTGGCCCGGTATCTGGAGATCTTCGAGGCCTGCATCCGGGCGCGGGTGCCGCGACGGCTGGCGCGCATTCCGCCCTGGCCGCTCAAGGTGCCGCTCACCTACACGAGCGAGGCCGGTCTCGATTATGTGCTGGGGCGTCTCGGCCTGAGCCGCATCGACCTGTTCCGGCCCTTTGCCGGCAATGCCGAGCATCGCCGGCTCATGGCGCGGATGATGGCCCGGCTCGGGGTCGACCTGGACCGGGCGGTGGCGGCGGCCTGGGTCCAGTTGCGCGAGGCGGACGCCCGCTGTGCCGCCTGCGAGGCGGTGCGCGTCTGCCGCCAGTGGCTGCGTCAGCCGAACGCCGAGCCGCCCGATTTCTGTCCCAACACGGCGCTGTTTCTGCGGCTTGCCCGCGCCGACGCCCTGCGATAGGAGACGCGCTCGCCCAAGGCAACGCGGAGGATGACGGTTCATGGCCGATGTTGGAGGGATCGCCGGCGATCGCCTGAAGAGCTTCATCGAGCGCGTCGAGCGTCTCGAGGAGGAAAAGCGGGAGGTCCAGGAGCAGATCAAGGAAGTCTACGCCGAGGCCAAGGGCGAAGGCTTCGACGTCAAGGTCATGCGCCAGCTCGTTCGCCTGCGTCGGATGAAGCCGCACGAGCGCGGCGAACAGGAGGAGCTTCTGGAGCTCTACAAGAGCGCCATCGGCATGGTCTGAACGCAGCCGGGATCCTCCTTCCGGCAGCGACCGCCGGCGGCCGCCCGCGGGACATCACGGCAGGCCGCGGGCGCCGCCGAATGCGTTTTGCACGGCGATCGCCTGCGCTATACTGGGACATTCGGTGGTGGGCGGCCCGGATGTGCGGGAGCGCTCCGTGCCATGGCGGTCGGAAAGGATCTTCCCATGCGAATCCCGACGAGGATGATGGCGGTTGCGGGCGCGGCCGCCGTGCTGGTCATGGCATGGAGCGCTCCGGCCGAGGAAGCGGCGCGGCTCGGCCGGGTCGTCCAGCTCAGCGGTCCGGTGACCATCCTGCGTGCCGGCGACGCCTCGAGCGCCGCGGTGGGAAGCGCCATCCTGACCGGCGATCGGGTGATCACCGGCCGGCGTTCGCGGGTGCGGATCACCCTTTTCGACCGTACCAGCTTGGTGCTGGGCGCCGACAGCGACGTCGAGATCTCGACATATCTGCGGGCCGGCGCGGCCGAGGAATCCGGCCTGATGTCGCTGCTCCGCGGGATTCTGCGCCTGACCGGTCCGGCGGGGGGCGCCGAGCGCGGGACGCGGGTGCGTACCCGTGCGGCCATCGCCTCGGTGCGCTCGACCGACTGGATCGTCGAAGCCGATTTCGATACCGCCGCCGTACTGGTGGTCCGCGGCCGGGTCGATGTCGCCGCCGCGCTGGGCGGCGGCCGGATCACCCTGCGGACCGGCGAGGGCAGTGACATCCGGCGCGGCTCGGCCCCCGGAAGCCCCGTTCCCTGGGGCGCCGCCCGCGCCGAGGATGCGCTGGCACGCACCAGCCTTCCCTGAGCCGATGCGGATGCGGGGGATTCCTCCCCGGCAGCGGCGTCGCAGCGAGATCATCGGCATCGTCGCGATCGGCATCCTGGTTCTGGGGCTTTCCCGCCTCCCGTTCTACGAGCGGCTTTCGGCGCGGATCGAAGGGCCGCTGCTGACCGCCCGTTTTCTGCTGCGCGGTCCCGAAGCGGCGGGCGAGACGACGGTTCTCGTTCTGATCGACGACCGCAGCCTGGCCGCTCTGGGCGACTGGCCGCTGTCCCGTTCGGTGCTGGCGCACACCATCGATCTCCTGAACGCGGCGGGAGCCCGGGTGGTGGGCTTCGATCTGCTGTTCCTCAACCGCGAGGAGCCGGAGAAAGACGGCGACCCGCTGGCCGCCAGCCTCGCCCGCACGCCGCGCGCCATCCTGCCCTTCGCCTTCACCTATGGCGGCGCCGCGGGGCCGCCGGTCGAACTGCCACCGAGCTTGCGCCCGGCCGCTCTGGCGGTGGTGCGCTGGCCGGCGGATGGGCCCGTCCTGCGCCAGCCCGACGGTATCCTCGTGCCGGTCCCCGAGCTTCGCGGGGCGGCCCGGCTCGCCCATGTGAACCTGTTTCTCGAGGGCGACGGCGCTGTCCGCTTCCTGCGGCCGGTGCTGGTGGCCGGCGAGACGGTGCTGCCTTCCCTGCCGCTGGAGGCGGCGCGGCTCCATCTCGGCCTGCCGTGGGGCCGGGTGACGGCCGAGATGGGTGCCGGGATATGGCTCGGCACGCGCTTCATCGCCACCGATCGGGCGATGCGCCTGGCTCTCGACTTCCGGGGCCCGGCCGGCAGCTTTCCGGCCTTTTCGCTCATCGATCTGCTCGAGGGGCGGGTTCCGCCCGAGACCATCGCGGGGCGCATTCTGCTGGTCGGCGCCACCGCCAGCGGTGTCGGCGACAGCTTCGCCACCGCCTTCGACGAGGCCCTGCCGGGGGTCGAGCTGCTGGCGACCGCGATCGACAACCTGCTCCGTGGCGAGGGGCTGCGGCGGCTGCCGCTGCTCGATCTGGCCACCGTCCTCGCCGCCGTCTTCGCGCTGCTGCTGCTGAGCGCCCTGCGCCGGCCGCTGACCCTGCTCCTGGCCGCGAGCACCGTGGTGACAGTCTGGCTGGGGGCCAGCCAGGCGGCTTTCGCCGGTGCCGGTGTCTGGCTGGAGATGACCCGGCCGGCGCTCGTTCTGCTCGCCGGCATGTCGTGGATCGTCGCGCTGCGTCTCGGCGGCGAGCATCGCGGCCGGCGCAGCGCGGAGAGCCGGAGCGCCGAGCTCGCCCGCTACGTGACGCCCCTCGCCGCGTTCACCGCAGCTTCCGACCGCAGCCGGGAACCGTCCGGCGAAGTCACCCAGGCGGCGGTGATGTTCGTCGATCTGCGGGACTTCACGGGCCTCGCCGAGAGGCTCGGTCCCTCCGCCACCGCCCGGCTGCTGTCCCCCTTCCACGCCCTGGTCGAGGACGCCATCGGCCGGCACGGCGGGATCGTCGACAAGTTCATGGGTGACGGGGCGATGGCTCTGTTCGGGCTGGGTGGGGTGCCGTCCGAAACGGCCGCTGCGGCGGCTCTCGCTGCCGCCTTTGCCCTGGTCGAGGCACATGCGGACTGGGCACGGCACCTCCGCGGCCGGGGCATCATCGCGCCGCGGCTGGGCATCGGCATCCATCTCGGGCCGGTGGTCGTCGACGAGACCGCCGGCCCGCACGTCCATGTCGTGGTCACCGGCGATACCGTCAACGCCGCCAGCCGTCTCGAGGGGCTGGCGCGGGATCTGGCGGCCACCCTGGTCGTCTCCGAAGCGGTTCTCGAGGCCGCCCGCGCAGCCGGCATGGAACGCGCGGTCGCGAGGTTCGCGCCCATGCCGGTGCAGCGGCTGCGCGGCCGCCGCGAGCCGATCGCCGTCCGGGTCTGGAGGGAGGGCGGAAGCTGATGTCGCGGCAGGCGCTCAGGCGCGCTCGAAATAGCGGATCCGTTCCCAGTCGGTGACCACCTGGTCGAATACCGACACCTCCCAGCGGGCGGCGTGGACGTAATGGTCCACCACCGTATCCCCCAGAGCCTCGCGCAACGCCTTCGAGCCGTCGAGCAGATCGGCCGCTTCCCGCAGGGTTGCGGGCAGCGCCGGAACCTCACCGGAACGATAGGCGTCGCCGGTGTATTCCGGGCCGGGATCGAGGCGGTTGTCGATCCCGTGCAGGCCCGCCGCCAGCATCGCCGCGAAGGCCAGATAGGGGTTCACATCGGCACCCGGCATGCGGCACTCGACCCGGGTCGAGGGGCCGTGGCCGACGATGCGGAAGCCGGCGGTGCGGTTGTCGCGGCTCCAGACGATGTTGGTGGGAGCGAAGGAGCCGGCCTGGAAGCGTTTGTAGGAGTTGATATAGGGCGCGAGGAACAGGGTGTATTCCCGGGCCAGGAGGAGCTGGCCGGCGAGAAACTGGCGGAAGGTATCGTTTTCCCGGCCGTTCTCGTCGACGAAGGCGGGCCGGCCCTCGGCGGTCCACAGGCTGGCGTGGATGTGACAGGAATTGCCCGCCAGATCCTGGCGCCACTTGGCCATGAAGGTGACCGCCCTGCCCTGCAGATGGGCGATCTCCTTGACGCCGTTCTTGTAGATCACATGCCGGTCGGCCATCTCCAGGGCTTCGGCATAGGACAGGTTGAGCTCCTCCTGGCCGGGACCCCATTCGCCCTTCGAGAACTCGACCGGAATGCCGGCGGCGTCCATGCCGTTGCGGATCGCGCGCATCAGCGGCTCGCGCTTGGTGGTCTCGAACACATGGTAGTCCTCGATGTACCAGCCCGCGGTCCGCAGATCGCGATAGTCCTTGTCGCGGCAGCTCCGGAAATCCTCGTCGAAGACGTAAAATTCGAGCTCGGAGGCCATCTTGGCGGTCAAGCCGCGTTCGGCGAGGCGGGCGAGCTGCTTCTTCAGGATGGCACGGGGACTGTGCGGCAGATCGTTGCCGTCGTGGTCGCAGACATCGCCGAGCACCAGGGCGGTCCCGGGCAGCCAGGGTACCCTGCGCAGGGTCGAAAGATCGGGCCGGATGGCGAAATCGCCGTAGCCCCGCTCCCAGGACGCGACCTTGAAGCCGGGCACCGGCTCCATCTCCATGTCGAGGGCGAGCAGATAGTCACAGGCGTGCCATTCCTTGTGCACCGCATCGAGAAAGTAGTGGCCGGTCACCCGCTTGCCGATCAGCCGGCCCTGCATGTCGGTGAAGGCCGCCACCACCGTGTCGATCTCGCCGGCGCCGACCAGTTCCTCCAGTTCCTCGATGGTCATCGTTCCGGGCATGGTGCTCCCCTTCGCTCGCTGCGGACTGTCGATGCGGTCTTGTCCCGGGCGCAGGTGTAGCGCAGATCTGTCGGGTGGTGCAGGGGCTTCTTGGCGGTGCGTCCGACGCCGACGAAACGCCCGGCGGCGTTCTCCGAAGCTGTCGGAGCTTGTCGCCCCGCTCCATGGCACATCCCTCGTTTTCCATGCGGGAGAACCGCGATGACGATGAAGACGGCGAGAGAACTGGTGGACGCGGCGCTGGAGGAGATCGAGACCATCAGCGTCGCCGAGGCCCGCGAACTGCTGGGACGCGACGATGTCGTGTTCGTCGATGTGCGGGAGACCGTCGAGTACGAACAGGGCACGATCCCGCACTCCGTACACGTGCCGCGCGGCATGCTCGAATGGTTCGCCGATCCCACCCTGCCCATTCACAAGGCGGAACTGCGTTCGGGCAAGCGGCTCGTGCTGTTCTGCGCCGCCGGCGGGCGCTCGGCGCTGGCGGCCAAGACCCTCGAGGAGATGGGGATCTCCAACATCTGCCACATCGGGGGCGGCTATGCTGCGTGGAAGGAAGCCGGCCTGCCGGTCAAGAGCTGAGACCGCGGGCGGGTCGTCTCACCCCCGCTGCCCGTGTTCGCCGGGGCTGCGGCCGACATTCTGCGTGATCAGGGTGAAGATCATGACCACGCCGAACAGGAACAGCAGATAGCCGAAGAAGGCGAACAGCGCGTCGGCGGCGCGGCTGGCGATGAACAGCCCGAACACCGACAGCAGCCCCATCAATACGCCCAACACCCAGTTTCCCATGATCGTCGATCCTCTCGCTGCGGATGGATGTCCGGCCGGTCAGCCGGCCTCCTCCCCGACGGCAACGAGATCGCGGTAGGCGTGCCAGCTCGCGTGACCGACCAGCGGCAGGGTGATAGCCAGACCGAGATACAGAGTCACGAGGCCGAAGGCGATGAACACCACGATCAGCACGCCCCACAGCAGCAGCGGCACGAAGTTGGTCTGCACCGCCCGCACACTGGCGGCGATGGCCTCCATCACGCTGGCATCCTCCTGGTCGAGGAGCAGCGGAATGGAGATCGCACTGATGGCGAAGGCGACGAAGGCGAAGAGAGCGCCGATGATCGTGCCGATCACGAGAAAGGGCAGACCGCGCGTCGAGAGGAAGGTGTCGACGATCAGGTTCTCGATCGACGGCGGTTCCAGTCCGAAATAGAGAAAGAACAGAAGTGCCGCGGTGCGCACCCAGAAGAACCACAGCAGCAGCAGCGCCACGCCGACGAGCGCGATCTGTACGGGATTGCGACGGAACGCCATCACCGCCTCGGGCAGGGAAACGGACAGACCCTGTTCGCGTCGCCGGCTCACCTCGTAGAGGCCGACGGCGAGAACCGGACCGAGGAGCAGGAACCCGGCGGCCGCCGGCAGCACGAGATAGATCATGTCGAGCATGATGAAGCCGATGGTCAGCAGATAGCTGCTGATCACGGCGAGGATCCCGTAGGCGAGACCGACCGATGGTACTGCGCGGAAATCCTGCCAACCCCGGGCGAGCCAGGCCCAGGGCCGGTCGAGATCGATTTGCCGGATGTGCAGCGGCTTCGGCGTGAAGACGGGTACGGCCTTGCCCATGCTTCTCCTCCCTGCCTGGGACCACGACCCCGGGTCAGAATAGACCCGCGGCGAACGAATGAGTAGATCCACTCTAATCTAGACTGGAAATGTGACAATGCGTCACCTTTGCCGGAGCCGTGCGCATCTGCAGGATCCGTGTCGAATCGGGGTCGATGGGAGCGGATTCGAAAGGACGGACGGGGCACGGGGGCGCGCCTCCGGCTCCCGATGTGGGCCTTCCTGGAGGGAAATGCCATGGCAGTGGCAGCAGCGCGTGCCGCGGACATGCGGGTCGAAGCCGGCTACAACGAGGATATCGTCCGACTGTTCGCGATCGCCACCATGTTCTGGGGCGTCGCCGGCTTTCTGGTGGGCGTCTACATCGCCTTCCAGCTCGCATATCCGGTGCTCAATCTGGGCTTGGAGTGGACCACCTTCGGCCGGTTGCGGCCCCTGCACACCTCGGCGGTGATCTTCGCCTTCGGCGGCAACGCCCTGCTCGGCACCTCGCTGTACGTCGTCCAGCGTACCTGCCGTACCAGCCTGTTCGGCGGGCCGGCGCTGGCCAGCTTCCTGTTCTGGGGCTACCAGCTCTTCATCGTCCTCGCGGGCACCGGGTATCTCATGGGGATCACCCAGAGTCGCGAATATGCCGAGCCCGAATGGTACGTGGACATCTGGCTGACCCTCGTCTGGGTGGTCTATCTGGTGATCTTCTTCGGCACCCTGCTGCGGCGCCGGGAACCCCATATCTATGTCGCCAACTGGTTCTACCTGGCCTTCATCATCACCATCGCCGTCCTGCACATCTTCAACAATCTGGCGGTGCCGGTGAGCTGGTTCGGGACCAAGAGCTACTCGCTGTTCTCCGGCGTGCAGGATGCCCTGACCCAGTGGTGGTACGGCCACAATGCGGTGGGCTTCTTCCTGACCGCCGGCTTCCTCGGCATGATGTACTATTTCGTGCCCAAGCAGGCGGAACGGCCGATCTACTCCTATCGGCTCTCCATCGTCCATTTCTGGGCGCTCATTTTCCTCTACATCTGGGCCGGGCCGCACCATCTCCATTACACGGCGCTGCCGGACTGGGCGCAGGTGCTGGGGATGACCTTCTCGGTGATGCTGTGGATGCCCTCCTGGGGCGGCATGATCAACGGGCTGATGACCCTGTCGGGGGCCTGGGACAAGCTGCGCTGGGATCCGGTGCTGCGCTTCCTGGTGGTGTCGGTGGCCTTCTACGGCATGAGCACCTTCGAGGGGCCGCTGATGTCGGTGCGCCAGGTCAACGCCCTCTCGCACTACACCGACTGGACCATCGGCCATGTCCATTCGGGTGCGCTGGGCTGGGTCGCCTTCGTCAGCTTCGGATCCCTCTACTATCTCGTGCCGCGGCTGTGGAAGGCGGAGCGTCTGTATTCGATCCGGCTGGTCGAGTGGCACTTCTGGATCGCCACCCTCGGCGTCGTGCTGTACATCACGGCGATGTGGGTGTCGGGAATCATGCAGGGGTTGATGTGGCGCTCCTACGACAGTCTCGGCTTCCTGCAGTACTCCTTCGTCGAGACCGTGGCGGCGATGCATCCCTTCTACGTCATCCGCGCCTTCGGCGGGGTGCTGTTCCTGCTCGGCTCGCTGGTCATGGTGTACAATCTGTGGCGCACCACACGGCGCGAGATCCGCGAGGAGGAGCTGCTGCCCTCGCAGGCCGGCGCGCTGCGCATCACCCCGGCCCAGTAGGGAGGAGCCTGCGATGATCCAGCGTCACGAGATCGTCGAGAAGCGGGCCTTTCTGCTGGCGATCCTCATCCTGATCACGGTGTCGATCGGCGGCATCGTCGAGATCGTGCCCCTGTTCACGATCGAAAGCACCATCGAGCCGGTGAAGGGCGTGCGCCCCTACAGCCCGCTCGAGCTGGCCGGCCGCAACATCTACATCCGCGAGGGCTGTTATCTCTGCCACAGCCAGATGATCCGCCCCTTCCGCGACGAGGTGGAACGCTACGGCCCCTACAGCCTCGCCGCCGAGAGCATGTACGATCATCCCTTCCAGTGGGGCAGCAAGCGTACCGGGCCCGACCTCGCCCGGGTCGGCGGCAAATACTCCAACGAATGGCAGGCGGCCCATCTCGCCGATCCCCGCAGCGTGGTGCCGGAAAGCGTGATGCCGCCCTACGCCTTCCTGCGCGAGCGCGATCTCGGCTACGACAACATCGCCGAGCATCTGCGCACCAACCGCATCGTCGGCGTGCCCTACACCGACGAGATGATCGAGAAGGCGGCAGAAGATCTGCGGGCGCAGGCCGATCCCGAAGCCGACCACGAGGGGCTTCTGGCCCGCTATCCCAAGGCCGCGGTCGGCGATTTCGACGGCCAGCCGAACCGTCTGACCGAAATGGACGCGCTCATCGCCTATCTCCAGATCCTCGGACGGATGGTCGATTTCACCGATATCCGCACCGAGGACCTCATCCAGTAGGGGGTGGCCATGGACGAGACCATGCGGCTTCTCGACCAGCTCTGGCTGGTCTGGCTGTTCACCCTCTTCGCGGCCATCATCGCCTGGGCCATGTGGCCGCGGAACAAGGAGAAATTCGAGCGCTACGGACGCATCCCGTTCGAGGGGGACGATCGCCATGGCGAGTAAGGTCGAAAAGGACGAGATCACCGGCGTCGAGACCACCGGCCACGAATGGGATGGTATCAAGGAGCTCAACAACCCGTTACCCAAATGGTGGGTGCTGGTGTTCTATGCGAGCATCGCCTTCTCCGTGCTGTGGTGGGTGCTCTATCCCTCCTGGCCCACGCTGACCGGCCACTGGAAGGGCGTGCTGGGAAGCAACCAGCGACTCGCGCTCGAGGAGCAGCTCACCAAGGCGCGGGCCGCCCAGGCCGCCTGGCTCGAGAAGATCGCCACCCTGGATACCGCGGCGGTCGCCGCCGATCCCGAGCTCCTGAGTTTCGCCATGCGCGGCGGCGAGGTGGCCTTCAAGGACAATTGCGCCGCCTGCCACGGTCTCGGCGGCGCCGGGCAGTTCAACTATCCGACCCTGGCCGACGACGACTGGCTGTGGGGCGGCACGCTGGCCGATATCGAGCAGACGGTGCGCCACGGGATCCGCTTTTTCGACGATCCCGAGACCCGCGACAGCCAGATGCCCGCCTTCGGTGCCGACGGCATCCTCGACCGTGCGCAGATCGACGATGTCGTCCAGTATGTGCTGTCGCTGTCGGGGCGGGCCGAGGACGCGGCCGCCGCCGAGCGGGGCAAGGAGGTCTTCCTCGACAACTGCGCCGCCTGCCACGGCGAGGACGGCAAGGGCTCGCACGAGGTCGGCGCACCCAATCTGACCGACGGCATCTGGCTCTACGGGGATCGTCCCGAGGACATCCGCGCCCAGGTGACGAAGCCCCGCCACGGGGTGATGCCGGCCTGGCAGGGCCGCCTCGAGGACGAGGTGATCAAGATGGTCACCATCTACGTCCACAATCTGGGCGGCGGCGAGTAGGCAACGAGAGGAACCGGATCGCGGCAAGGGCGCGGGCGACCGCGCCCTTTCTCCCGGTACCGCCGGCGATTCAGTGGATGCGGAACTCGTGCCGCACGTGGTGCCACCTGCCGGGCGCGATCAGCTCGGCATGGGTGAGATAGACACTGTGCAGCTTGCCTTCGATGTTGCGGGTCCAGAAATCGAGGAAGCGGCGGGTCTCGGGGAATTCGGGCACGCGATCGTAATGCTGCCAGATGAAGCTCTGCAGCACGCCGGGATGGTCCGGCAGGTGGTAGATGATCTCCATGGTGGCCAGGCGATAGCCCTCGAGCTGGAGCTCGAAAGCGCGATCGACGTGCGCAGCCATGCTCTGCTCCTTCAACGTTGCGCGGACCCATCTGTTGCGGGCAAGTCCGAACTCTGCGGCATGCTGCTCTCCGCGTCAAGAGCGTGCAAAAAATATACGGGGAAAATCAATGTGTTAGCAGCGAAGGCCGGGGAGTGCTGACAGAATCGGGCATTTTCGATCTTGAAGGCCGGACGCGATCTTCCTACGTAGCGATCGACTTAGCACTCGCCCCGCGCGAGTGCTAACACCCGTCAGCGAGACCACGCAGCTGGAGGTAACTGTCCATGCGTTTCAGGCCTTTGCACGACCGCGTCCTGGTTCGTCGCGTCGAAGAGGAAGAGCGGACCAAGGGCGGCATCATCATTCCCGATACCGCCAAGGAGAAGCCGCAGCAGGGCGAGGTGCTGGCCGTCGGGCCCGGCTCCCGTGACGAGACCGGCAAGCTCGTTCCGCTGGACGTCAAAGTCGGCGACCGGGTGCTGTTCGGCAAATGGTCGGGCACCGAGGTCAAGATCGAGGGTGAGGAGCTCCTGATCATGAAGGAGAGCGACATCCTCGGCATCCTCGAAGAGGAAGAGTCGGCCAAGGCTGCGGCCTGAACGCTGTCTGACCCAATGCGATCCAACATCGACGTGAAATAGAGAGGACGAGCGAACATGCCCGCCAAGGAACTGCGTTTCTCCGTGGAAGCCCGAGCCAAGATGCTCAAGGGCGTCCAGGCTCTCGCTGATGCCGTCAAGGTCACCCTCGGCCCCAAGGGTCGCAACGTCGTGCTCGAGAAGAGCTTCGGCGCCCCGCGCATCACCAAGGACGGCGTCACCGTCGCCAAGGAAATCGAACTTTCCGACAAGTTCGAGAACATGGGCGCCCAGATGGTGCGCGAGGTCGCGAGCAAGACCAACGACATCGCCGGTGACGGTACCACCACCGCGACCATTCTGGCCGCCGCGATGGTCCGCGAGGGCGTCAAGTCGGTGGCTGCCGGCATGAACCCGATGGACCTGCGCCGCGGCATCGAACAGGCGGTGGAGGCGGTGGTCGCCGAGCTCAAGGAGCGCGCCAAGCAGGTCACCACCAGCGACGAGATCGCCCAGGTCGGCACCATTTCCGCCAATGGTGACGAGGAAATCGGCAAGATGCTGGCCGAAGCCATGCAGAAGGTCGGCAACGAAGGCGTGATCACGGTCGAGGAAGCCAAGTCGCTCGAGACCGAGCTCGAGGTGGTCGAGGGCATGCAGTTCGACCGCGGCTACATCTCGCCCTACTTCGTCACCGACGCCGACAAGATGCGGGCGGTGCTCGAGGATCCCTACATCCTGATCCACGAGAAGAAGCTCTCCAATCTGCAGAGCCTGCTGCCGCTGCTCGAGCAGGTGGTACAGAGCGGCAAGCCGCTGCTGATCATCGCCGAGGACGTCGAGGGCGAGGCCCTGGCCACGCTGGTGGTCAACAAGCTCCGGGGCGGCCTCAAGGTGGCCGCGGTCAAGGCGCCGGGCTTCGGTGAGCGCCGCAAGGCGATGCTCGAGGACATCGCCATCCTCACCGGTGGCCAGATGGTCTCCGAGGATCTCGGCATCAAGCTCGAGAACGTCACCCTCGACATGCTCGGCCGTGCGACCCGGGTGATCGTGGAGAAGGAGAACACCACGGTCGTCGGCGGCAAGGGCGATCCCGAGCAGATCAAGGCCCGCTGCAACCAGATCCGGGCGCAGATCGAGGAAACCACCTCGGACTACGACCGCGAGAAGCTGCAGGAGCGGCTGGCCAAGCTGGCCGGCGGTGTGGCCGTGATCCGCGTCGGCGGGGCCACCGAGGTCGAGGTCAAGGAGCGCAAGGATCGCGTCGAGGATGCGATGAACGCCACCCGGGCGGCGGTCGAGGAAGGCATCGTGCCCGGCGGTGGTGTGGCGCTTCTGCACGCGACCACCGTCCTCGAGCGGCTCAGCCCCAACAACGAGGATCAGAAGCACGGCGTCGACATCGTCCGTCGCGCCATCCAGGCGCCGGTCCGGCAGATCGCCGAGAACGCCGGCTTCGACGGTGCGGTGGTCGCCGGCAAGCTGCTCGAGAACGGCGACTATAGCTGGGGCTTCGACGCCCAGTCCGGCGAGTACGGCAACCTCGTCGACCGGGGTATCATCGACCCGGTCAAGGTGGTGCGTTCCGCCCTGCAGGATGCGGCTTCGGTCGCCGGCCTGCTGATCACCACCGAGGCCATGGTCGCCGAGAAGCCCGAGAAGAAGAAGGACGAGGCCCCGACCCCCGGCATGGGCGACATGGGCTTCTGATGCACCGCGCATCTTCTGCGCATCGAGCGAAAGGGCCGCGTCACGCGGCCCTTTCCTTTTGCAGCAGGGCGCCACGACCCTCCCCGACGAACCGCCGGCGGCGCCAGGGCAGCGGTACCAGATAGCTGCCGGCATATGTCACCACGCGGCCGCCGAGGCCGAGCTTGAAGCGGGCCACACCCGGGGCGCCGACCGTATCCACGCCGCCCAGATCGAGCAGCGCGATGCCCTGTTCGCGCAGGATCTCGATGCCCCGCCACAGCACCAGATGCTGGGCCCGGCTGCGGCGTCCCTCGGGCGCCGTATGGCCGACCAGATAGGTGGCGGCGCGGCCATGGAGCTGGAACACCGCGCCCGCCACCGGCGTCGAGCCGTCGCGGGCGATCAGCGCGAACTGGCTGCGGCTCGCCGTCGAACTGCGTGCCAGGGCATGCAGGAAGGCCGGAGAGGGACCGTGATAGCCCACCTGCCGGCGGTGCGCCTCGTTGGCGGCGATCAGCCAGGCCAGCAGGGGGCCGCCGCGCACCAGCCGGATGTCCAGGCCGGCTTCCCGGGCGCGGCGCAGCATGTTCCGCCACTTGCCGTGCAGTCCCGCTTCGATCTCCCCGAGGGGGCGGCGCAGATCGAGATGGATCGTGCTCTGCCCGCTCATCACCCGGCGAAAGCCCGCTCGCCGATCGCGGGGCTCCTCGGTGGCCGGGGTCCAGAGCAGCAGGCCGCCCGTGAAGCGGCGACGGGCTTCCGCGAACAGGGCACGCTCGAGCTCGTTATCGGCGATGGCTGCGCGGATCACCGGCCCATGGGTCAGCAGCACCATCCGCAACCCGGCGGCAAACCGCCGTTCGACGAACTGGGCGAGGGCCACCGGTTCCCCCGCCCCGAAAGCGACGCAACGGCGCACTCCGTGCCCCTCCGCCGCGACCGCCTCGCCATAGGGCCAATCCTGGCGGTAGCTGCTGCAGGCGGTATCGCGCAGCAGTTCCTGCCAGGCCGATCGGCTGTGCGAATCCCACAGGAAACGAAGCAGTGGAGGGGCGGCCATGCTTTCCCTTGATGCGTAGGTTCCCGGACAGTATTAACGTTATGGTTGTGTTTCCGGAAGGGACGATCTCCTTGTTCTCGAAAAGGACCGTCAGGGGTCTCCATCTCCCGCCGGCCCGGCCGACCCGCTGGGCGCTCTACTATGTGCTGCTCTATTTCGCGCTGCCGGTGATCGCTCTGCTGGCCCTCGCCGACCTCGCCCTGTATTTCCTGTTCACCGACCTGCTGGGGCGCTGCTACGGCATCTTCTGCCTGTTCGGCTGAAGGATTCGGACGGCGCCGCGGCTCGCAGAGGGGAGGAATGGAGATGGCCCGAACCCTGCCGGCCGAGATGACCGGCATCCGCATCACCGCGCCCGGTGGTCCCGACATGCTCGTTGCCGCGACCCTGCCCGTGCCGGTGCCGGGCGAAGGCGAACTGCTGATCCGGGTCGCCGCCGCCGGCGTCAATCGACCCGATGTGCTGCAGCGCAAGGGTGGCTATCCGCCTCCACCCGGCGCCAGCGAACTTCCCGGGCTGGAGGTGGCGGGCACGGTCGTCGCGCTGGGACCCGCTGTCCGTCGGTTCCGGATCGGCGATCCCGTCTGCGCGCTGCTGGCGGGCGGCGGCTATGCCGAATATTGCACGGCACCCGAGCCCCAGGTGCTGCCGGTACCGCGGGGCCTCTCGCCGATCGAGGCGGCGGCCCTGCCGGAGACCTTCTTCACCGTCTGGACCAATGTCTTCGAGCGCGGCCATCTCGCCGCCGGCGAAACCTTCCTCGTCCACGGCGGCTCCAGCGGCATCGGTACCACTGCGATCCAGCTCGGCCGGGCCTTCGGCGCCCGCGTGCTGACGACCGTCGGCAATGCCGAAAAGGCACGGGTCTGCCGCGAGCTGGGGGCGGAGCGGGCGATCCTCTACCGCGAGGAGGATTTCGTCGAGGTGGTAAAACAGGCGACCGAAGGGCGCGGCGTCGATCTGATCCTCGACATGGTGGGCGGCGACTATGTGCCGCGCAATCTCCGCAGCCTCGCTGTCGAGGGCAGGCTCGTGCAGATCGCCTGGCTCGAGGGCTCCAAGGTCTCCGCCGATTTCGCCCGGCTGATGCTCAAGCGCCTGACCTGGACCGGCAGCACGCTGCGGCCCCGCTCGGTGGAGGAAAAGGGGCGCATCGCCCGGGCGCTGGAGGAGAAGGTCTGGCCGCTCCTGGAACGCGGCGAGGTGCGCCCGGTGATCCACCGTACCTTCCCCCTCGAACGGGCGGCCGAGGCCCATGCCCTGATGGAAAGCAGCACCCATATCGGCAAGCTGCTGCTGATCACCCGCTACGGCGCGGAAATCGCCGGGAAGACCGGGCCAGACGGCGTCTCGGCCGGCCGGCCGTCGGCATAGCGCCGCAACGGCGGGGTCGCGGGATCGGCGAGCCGGCCGGCGCGGTGCCTGCCGGAGCCGCCTCGGCCCTGGACGCACTTGGTGGCGGGGGAGGGCGAAGCTACACGGAAGCGGCCGCCCGGCATGGCTGGCGGTGGAGCGGCAGACCGCCTATAAGGGGAGCAACGGGGAACGCCAAGTCTCAAGGGAGTTCGTGATGCCCACCTTCGAGGAACGGGAGCGGAGCGAGGAGGCGAAGTTCAAACACGACCAGGAGCTCGCCTTCAAGGTCCGCAACCGGCGGAACAAGCTGTTCGGGCTGTGGGTCGCGCGCGAGCATCTCGGGCTCGAGGGCGAGGCCGCGCTGGCCTATGCCAAGGATGTCGTGATGGCCGATTTCGAGGGCCCCGGCGACGACGACATGCTCGACAAGGTCAAGGCGGATCTCTCCGCCCGCGGCATCGAGCTCAGTGATCACCTCCTGCGAAAGCATCTGGCCGAATGCGAAGCCGAGGCACGGGAACAGATCCGCAAGGAGTGAAGCAGCCGGCCGCCGCCGAGGGAGCCGCATCTGCAGGGCGGCGGGCCGCCGTCCGCGACCGGCGGCGACCGCCGCCTGAGATCGGCGGACCGAAAGGGCCGGAGCCCACCCGCTTCGGGGACTGGGAACGCGGCGGACGCTGCATCGACTTCTGAGCCGAGCCGCCGGCGGTATCTTCGGGGGAGGAGCCTTGCGCCGAGCGATTGCGGCCGCCGGCAGCGGCGGCGAGCGGCGGTTGGTGCTGCTGCTGGTGGCTACCATCTCCGTCTTCTGGGGCTTCAACTGGCCGGCCATGAAGGTCGGCGTCGGCGAGCTCGGGCCGTGGCTGTTCCGTACCGTCACCGTCGGCGTCGCCGGGGTTTGCCTGCTCGCTGCGGCGCGGCTCGGCGGCGAGCGGATCCGCCTCGCTTCCTGCGATCTGCGGCCGCTGCTGCTCGTCTCCCTGTTCGCGGTCACCGGCTGGCATCTCTTCACCGCCTTCGGCCTCACCTATATCGGCGGAGGGCGGGCGGTGATCGTCGCCTTCACCATGCCGCTCTGGGCCGCCATCATCAGCAGCATCTGGCTGGGCGAACGCCATGGCGTCCGCCTGCTGGCAGCGCTCTTTCTCGGGCTCGTCGGCATCGGCATCCTGCTCGGTCCCGACATCGGCCGGCTCGTCGACCAGACCACCGGGGCGCTGCTGGTGCTCGGCGCCTCGATCTGCTGGGCGATCGGCACGGTGGGCACCAAGGCCCGGCGCTGGTCGGTGGGGGCCACCGCGCTGGCCGGCTGGCAGTTGCTGCTGGGCTGGGTACCGATCGCCATCGCCTGGCTCTTGTTCGACCCCACACCCGATCTCTCGGGGCTGGGCTGGCGCGGCATCCTGGCCACCGCCTACGCTTCGACCGTCGCTCTCGCGCTCTGCTACGGCGCCTTCATCAAGATCGTCACATTGGTACCGGCCGGTGTCGCCGCTATCAGCACCCTCGCGATCCCGGTGATCGGGGTCTCGGCCTCCGCCCTGCTGCTGGGCGAGCCTCTGGGATTTCGCGAAGTCGCCGCCCTGGCCCTGATCCTTCCGGCGCTGGCGCTGGTGCTGCTGCCGCGCAGGCCCGAGTGAGCCGCGGGGCGCTTTCCGCGGGCGGCTTCGCACTATATAAGGTCAGGCACGCGAACTTGCAGGACGAGTAACATACGCATGGCAGATCCCGCAGTCATCCGGCGCGGCGGCGACGACCGTCAGCGCGCACTCGAGGCAGCCATTTCCCAGATCGAACGGGCCTTCGGCAAGGGCTCGGTGATGCGGCTCGGCCAGGGCCAGCAGGCGATGGAAATCGAGGCGGTGTCCACCGGCTCGCTGGGGCTCGACATCGCCCTCGGCATCGGCGGCCTGCCCCGCGGTCGGGTGGTCGAGATCTACGGCCCGGAAAGCTCGGGCAAGACCACCCTCGCCCTCCATGTCGTGGCCGAAGCCCAGAAACAGGGCGGTGTCTGCGCCTTCGTCGATGCCGAACATGCGCTCGATCCGGCCTATGCCCGCAAGCTCGGCGTCGCTCTCGACGATCTGCTGATCAGTCAGCCGGATACCGGCGAGCAGGCGCTGGAGATCACCGACACCCTGGTCCGCAGCGGGGCGGTCGATGTGATCGTCGTCGACAGTGTGGCGGCCTTGGTGCCCAAGGCCGAGCTCGAAGGGGAGATGGGCGATTCCCATGTGGGGTTGCAGGCCCGGCTGATGAGCCAGGCGCTCCGGAAGCTCACCTCCTCGATTTCCCGCTCGCGCTGTCTCGTCATCTTCACCAACCAGATCCGCTCCAAGATCGGGGTCATGTTCGGCAGCCCGGAGACCACCACCGGTGGCAACGCTCTCAAGTTCTACGCCAGCGTCCGGCTCGATGTGCGCCGCATCGGCCAGCTCAAGGATCGCGACCAGACCATCGGCAACCAGACCCGGGTCAAGGTGGTCAAGAACAAGGTCGCCCCGCCGTTTCGCCTGGTCGAGTTCGACATCGTCTATGGCGAGGGCATCTCCAAGGTGGGCGAGCTCATCGATCTCGGGGTCAAGGCCGGCGTCGTCGAGAAGTCGGGCTCCTGGTTCTCCTACAATTCCCAGCGGATCGGCCAGGGACGGGAGAACGCCAAGAAGTTCCTCAAGGAGAACCCGGAAATCGCCGCCGAGATCGAACAGGCGATCCGCGCCCAGGCGGGGGTCGGGGTGACCGGTTCGCCGGGGCTCGATCTGCTCGACGAGGACCCGGCCATCGGCGCCTGAGCGCACCGCCTTCGGACAACGAAAAACGGGCTTGACGATGCCGACGACCAACGAGATCCGCACGGCCTTCCTCGAATATTTCGCGCGCCACGGGCACGAGATCGTGCCCTCGAGCTCGCTCGTGCCGCACAACGATCCGACCCTGCTGTTCACCAATGCCGGCATGGTGCAGTTCAAGAACGTCTTCACCGGCGCCGAGTCCCGCCCCTACAAGCGGGCGGTGACGGCGCAGAAATGCGTGCGTGCCGGCGGCAAGCACAACGATCTCGACAATGTCGGCTACACCGCCCGGCATCACACCTTCTTCGAGATGCTCGGCAACTTCTCCTTCGGCGACTATTTCAAGGAGCTGGCCATCGAGCTCGCCTGGAAGCTGGTCACGGAGGAATTCGGCCTGCCCGAGGAGCGGTTGCTGGTCACCGTGTATGTCGACGACGACGAGGCCTTCGAGCTCTGGAAGAAGGTCGCCGGCCTGCCCGAGGAAAAGATCATCCGCATCGCCGGCTCCGACAATTTCTGGTCGATGGGCGATACCGGCCCCTGCGGCCCCTGCTCGGAGATCTTCTGGGATCACGGCCCGGAGGTACCGGGCGGACCGCCCGGCAGCCCCGAGGAGGACGGCGACCGCTTCATCGAGATCTGGAACCTCGTGTTCATGCAATACGAGCAGCTCGCCTCCGGCGAACGGGTGCCGCTGCCCGAGCCCTCCATCGACACCGGCATGGGGCTCGAGCGCATCGCCGCCGTGCTGCAGGGCAAGCACGACAACTACGAGATCGACCTCTTCCAGCACCTGATCCAGCGCACCGCCGAGCTCACCGGCAAGCCCTACGAGGGCCGGTGGCGGCCCTCCCACAAGGTGGTGGCCGACCATCTGCGGGCTTCCGCCTTCCTGATCGCCGACGGGGTGATGCCGGCCAACGAGGGGCGCGGCTACGTGCTGCGGCGGATCATGCGCCGCGGCATGCGCCATGCCCACATGCTGGGCGCCCGCGATCCCCTGATGTGGCGCGTGCTGCCGGCGCTGGTCGAAGAGATGGGCACCGCATATCCGGAACTGGTGCGGGCCGAGCCGCTCATTCGCGAGACCCTGAAGCTGGAAGAGACCAATTTCCGCCGCACCCTGGAGCGTGGCCTGAAGCTTCTCGAGGAGGCCCTCGCGGGGCTCCCCGAAGGCGCGCCGCTGCCCGGCGAGATCGCCTTCAAGCTCTACGATACCTTCGGCTTTCCCCTCGATCTCACCCAGGACGTGCTGCGCAGCCAGGGTCGCAGCGTCGATGTCGAAGGTTTCGAGCGGGCCATGCAGCGCCAGCGCGAGGAAGCCCGCAAGCACTGGAAGGGCTCCGGTGCGGAGGCGGTGGAACGCATCTGGTTCCAGCTCCGGGAGGAATTCGGCCCCACCGAATTCGTCGGCTATGTGGCGCCGAAGGCGGAAGGCAGGATCCTGGCCATCCTCCGAAACGGCGAGCGGGTCGAGCGGGCGGGGCCCGGCGAGGAGGTGCGCATCCTCGTCAACCAGACCCCGTTCTACGGCGAATCCGGCGGCCAGATCGGCGATACCGGCTGGATCCGGGTAGGCGAGGCGCGGGTCCGGGTGACGGACACCCAAAAGCTCCTGGGCGATCTCCATGTCCATATCGGCAAGGTGGAGAAGGGCGAGATCGCAACGGGCCGGATCGCCGAGCTGGTGATCGACAACGAGCGGCGTCTCGCCCTCCGGCGCGCCCATTCCGCCACCCATCTCCTGCACGCCGCGCTGCGGCACCATCTCGGCAGCCATGTGACGCAGAAGGGATCCCTGGTGGCGCCCGACAGGCTGCGTTTCGACTTCTCCCACCCGAGCGCGCTCACCCGGGCGGAGCTCGCCGCCGTCGAGGACGAGATCAACGCGTTCGTGCGTCAGAACGGCGAAGTCCTGATCCGCATCATGGGTCGCGAGGAAGCCATGGAAGCCGGGGCGATGGCGCTGTTCGGAGAGAAATACGGCGAGGAGGTACGGGTCGTCACCATGGGCGAAAAGGCCCCGGGCGAGGCCTATTCGATCGAGCTCTGCGGCGGCACCCATGTTTCGCGAACCGGCGATATCGGCTATGTGCGACTGACCTCCGAAACCGCCGTCGGGGCCGGCATCCGCAGGATCGAGGCGCGCACCGGCGCGCTCGCGGTCACATATGTGCGCGAGCGCGAGGATCTGCTGGCCTTGATCGGCCATGCCCTCAAGGTGCCCGCGGAACGGACCCCCGAACGTCTCGATCAGCTTCTCGAAGAACGCCGTCGTCTCGAGCGCGAGGTCTCGGACCTGAAGCGGCGCCTGGCCCTGGCCGGCGGCCCGCGCGAGGAGACGGTCCGGGAGGTGGCCGGCATCGAGTTCGCCGGCCGGGTGCTGGAAGGTGTGCCGCCCAGGGAACTCCGCAGCGCCGCCGATGCCATCCTCAGAAAGCTCGAAAGCGGGGTGGTGGCCCTGGTCGCCGTCAACGAGGGCAAGGCGGCGCTGGTGGTGGCGGTCTCCAAGGATCTCACCGACCGCCTCGACGCCCGCGAGCTGGTGCGTGCCGGGGTGCTGGCGCTCGGCGGCAAGGGCGGTGGCGGCCGCCCCGACTTCGCCCAGGGCGGCGGTCCGGAAGGCGCCAAGGCGCAGGACGCGCTGCAGGCGGTCGAGGCGGCGTTGGGGGAACACATCCAAGCCGAAACAGTATAGCGGACCTGGGCATCGTTCATCCCGAGGAAGGGACGGCGAGTTGTTCTCCCGAGCTTGTCGGGTGACGAATCTGGTGATCGTTTCGATGGGCCTTCCGCCTTGGTTCTGCGAGCCGAGGTGGGGCCTCTCGGTGTGGTAGTAGTGAAGCGGGACATCGAGGTCGGCCTGGAGTGCTTCGACACTCTCGTAGAAGGCCTCGCACATTTCGACGCGGAGGCACGCGTCGAGTACGGTGCCGTTGAAGCGTCCGACGAAGGCGTTGGTTGTGGGGCTTTTCAGCCGGGTCCCGCGGGGCGCGATTCCGTTGAGTTCGATTTCGAGCTCGTAGGGTGGGTCTCCGTGCCGCAGGCCTCGCGTCCATTGTCACCGGAGTAGACCCCGCGCAGCGACGGGCCATCTGGACAGGGGCGGCGGTCAACCCTTCATTGACCTCTTTCCGCCATCCTGCGGACGGTGGAGAAGCCGCGGCGGGGGTTCCTGCGCGAGCACCGGTTCCACCGGATGGCAGGATTCCCCGGAAAGGTGGAGATTTCGTTGAGAACGGAACAGCCCCTCGGACCGGCGAAAGATCCGCGTTGCGTGCGGCATGGCGCCGGCGCGTACCGTAGTTGCCGGAATTGCTGTCGAACGGACGCCTCGCCGAGCCCGAGCCGCGCCACTTCTTCTCGGTGGTTGCCGGAAGCTGATGGCACGCGAGATCGCCCGGTCTCCGCCCGCTCTTCCCGCCAGGATGGGACTTGCCCCGTTGTTACCCTTTTTTGACCTGCCCCCGTCATCCTGCGGATGGTGGAGAAGCTGCGGCCGAAAGCCCCGCGCCGGTGGCTGTTCCACCGGCTGCGAGGATGCTCCCGAGAGGTAAAGATTTCGTTACGAGAGAGACGAAGGCCCCCGGATCGGAGGGTCGATCGGCGTGCGGTGTGCCGCCCGCGGGTCCGGCCGTTCCCGGGGGCGCTGGCGACCGGGAGCTTTGCCGCGCCCGAGCCGTGCCCTGTTGGCCTTGCCAGTAGCAGTACCTGCCTAGGGAGATGGTGATCGGCAGTTTTGCCGAGCCCAGGCTGAGCCGGTGCCGTCGAGTGGCCGGCGCAAGCCGTCCGCAATGCCGGGCCACCGGACCTCGACATGCGCGCAGCAGCCGGGAACGCCCCTTCGACGCTTTGTCGATCTCCGCCCGCCGTCCTGCGCGTGATGGAAAGGCTGTGCCGGGGAGATCGCGCCGCCGGGGCGGGGTCCGCCGAATGCCGCCATGCCCCGGAACCGGGAAGATCCGGTTGCGGGCGCGATGGAGCGCTCGGTTCGGGCAGGGACGCGGGGCGAGCCGGATGGGAGCCGGCGGATCGCGCATCGCTCACCGGACCCCTCCGGGCCGCCGTCCGGGAGAGACGTTCGGCTGGACCCTCCCGGGGTTCCACACCGGAAATGGCAGCCCTGCCACAGGCGGCCGCGCGTCGGGGCGAAGGCTCCACGCGACCGCACCGCGAAACGGCCCGGCAGCGACGCGCTCTGCCGGGGGAAAGCGACGGAGCGACACGGGTTCGAG
>Ga0256841_1000814_pt1 | contig 29659 bp, 28 predicted proteins | sample 356308metaG_FD_185971 | JGI IMG/M metagenome (GOLD analysis project Ga0256841, IMG submission 185971) | Hydrothermal vent microbial communities from Mid Atlantic Ridge, Atlantic Ocean - 356-308 | ecosystem: Environmental > Aquatic > Marine > Hydrothermal vents | place: Atlantic Ocean: Mid... | reverse complement strand
CCGACCTGCACGAATGGTGTAACAATTTGGGCGCTGTCTCAACGAGGGGCTCGGCGAAACTGTAGTAGCGGTGAAGATGCCGTTTACCCGTATCGGGACGGAAAGACCCCGTGAACCTTTACTGTAACCTGATATTGAATCTTGGTGTAATATGTGTAGGATAGGTGGGAGACTGTGAAGCTGGCACGCCAGTGTCGGTGGAGTCGCCGGTGAAATACCACCCTTGTTATATCGTGGTTCTAACCCAGACCCGTGAATCCGGGCCGGGGACAGTTTCAGGCGGGCAGTTTGACTGGGGCGGTTGCCTCCCAAAATGTAACGGAGGCGCCCAAAGGTTCCCTCAGGCTGGATGGTAATCAGCCGTAGAGCGTAAAGGTATAAGGGAGCTTGACTGCGAGACCTACAAGTCGAGCAGGTGCGAAAGCAGGGCTTAGTGATCCGGCGGTTGCGCGTGGAAGTGCCGTCGCTCATCGGACAAAAGGTACTCCGGGGATAACAGGCTTATCTCCTCCGAGAGTTCACATCGACGAGGGGGTTTGGCACCTCGATGTCGGCTCATCACATCCTGGGGCTGAAGAAGGTCCCAAGGGTTCGGCTGTTCGCCGATTAAAGTGGTACGTGAGCTGGGTTTAGAACGTCGTGAGACAGTTCGGTCCCTATCTGATACGGGCGCAGGATACTTGAGGGAAGCTGACCTTAGTACGAGAGGACCGGGTTGGACAGACCTCTGGTGCACCAGTTGTCACGCCAGTGGCATAGCTGGGTAGCCATGTCTGGAAGGGATAAGCGCTGAAAGCATCTAAGCGCCAAGCCCATCCCAAGATTAGGTATCCCTCCCGAGTAATCGGGACTGAAGGCTCCTGGGAGATTACCAGGTCGATAGGCCATAGGTGTAAGTACAGCAATGTATTCAGCCGAGTGGTACTAATAAGCCGTGAGACTTGACCTTAAAATTTTCTGAAAGCGGTTTCCTTTTTATGACTGCCGCCTTACAATTTCCTATTCGGTTGTCAAATGATAAACTACCTTTGATAACTAAAGATTTTCCGGTGGTGATGGCGAGGGAGAAATACCCGTTCCCATTCCGAACACGGAAGTTAAGCCCCTCAGCGCCGATGGTACTGCCTCTTTACCGGGGTGGGAGAGTAGGACGCCGCCGGGAGTAATTTAAACCCCCTACCTAAATAGATAGGGGGTTTTTAATTGACAATAAGTGAATTATTATATAATCAGAATCTTTTATATGCTTTTATGTCTTCAATGAGAAACGATAAACTTCCTCATCCGCTAACTCTTGACATAAAACTGAATCGAAAGATAACTTTAAGATAAACTGATTTTCTTTCTTCAAGGATTGGAATGCATCTTGGGGGTTTTTACCCTCAACCCACCCCAGAATCTGACAATTTTCTACATCGTTTCCATCATTATCTTTTGTTAAACCTTCGTTCTTGTAAAAGATATAGTTTTTCATTTCCATAAATTTATTGGATTAATTTGTATTTGCCTTTTCTCACAAATTCCAAATATCCTTTGTCTCTCAAAAATTGTAATTGTTGTCTGATTTTATCCTTGATATGTTTATTGTGGGGATGTTTTTCGCTAAGCTCATTTTCAAAATAATATATTTCATCTAAATTGAATTCCTTTTTCCCCAACTTATCGATACATATCATTATATCCAAAATCCACCCTTTTAATTCCGCTTTGCTCGTTTTTCTCAAAAACAAAGTCTTTCTCCAATTTTTGATAACCTCCGCTTTGGATTTGATTTCTTGATTTTTTACATAAAAGATTTTCCCATCATTAGGGATGCTATTAAGTAGGATATTACAACCGACCCAGCGAGACCGTTTGGCGTCCGGCGAGAGAGGATTTCTCTTTTCTATCATTTTGGGAACAAAAAAGTGTTTTGGGATGACTATAAAGTTTATTACCCTATAGCTTGGTCTTTGGTAACTGAGCAGGAAGAAATTAGGGTTTTTCAGGCTTTTCAATCTTTGGATCATCGTCCTATATGCACCATTTACAATCTTCCTGCCGATTGAATCTCTTTTGCTTTTCAATTCATAATCTTCATTGCAATTGGGGCAATAAAAATCCGCAACCGGTTTGCCGTTTTTATAGCTATTAAGGGGCATTCCACAATTGGGACAAAATATTTCATCTTTGACCCAGCTCTCCGTTAAAACCCTTACCCTTTGAGATTGGCTTTTGTATTGTGTAGCTAAATTTGTATCGAGGCTTAGTTGCATATTCAATTATATTGAGGATCTTTTGTCCTACTCTTCTGGAATGACATTTTGTTTTAAGATAAGCATATAATCCCAATTATTCAAGCGTAAAGTTGCCCTAAAGAAATTCGATTTTAATAAAAAAGGCAGCCGATAGGTTATATCGGCCGCCTACAATTCACCTGATGAGGTAATGTATCGGAATTAGAATGACGCTTTTGCCGAAGTTTTAGCCCTTTGCATCATCATCCTATGTTCGCGCCCCATCATCTTTCCCTTCCCGCGAAAAAAGAAGCGCTTCAATTTTAGTTCGTTTAACTTGTCCAATTGCTCCGAAGTCAAAACCTTCAGCTCGTCGATCCGAGAAGCAACAGCAATTTTTCTTATTTTCGCCTTAATCGAGCTGATTTGGTCTATCTTTTTATCGACAGCCTTTTGGTTGGGGATACCATTATCCCATAACTCCCTCATCTCGATTTTGGCTTTTTCCAAATCGGCGTTTAAGTCCACTGATTTCTTACGCTTTTCAACCCGAATGTCCCTAATCTTTGCTAACTGGTCATCGGTTAGGTTTAGATCATCGGCGAAAGGCATAATGCCATCACCCCCCATACAAGGCATCTTCATCTCCCCCATCGGAGGCATCGACATCTCCCCCGGATGCGGACCCGGACCCATAGCCTGAGAAATAGAAGCGAATAGAAATATCGCCAGCGCAATAATCGGTATTGTAAAAGTGGTTTTCTTAAGCATTTTATCCTCCATGCTTTAAGTTATTTTTTATTTTATTCCAATTAACGGTCTATAAACGGTCGGCGTTGTTTCATCCTCCTTTCATGCGCATCCTGAAGTAGCCGTTGTATATCCTGTTGGAAGCGGAATTCGAAAATTTTCAGCTTAGCAACCTGATTCTCCGAGAGCATAGTTTCGGTTTGCTTACGAAAATCCCGTTTCAACTTAAGCTGTTTTTCCTCTAAATCTTCCATTTGTATTACCATATCCTTCAATTTATCAGCCGGGTAGTCGTCAACTTCGGAGCTCCTGCTGATTTTATCTACAAGAGCCGCTTTTTGATCGTTTAAGTCATTCAGCTTATCCCTAAATTCATTATACGCCGGAAAGAAGTTTTTTGCTTGCTCCGATGTTAAATTTAGGTATTTGGTTAACTTCCAAATACGGAGGTTTTCTATCTCCTGATGCAATCTTATTCGTTGTTTTTGGGGTTCCGGCATATCCCCCAAATCCGGTTGAGCCGATATGGGGTTGAAAAGCATCAATACTCCGAAGGTCGTAAGCATTAAAAATATAAAACGGCGCATTTCTTTATCTCCTATGAAATATTTTTCATCTCCGCTTGAATTTTAGAGTTCAGATATTCCAATTCGCTCTCATCAAGTGTATTGATTAAATTGTTATAATCGGAAGTTTTAATTAAATAATTCTCCATTTCATTTAACCCCTTGTCTCCAATTTCCGAATAAAAAGCATCCCTCAGTGTGCTATCGGGGAGGGCGCTTTCGATTATCTGCTCGACCGGAAAGCCGTAGTGAGAGATCGAGAGGATATTGTCCCAAGTGATATTATTACTGAGCAAACCGCTTCCCGAGAAATTGGAGGTTCCGATAAATGCTATCATTATTGCTGCCGCAGCGGCGGTTATAAATGAGATTATGTACTGGGGATTGAAATGAATAATCTTTTTTTCTCTATCTATCGCACGGTTGACATCGACTACGAGATTATCCAAGTGCGAACCCTCGACCTCTAATCCTTTATCGTCCTCCAATAAATTGAAAAGTCGGCTTAACCTCTGATATTCCGCCTCACAATCAGTACATTCCGAAAGATGAGAGGATACCGATTTGTCCGATAATGGATCGATCCCGTTGTCGAGTAGCTCAAGTATTTTGTCCTGATAATCTTTACAATTCATTTTTGCACCTCATCGGTAATTGATGAATTGGCATTTATGGGAAAAAGATCCGATAGGCTCTCCCGCAATTTTCTTATGGCTTGAAAATAATTCGCTTTTGTAGCGCCTTCGCTCCTGTTCAAAATTCGAGCGATTTCATTATGTGGCATACCATCGTAAAACCTCATCGTAAAAACAGCCCGTTGTTGCGGCGGTAGTTCGATTACTGCGCTGTCCAATCTGTTTTGAAGTTGCTTTTGTCGATAATCCATATCCGGCCGCAATTTTGATTTCTCATCGTTTCCTATTTCGTTTACTGGTAGCATATTGCGATATTTATCACGGGTCGTGAATTTGATACTCTTATTCACGGTAATGCGGTAAAGCCAAGTAAAAAGCGATGAGTCGCCTTTGAATGTTCCCAAATTCTTGTAAGCGCTGATAAAAACATCTTGAGTAATATCGTAAGCATCATCTTTGTTGCGAACCATTTTCATAGCGGTATAAAACACTCTCTTTTTATATTTATTAACAATTGTATTAAACGCTTTTCGATCACCATCTATTGCCTGTTTTATCAATTCCTTTTCATTCTCGTAATTCATACATTATACCGTGCTATATTTAAGACCCCTACACGCACCGAAAAGTTTAACATATAATTGAGAAATAAACAATTCAATTGCCATAGCAAAATTTACTTTTAAGAGTATAAATAATTCAATTTTTCGGCTTAAATCAATCCATATTATCGTTTTTCCATCGTATAATCTCCGAGATTAGGACAGACATATTTTTATAAGGTTGACAACTTATATCTATTGGATTAAATTGCAAAATTAATAATTTACTTCCAAAAATTCAGGAGATAATATGGATAATACCGAATTGATGTTCAAAGAACTAACCGAAGTGCATGGTGTTCCCGGACACGAGGATGCCGTTGCGGACATTATGGAAAATTACCTTAAAGATACCGCCGATGAAATCAAATACGATCGTTTGGGCTCCCTCATCGCCCGCAAACAGGGAAAATCGGATTCCCCGAAAGTAATGATTGCAGGCCATATGGATGAGATCGGTTTTATGGTGAAGGAAATTACTGAGGATGGGTATATAAAATTCCTTCCTTTAGGCGGTTGGTGGGGGCATGTGGCTTTGGCTCAACGAGTTATCATTAAAACCACCGAGGGGGATATTCCCGGAATTATTGGCTCCAAACCGCCACATATCCTAACTGATGAGGAGCGGAAAAAGGTTCAAGAAATCAAGGACCTTTATATCGATGTTGGAGCGCAAGACGGTTTTAATGTTAAGGATAAACTGAAAATCCGCCCGGGAGACTCTATTGTGCCATTATCGGAATTTACCATTATGGCAAATCCGAAAATGTATTTGGCGAAAGCATGGGACAATCGAATTGGTTGTGCGGCGGTTATTGATGTTTTAAACAATTTCAAGAATATAGAGCACCCGAACACCTTATACGGTGTTGGGACGGTTCAGGAGGAAGTTGGGCTTCGCGGGGCGAAAACGGCGGCGGATTTCGTCAATCCCGATGTTGCCTTTGCTGTTGATGTTTCCATCGCGAAGGATATGCCTGGTTTGCAGGGCAAACCTCCGGAAAGATTGGGTTCGGGACCGTCAGTTGCCGTTTATGACGGTTCTTTGGTTCCCAACAGAAGGTTGCGCGATTTGGTCATCGAAACCGCCGAGAAAAACGATATACCTTACCATCTGACCGCACTGGAACGAGGTGGGACGGATGGCGGCAGGATCCAGCTTAATCGTATAGGAGTGCCGACAATTTATATGGGTGTGGCTACTCGTTATATACATGGCCATGCGGGTATCTTAAATCGTGATGATTATGATAATTTAGTTAAATTATTAACCGAATTAGTAAAAAGATTGGATAAAGATACGGTTGATTCCTTATCCCGATATAGGAGCTAATAACATAGGCGATAGAATATGGCGATAATCTTTTACAACACTTATTCCAAGAAAAAAGAAGAATTTGAACCGATGATTCCCGGTGAAGTTCGGATGTACACCTGCGGTCCGACCGTTTATGATTTCGCTCATATAGGCAATTACCGCGCTTATATTTTCGAGGATCTGTTGAGGCGGTACCTGAAATATCGAGGTTATAAAGTTACGCAGGTTATGAATTTAACCGATGTCGATGATAAAACCATCAAAAGTTGCCGTGAGAAGGGTATAAGTTTAGCTGAATACACAAAACCCTATAAGGAAGCCTTTTTCGATGATTTGGACGCCCTCAGAATTGAGAGGGCGGAATATTACCCCGAAGCAACCGCCCATATTGAAGAAATGGTTGAGTTAGTTAAAAAGCTTTTGGATAACGGTGTAGCGTATAGAATGGGCAATTCGATTTATTATCGCATTTCCGCCTTCCCCAATTATGGAAAATTATCGGGAATGAATATATCGGAGCTTAAGGCGGGAGCGAGGGTGGATGTTGAGGAGTATGAGAAGGAAACGGCGGCTGATTTCGCTTTATGGAAAGGTTGGGATGAGTCTGACGGCGATGTTTTTTGGGAAACTGAATTGGGTAAGGGCCGTCCGGGATGGCATATCGAATGCTCAGCTATGAGTATGAAATATCTTGGTGAATCCTTTGATATACATACCGGCGGCGTCGACAATATATTCCCGCATCACGAAAATGAAATAGCTCAATCCGAAGCCGCTACCGGAAAGCGTTTCGTCAATTATTGGCTACATTGCGCCCATTTGATGGTTGAAGGGCGGAAGATGGCGAAATCGTTCAATAATTTCTATACCCTTAAGGATTTGCTCGATAAGGGATTGCATCCTTTGGCGCTCCGTTATATCCTCATCTCGACCCATTATCGCCAACAGTTGAACTTTACTTTTGATGGTGTAAATGCGGCTTTGGCATCGCTGCAAAGATTATGGGATTTCTATGATAATGTAGTGGATGCCCCCGATGGCGATTCTAAAGGGAAGCTGTCGGTTGTTATCAATGAAGCTCACAATAAATTTATTTTGGGGTTGGATGATGATCTAAATATTTCCTCGGCGTTGGCGGCGATTTTCGATATGGTTAAGGCCGCTAATAAAACCATCGCCGAAACAGGGATAAGCGGCGAAGAAAAGGAAATGCTTCTTGCCGAGATAGATAAATTCGATTCGGTGTTGGCATTTTTGAAACCGCCGAAAGAATCCAAATTAATCGATGAGGAAGTTGAGAAGCTGATAGAAGCCCGTGAAAATGCTCGGAAGGGAAAGAATTATCGGGAAGCCGACCGTATCAGAAATGAATTGGAAAAGCGGGGGATAGTCCTCGAAGATACAAAATCAGGCACCAAATGGAAAAGGAAAATTGACTGATTTTCCATTAAAAATGGGATGGTTTAAGCAACCATCCCATTTTTTCTCTTATCAAGTTTTTACAAATTAAAATCCAAAGCCTAATTCAATTTCCCATTGACTCATTTTGAGTTCTATTTCCTGTTGGCCCGGGATTTCCATAGTATTCGGTCCCGATGTAGTTTTGGCGGGAACATACATAACCGAAAGATTTATTTCCTGTCCACTTGCCAATTTCCTCGAACCGCCAAAAGTTATATGTTGCTCGATTACTGCCGGAGCAAGGATATTGAACATCATCTCCGTATCCGGTATAGGTTCCGAACCATAGGAATAGCCAAGTCTCAGAGGCGTATTTTCTATACCATCCCATTGTATTCCAAACTTGAAGATAGTCATATCCTTCCAGCCGAAACCAGCTGCATTATCATTTCCCAAGGGAATGAAGCCGCTTGGATTCATTTGCGGATTTAATGTGTTGGGGTCCATAGGGTTGGCAAGCGAATTAACGCCGCCGTAGAGTATCTGTTGAACATCCCCGATAATTGTCCATTTGGGGGTCGCTTGAAACGAAAAACCGGCGGTCCAATTTGCCGGAATATCGAAATCGCCTTTCTCAGCAAATAAGCCGGCATATTTATCCATCTTGCTCATATAGATTTTGGTCTGGTAGGAAGCCCCAATAGCCAATGGTTCCCATATCCTCCCTAAATAGCCGATTCTGGCGCCGAAACCGCTGGCATTGTCATAACCGTTATTCGTGATATTGTTCGGATCGCTTGAAAGTCCGGCGAAGGCTTGAAGTCCCTCCGCTTTGAAACGTTGATATCCAAATATGACCGATACGCCAAAACTCTGATTTTCGGCGAATTTCATCGAATAGCTTGCATTCAGGAACATCTGTGACAAATCTATCCCGGTAGGGGAAGTTACCGTCGCCATAGGGCTATCGAATGTCTTGGTATTGTATTTTGTATTCATACCGCCATTCCCATAAAATGCCAGTCCAATTGAGCTGTTCGGACTTATCATCCAGTTCGCCCCAAGTGATGGAACCGGAAAATATTTGGAATCGCTTTCCACTGTTCCGGGAGTCAATCCAAAACCTTGTCCGGATGGATTACCGGTGATAGTATATTGGCGGTTCGGACTGAATAAGGCGATATTGACATCATACCTCTTACCCAACCAAACAAGACCCGCCGGGTTAGTCGCAGAGACTAATGTGCTTAGTGGAAAAGCGACACCCGCTCCGGCAAGTGCCTTTGATTGCGTTCCAAAACCGTGTGAGAAATACCCGTTGGTTGCAAAAACATTCGGGGTAAACAACATAATCATCGCAAAGGCAAAAATTCCCAAAAACCAGAACATCTTTTTCATAAAACTCTCTCCTTAAAGCTTCAATTGTTAATTGTTTTGGCTTAATTAAAAATCTCGACTAATAATACAAATTTAGTTATTTGTGTTCAACACTTTATTTGTAATAATTATTAAAATCAAAAAAAACTTGACAGTGATTCGATAACGGATATATTTAGGCTGTTATAATAATATTAGGTAACCCTAAATATACAATATTTATGGAAATACGCCTTTCTTCGAGCCTTGAGGATTACCTCAAGACCATTTATCTCATTCAGGAGGAAAATACTGTAGCGCGGGTGAAGGATATTGCTTTGCGATTGGGAGTGGCTTCACCATCCGTTACCGGTGCGATAAAGGTGCTAAAGAAACTTAGGATGGTGGAACATAACAGTTATGGTTATATAAAATTAACTGAAAGCGGATTGGAAACCGCAAAGAAAGTATTTGAAACTCATCAGTCGATAGCGAATTTTCTCCATCTTGTTTTGGGGATTGATATTGAAACTGCCGAAGAGGATGCTTGTAAAATAGAGCACATTATTGGTCCCGAAACTACTTATAGATTAGCGAAATTTCTCGAATTTTCAGCGGCTCCCTCATCCGAGTGCAGGGGTTGTATGGCAAGGTTCAGCGAATGGATGACGACAAATATCAATAAGGGTTACCAAAAAGATAAATAGATCGGCGAAATCCATTGAGAAAAGGATTAATAGAACATATATTGAATTCTCGTAAAATAATCGGTTTCCGATACGAAAGGAACAACGAATGTTGACAACGGCCTCATCGGAAACAATTCCCCTGACAGAACTACACAATGGGGAGAGGGGGGTAATAGTAAGGATCGCTTTGGGAAGTAAAATCAGGCTAAGGCTCCGCGAGATGGGGTTTATCCCCGGAGTAGTTGTTGAAGTTATCCGAAGTGCTCCTTTAGCAGACCCAATTGAATACAAGATAAAAGGTTATTATATTAGCCTGCGGCGGGAAGAATCAAAGGATGTTTTGGTCAAAAAGATCGATAGAAAAGGCAAGAGGCGCAGATTCCGCTTCGGATGGCGCAACAAGCATTCAACGGATTAAAGTAGGTTTAGCCGGAAATCCGAATTCGGGTAAGACCACAATTTTCAATGAATTAACCGGTGCCCATCAAAAGGTGGGTAATTGGCCCGGGGTAACTGTCGAGGTTAAATCCGGAACCGCTTATTACAAAGGCTTTGTCCTCGAGATAACAGATTTGCCCGGTACATACAGCCTTTCCGCCCAATCTCAAGAAGAAATCATAGCCCGGGATTACATACTCGATCATTTGCCGGATGTTATGGTTCAGATTGTCGAGGGACCCAACATCGAGCGCAATCTATATCTCACTACACAACTTATCGATTTAGAGGTCCCTGTTGTTATCGCGCTAAATATGTTCGATGAGGTCAAATCGCGGAAAATAGATATCCATATCAAAAAATTAAGTCAGCTTTTGGGTATGCCCATAGTACCCACCATCGGCAAACGGGGAAAGGGAATGCGGCGGCTGATGGAAGCTATTATAAAAACCGCCCAATCAAAGGAAAAAAAGCAGAAATCTGTAAAGGTAAATTATGGACACGAAGTCGAGGAACATATCGAGGAGTTGATAGAAACTATAAATCTTACCGGCAGCTTGAGAAAGAAATACCCTCCGAGATGGTTGGCAATATCGCTTATCGAAGGTGATGAATACGCCGCCTCCAAAATAAAAAGCTCCTCAGCCCTTTCGGAGCAGTTATTCGTTGAGGCAATGGAGATCCGCAAGCATCTATCCGAGCTGTTCAAGGGGGATACTGAGGAATATATGGCTGATCGGAGATACGGTTTCATAAACGGCGCCTTGAAGGAAACGATGAAACTGCCGGAGAAACAGGAAATAACTTTAACGCAGCGGTTGGATTCCATATTCACTAATCGTATCATCGGTTTGCCTATCTTGTTTTTCCTTATGTGGGTTTTATTTCAGTCAACATTCGGTCTGGGAAAATATCCTGTCGAATGGATTAATATCGGTATTAATTTCCTTACTGATTTTACATCGCGGTTACTACCAAATGGATTGGCGAAGGATTTGATTGTCGACGGGATAATCGGAGGGGTGGGAAGCGTTATTATATTCCTGCCGAATATCCTGATACTTTTTTTAGGTATTGCTTTTTTAGAGGATTCGGGATATATGGCAAGAGCAGCTTTCGTAACCGATAGGGTGATGCATGCCTTAGGATTACATGGGAAGTCGTTTATACCTCTTCTGATGGGGTTTGGTTGCAGTGTCCCTGCCATTATGGCAACTCGTATGCTTGATTCAAGGCGCGACAGATTGTTGACTATGCTTATAGTTCCCTTGATGAGCTGTTCGGCAAGGCTTCCTGTTTATATCCTTTTAGCGGGGACATTTTTCCCTAACCACGCCGGCAATGTTATCTTTGGTATTTATATTTTAGGGATATTCGCCGCTTTATTAATCGGGAGGCTTTTCAGTTCGACCATATTCAAGGGGCAATATTCCCCCTTTGTAATGGAATTGCCTTCCTACCGCTGGCCCACGACAAAAAGTATTTTAATCCATATGTGGTATAGGTCGAAAATCTACTTGCGCAAAATGGGGGGAATAATCTTAATCGGTTCGATCGTCTTATGGTTTTTGGGGACTTTTCCTCGACAGCAGGGATTGCCTTCGGATTTAGCTCAAATGAAAACTACCGTCGAAAAAGAATACAATTCCGAAATCACCCAATCCGAATCGGATATGAATAAACAAACGATGCTCAAAGAATATAATCGAAAGTTAGCGGAAATTGATAATATGATGGCCTCACGGCAGTTGGAGAATACCTTCATAGGCAGACTTGGGCGGGTAATCGCTCCTGTAGTTCGACCTTTGGGGTTCGATTGGAAAATAGGCGTAGCTATCCTGACCGGCTTTGTCGCTAAAGAAGTCGTAGTTTCCTCGATGGGGGTTTTATATGCTGTGGGGGAAGGAGGGGGCACTCAGCTTAGTAAAGCCTTGAAATCTTCCGAGATAACGCCATTGATAGCTGCAGCTTTTGCGGTCTTTGTCCTTTTATATACTCCCTGTATCGCCTCGATCGCCGCAATTTTCCGAGAATCCGGCTCCGCGAAATGGGTTTTGTTATCTATTTCTTATCAAACTACTTTAGCGTGGATTACGGCCTTTATAATCTATCGCGGCGGATTATTGCTGGGATTGGGATAAACAAAAACCGAATTTTAATTCCGCAATTCCCTCCTTTTAGGTCGGTTTGTGAGCATAATTAGAGGATAAATTGATAAATTCATTCCAATGGGAACTTTCGGTCATTAATATTGTTAATAAAAATTTAATAGTTTGTAAGAGGAATTATTATCGTTATGGGATTATTTAGTAAAATTTTTGGTGGTGGAGAACCTAAACCTGGAGAACCTTTCGCGGTAACGGAGGAAACTTTTGCCGACGAGGTTCTTAAATCCGATGTGCCGGTTATAGTAGATTTCTGGGCGGTTTGGTGTAGTCCCTGCAAGGTAATGAGCGGATTATTGAGGGAGATAGGTCCTGATTATATTGGAAAGTTAAAGATAGTGAAGCTCAATACGGAGGAAAACCCCAATATAGCTGTTAAGTATCAAATACGGAGTATTCCCACCCTTATCTTTTTCCGAAAGGGCAAACCGGTAGATAAGGTAATAGGCTTATTACCTATGCACCCTCTAAGGAAAAGAATAGATTTCCTTGTGAAATGATACCCTTTCTTACTAAAGAATCAAGAATCTCAAAATGATATTATGATAATATTGATTGTTTAATGTTTTTTGGCGATTTTCATATCCCCTTTAAATCCATAAAAAGAGAGATTAAACCATAGGAATTAACAAAGTAGTTATTACTGTTTTCTTTTAGATATCCCTCAATTTGCTCGATCTGTTTATTTATTTTATTGTCCTTGTTATTTTTTATGAAATTATTAAAATATGTACCATCCACAAAGGATAAATAATGAATATTGTCCCAATCCCCATAATATCTTATAAATTCTATCGTTTCCAAGATCTGTTTATCCTGTGCTCCGCCCGATTCTTTTATATGTTTTGCCTCTATAATAAAGAATTCATCATTTACTTTTAATATCATATCGGGGTATTTTCCTTGATGGTCCTGTCCGAATCGAAATTGAATTTTATATTGCTTAATAAAATCATTAAAAAATAATTTATCTACTTTATCAGGTTGAAAATAACCGATTGTAGATTGCCCTATTTCATTTATATTCCTAATATGGCTAATATCCCCAAAAATATTTTGGATTAAGTGAATTAACTTTTTAATTCCCGATGCACCTTTCCGGCGTGAGCTGCCGCTATCGTATAATGCCTGAACAATAACATTGGTATAACCCAATTTATCATACAATTTTCGCCTTCTTTCACAATATTTATTCAATATTGTCGACAAGACATTTTTATGGTTATCCAAAGTCCTGAAACTTGAGTAGGATAAATCTAAAGATTTCCAAAATGCGATAAATTCTGTATATTGAATATTATCAATCGAAATTATTATATCATTTATTTCATCCAAAATTTGTGATACTGCTTCTTTGTTTTTCTCAATTATTACACAATAATTTATTATTAATTCTCTCAATCTTTCGATTTTATTAATCAAACTCCTATCCGAAATTATTATATCATCGTTAAAATAAAAATCATCAATTATCGGCTCCGGATTATTTAGTGATATTTGCCAATAGTGTATATTTTCCTTTATCCCCATAAGTTTAATTCTTTCTTTCCATTCTTCATTTTTAGGAATGAGAATAATTCCTTTATATTTCCATCAATTATTAATTCATTAAAATAATCCTTTTCATTATCCTTAAGGATTAAAATAGGAAATGTTTGTATAAGTTTTTTAACTTGAGATAACCCCAGATATTTTCGGGTATATTCGCTATTTGAGTATTTATATGTAGTCATAAATTCGCTATCAGTTTTTTTTCTAAAATATTCAAGTATTAAATTAAAATAGTTTTTCAGTAATATTTGCTCTTCAGTAGATAAGGGGGGGGTTAAAAATATCTGAATTGGATGGGTTCTATATCTTGCTTTTGTAACTAATATACCATTTACATTATAAACATCTTTTATCTTGAAAAGGCCTATCCTCCCATTTATGCTTCCAGTATCAACGGTCCTGATAAATAAAATGTTTGACCTGATCCTATCATATAGATTCTTATTGATATGAATTAACATTTTTTCATATTCTTTACCATTGAAATTATTTGCGTCTATAACGGTTATCTCAAAGTTTCCTTTATTTTTCTCGACATCCATTTTGGTTAGGTAGTAATTGATACCCAATGGCTTAGGAGATCGGTTTTCGTCCAGAAACTTTTCAAACTCACTACCTGCGCGATAATGATTTTTGGGAACCAATGTATAAACTCTTTTTTGTATTAATTTATTAATTTTTGTACCTTCAAAAAATATTATTTCATTTTTTGGAATATCCTTTTTTTCGAAGAAGCAAATTGCGACATTTGTCCCCGTATATTCAAATATTTCTTTTTCAAATATTATTGCCTTCTTAATTGTATTATATTTTAAAAAGTCGTCTCTTATCTTATTCGATACCGATGCTCCAAATAGGAAATTGGAAGGAATTATATATATCATTTTTGGGATACCTTTTCGTAGATCATTTATCATCCCAAGTTGATATAAGTCCTGATACCCTTCATTGCCTCCACGGAAATATTCCAAATACACTTGAGTCCCCGAATTTTTGGCGATGTATCCGATATAAAGATAAGGAGGATTTGTTATATGATAAATTGGAAATTCTAAATTAAGCAAAAAATTGGGATAAGTTTTAATAGTATCCATATGTCTAATATTTTCTACTGCGATATCTGGCGGAATACCATATTTTATAGCGTTTTCTATAGATTTTTCAATAAATTCATCTTGAACATCAAAAAGAAAAATATGGTTCCTAAAGAAGTTGATTCTTTTATTATTTGGGATTAACTCTAAAATAGGGAGAATTAGATTACCTTCTCCAGCGAATAAATCGACCCACACATATTGGTAAAGATCATCTTTTATTTCGGGTAATATAAATTCTTTAAATATCCGTATAGGGGTAAAATGTTCGCCATATACCCTTCTTTTCTTTGTCGCAGTCCCCATTACTCGTTCTTTCCCTCAGGATAAGCGGTCTCCCCTTTAAGCCAAGACTCCAATAGAATGTCAATCTTTGCAGTGATATCCGGAATGACTATTTTGGGGATATGGTATAGGTCACGGACCCGCTTGAGGAGTTCCAAATCTTCGGGGGACCTATCGCGCCAATCCTTTAGATAAACATCCTGCAGCTTCAAATAAGCGGAGACCACCAGATAAGCATCATCCAAATATCCCAAGAATCCGCATTCGCCTTCTGGAAGATAATCCTCGGGGTCATATATGTATGTAATTATGTTGCCGCTTATCTTTTTAACTTCGGATGGGACTGAAGGCTCATTAAGATAACGACTAAGCTGCTTCAATGTCGGCGGCAAAAGGAATATAAATTCCTTAACCGCTTTTACTTGTTCTTCGTTTGGTTTATGTCCTAAATGATCCTGCAGCGCTTTGAGGAATATTTCTTCGTCTTGAGAGGCTAAGGATTTAAGTTGATTTTCGAGGGCTTTTAGCATTTTATCTCTCCGGATTTATGGAATAAGGATTCCGGTTGTTTAATTGTATATATTTATACTCAAAACAATACGAAAGGTTTACAAAGAATAATTATAATAAAAATAGTGTGCCGATGGAATAATTATTATATATTACGATAAGTTTCCTTGATTAAATTGGGAAACAATAAGGACGATTGGACGGTATAAATTTATGGATAGGGATGTCGATGGTTGAAATTGGAACAGGATTTGGGGGCGAACTGGTTTCGACGGGGATAGGGATGGTGTTTTTGCACGCCGAGGATATCGGTTACCTCGTTAATCATCCGATGCGTAAAAAGAAACGCAAACTATAACTACGCACTCGCTGCTTAATTAGATAGCAGCGCGCCTGCCGTCGGCGAGCCTGCAGCTGATGGATGTGGCGTCGTTTTAGCGGGATAAGCCCGAGGTTTTCTCCGGACTTCGGGTCGAAAACAAAGGAGATAGCGGTTTTGAGAGCCTGCCTATCGGCGCTTGAGTCCGCGAAGCTAAAAAGATAGGCTAAGCGTGTAGGTAAAACACAGGAATTATCTTCGGACGCGGGTTCGATTCCCGCCGCCTCCACCATATTGAATTTGAGGATTGTTCCGCCTCGCCGCAAGGCGGCGGTTCGATCCGATTTTTTTGAGAAGATTTTTCATTTCCGAAAAATCTTCTCAAAAAGCGAGATTTTTGGCTTGGTTGGCCTCTAAAATCCAGTTTCGGGTGAGTTCGAGCCAACGATTCCCTTTTCGCTCAAAATCCGCCAATTTTTCCTCTAAAGTTTTCTTTTCCGCCGTCAGGGCGTTTTTTGTTTGCTGGTATTCCGCAAGCTCCAACGCTTCCGTGAGATAAGCGTCCGTCAGTCGTTCCAGCTTCTTTTTGATTGCGGCGATTTTCCCTCTGAGATTTTGAGCGAAAAGATCCGATGTTTGGCGGTTATCGTTTTCCCATTCTTTCAATTTGTTCAAATATCTTTCCCGCCAAACATCGGGCAAAGAAACTTTTTGACAATGTTCTTTTACTTGTTCGGCTAATTTTTCCTCCCGCAAAAAGCGGCTTTGTCGGCATTTTATTGTCTTGCTCTTTTTAGTACAGCGGTAATAAACAAATTCAAGCCCGCTTTTTTTGATGTGCCTTTCCGCCGTTATGGAATATCCGCACTCTCCGCATTTTGCGAAATTCAAAAACAAAAATTCTTTTCTCTCTTTCCGCTTTTTGCGGGGCTTGCCGTTGTCTTTGAGGGCTTTTTGTATTTTGTCAAAAAGTTTCTTTGAAATCATCGGCTTGTGGCTTCCTTTGTGCAGTTCTCCACGATAAAGAAAATATCCGTAGTAAAAAGGGTTTTTCAATATATACTCAACGGACGACAAAGACATTTTCTTTCCGCTTCTTTGGCCAACCAAGCCAAGAGAAAACATTTTGTCCCGAATTTGAGACAAGGTGTAATTTCCGGTGGCAAAAGCCTCCAAGCACTTTTTCACTTTGTTGAAAGTTTTCTTGTCTGGCTCAATAGTCCGCAATCTTGGCTCGTTGAAATATACGAGCGGGGCTTTTGCCGAAAGTTCGCCTCCCCGTATCTTTTGCCGTATTCCCCGCAAAATGTTTTCTCTTAAATTGTCGGTGTAATATTTCGCTTGTCCGAAAGCGACGCTCAACATAAATTTTCCTTGCGGTGTCGCTTCAAACCAAAATGTTGGGAATTTTAGCGATATGATTTTTCCGGTATCCACCAAATAAATCACTCGTCCTCCGTCAACGCTGTTTCTCGCCAACCTGTCGGGATTCCACGCTAAAATTCCCTCTGCGTTTCCTTTTTCAATTTCCGAGAGCATTTGATTGAATATTTCCCGCCCCGGCTCTTTGGCCGTTTTGCTCTCGGTAAATTCACGGACGATAAAAAGCCCGTTTTGCTTGGCAAACTCCCTTAATTCGGCAAGCTGGGCTTCTATGCTCAAAACCTGCCTTTCCTTGTCCTCACTTGATATTCTGCTAACCGCAGAATGGCGGAGCCGCTTCCCACCCCAAACGGAGCGGGCGGGCAAAAATTCATTTCCCCCAGACCCCCTTTTCTTTTTGCCCGCCCTCATTGACCGCTTCGCGGGCGAGCCGATGATTTTTAGAAAAGAAAAAAGTAAATGCCCTTGCCCCAGCCCTCCCGTGCGCGGGCATTTGAAATTAAACTCCCCAAAATTCTCTTTACATTATTAAAATAATTTTGTATCATAATTATAGATAGTGATTACTCTATATATACATATTATTATTTTGATACTACAATGTCAAGGGAGATTTCACAAATAGGCAAAAATATAAAAAAGTTAAGGAAACAAAAGGGCTTGTCGCAAGACCGGCTTTCTAAATTGGCTGATATTTCCTATAACACAGTAATAAAACTGGAGTCAGGAGGTACCACTAATCCTTCAATTGACACTCTCCAAAAATTAGCCAAAGCCATAAATGTTTCTGTTGATGATTTATTAAAGTGACTTAATTATGACTAAAGAACAAAAATTTTATAAAGCTCTACAGGATATATTTATCGGCGCCAAGATTGAAGGCAAAGGCGGTTTTGTTAATTTGATGAGAATAAAATCAAATTACTACCGCAAGATTGAGGATATCCTCAAAAAAGACATTGAGAAGGCATTAAAGAGCCACCCTAAATTTAGAGATGAACTTTTTGACAAACTCTACTCCTTTTTTAGCCGCTATTTTACGGAAAGCGGATCAATTTATTTTAATTCTACGCCATTTCATAACAATATCTACGAAAAAGTTTATACCGATGAAAAAGATGTTATCCTCTTTTGGAAAACGCAGATGCTATATTATGTCAAAACCGATCGCATTTTTAGAAGCTTGCCGGTTGAGTTTGATGGATTCAAATTTTACTTTGACGCTTCAAAGATAGAAAACAAGAAAGCCAACGAGAAACGCTCGCTCGTTTTTGAGTTAAGCAAAGTCCGCGATGACGGCACAATTGTTTTTGGCGTGGAGTATTCTGAAAGAGGCAGAAAGACCAAAACAGGTGAGATATTAAAAGCTATAAAGAGAAAAGGTATAACCATAAAAGAAGAAGAATTAGAAAGAGCTTTTAGGATTTTTAAGAAACAAAGCGAGGTTGATTTCTTTATCAACAAAAACGCTAAAGCATTTTTACAGGAACAATTTAAACTCTGGAGTTATCAATATTTTTGGGAAGGAGCAAAAGAATGGAGCGCAGATAGAGTTAATCAACTACAAATTCTTAAAGACATTGCTTTTAAAATCATTGATTTTATCTCGCAATTTGAAGATGAGCTGGTAAAAATCTGGAACAAGCCAAAGTTTGTTAAAAATTCAAACTATGTAATTACACTGGATAGAATAAAAGATTTAAAACTCATTGAGAAAATTTTGAAGCATAAAAATATCAAAGAGCAAATTAAAGAATGGCAGGAGCTTGGCATTGTAGATAAAGATTTCAAAGTCAAAGATGTTATTGAAACAGATTTAACAGGCAAACATTTAGCCAAAAAATACGAACACCTGCCGATTGATACGAAATATTTTAAAAATTTAGAGCTTGAGATTTTGGGCCAGTTTGAAAATTTAGACAGATCTTTGAACGGCTGGCTGATAAAGAGCGAAAATTATCAGGCATTAAACACAATTCTTCCGAAATTCAAAGAAAAGGTGCAAACGATCTACATTGACCCACCGTTTAATTTAGATTCTTCGGACCAGTTTTTATATCGCACGAATTATAAAGATGCTAATTGGGCTACACTGCTAGAAAATAGATTGCGTATTGCCAAAAATTGGCTAAATGAAAGAGGAAGCATCTTTGTGCGTTGTGATTACAACGGTAATTGGATTATGAGATGTTTGATGGATGATGTGTTTGGAAGAGAGAATTTCAGGAACGAGATTATTGTTTCTCGAGGTGCATCAAAAGCAGGACTCTTTACTCAGTTTGAAGGTATAAATAGCTTAGCCGTGTCTTATGATAATTTTTATTGGTATAGCAAAAATGAAAATTCAAGATTCAATCCATTTGTAAAAGATGCAAGCAAAGAACAAAAAGAAAAAGGTAGGTGGACAGGTTTTGATAAAGGTGAAGCTTATGATAGACCCACTATGAGATACGAAATATTAGGTGTTAATATTGATAAGGGTCAATGGAAGTGGAGTAAAGAAAGAGCATATAAAGCAGTAAAAAATTATAATAAATATTTGCAAGAATATGCTAATAAAATGACTTTGGAAGAATATTGGAAAAAAACCGGAAAGACTCTTGAATTTATAAGAAAAAACGAAAATGGTAAAATACAATACTGGGTTAAACCACGAGATTTTGTTTATATAGATAATTATTGGTTAGATATTACGGGGTATTCATCAACTACAGGTTTTCAAACAGAAAATTCTGAATATCCTCTTAAAAGAATCATAGAAACCTTATCCAATAGGAATGATTTCATTCTTGACTTCTTCCTTGGCTCCGGCACAACCACAGCAGTTGCTCACAAACTTGGCAGAAAATGGTTGGGCGTGGAAATGGGCGAACATTTTTATAGCGTGGTTTTGCCAAGAATGAAGAAAGTTTTGGCGTATGATAAATCCGGCATTTCAAAAAAAGTAAAAGAATATCAAGGAAGAGGATTCTTCAAATACTACGAACTTGAGCAATATGAAGAAACATTGGCTAATTGTAAATACGAGGATGGCGATTTGTTTAATGTTCCAGGGAGAAGCCCGTATCAGGAATATGTCTTTATGAAGGACGAAAAAATGTTAAAAGCGCTGGAAATTGATTACAAGAAAGAAAAAGTCAAAGTTGATTTAAACAAACTCTATCCGAATATAGATGTTGCTGAAACCTTGTCTAACCTTACCGGTAAGTGGATAAAGAGAATAGAAGCAGATAAAGTATGGCTGGAAGGAGATGATGAACCAATTGATATTAAAAATTTAGATTATAAGTTAATTAGGCCATTGATTTGGTGGGAATATGGCAAAGTTTAATTTATACAAAATTAATACTAGACAGAAGGACGATCTTGTTGCAAAACTTGAGTCTGTAGGGTTGAAAAAGATTGCAAGTAAAATTATAGACGGATTTACTCTTGATTTTTATTTTTCAAATGATCCAGAACCGATTCCAATTTGGTGGACTGAAATTTATAAAGATTTTTTTGGTGAAACAGAAAGGCCGCAAAATAAGATATACTTTGCGACAATGCTCGTTTATAATTCTGAAATTGTTTATGCAGTTAGTCTTGGTAAGTCACATTTTTATTTGAAACATTTTTGCGATAGCGATTTCGGACTTAATTTAGCAGAAAGGATCGCTGACGATATAAATCCTAAAATAAAAAATTCAAAATTTTACAAAAGCCGCAAAAACAAGATTATTACGACTTATCAAGAGGGTAGTGGTATTGATTTTGATAGCGGCGAATCACTTCATTTTTTGCGAGCCAAAACAATTGACAAGGATAAATGGGGTAAAACTGCAAGCCTTGGACATTCTGCTCAGTTTAATATTGAAATTAAACCCGAAGAATTGCCAGATTTTATTAGGAAGATTGAAGAAGTTTTGAAACAAAAGTCACGAATAAAGTTGCCAAAGGTTATTCTTGTAGAGGATGAAGAAACACAGAAAAAACTTGATGGTTTACTTGCTAAGGTTTTAACGGGGTCGTCTCAATCATCTACGGTGCAAGAAAGTGATATTACTCTGTCAGGGGTGGATTTTATTTTTTCTGATCAATATGAATATAGCTTTTATGTGAGAGGTAATCGCGATTCTCGTACTGATAAAGGAGAGCTTACATTAGATCGATTGAGACAATTTATTTCAGATAAGAATGTCAATCTGGAGACACAACTTAATGAAGTAAAAGTAAAAGTTCACAACGAGTTTGGCAGAGATTTTTCTGTTTCACTTAAAGGAACATTGGACTTTGTGGAAGAAAAAGAACGATATTGTCTTATTGATGGCAAATGGTATCAATTCAACCAATCATATTTAGATTTCTTAAAAGAAGAGGTTGATAGTATTGAGATTAAGGTGCAGGAAGATGTTAGTGATAAGACAGAACCAGAGTTTAATCAAAGAAAGGGTCGAGAGGGATTCGTTAATTGTGATAGATTAAACGAAACTTTGTGCAAAAAGTATAAGATAGAAAAGGTAGATTTGTATAAAGACAAAACACTCCACTTTGTTAAGTTTGGCACTCCACAGAAAATGAATTATGTAGTCGATCAGGCAATCAATACGGTTAAACTGCTACAAAATAACCAAAGTAAAATTCAGATCAATGACGAGGAGAAGGAAGTTAAGACGATTTGTTTGTGGCTTGTTTTTGAAAGAAAGCAGAAATTTAGCAATCTTTCAGAATTAAACTCTTTGATTTTTCATATGAAGCTGGCTGATTGGAAACGATTAGTACAAAATGCCAGATACAAACCTTTGATTTATGTAAGTTATAAAAACAATGTCTAAACTATATTTACAAAATATCATAGACGATATTTCTTTTGAAAACTTGCCGGCAAAGTGGCAGGGGTTTGATTTTGCAAGTTTTTCAAAAGATAAAACGCTTTTTGATTTTCAAAAACAAGCGCTTCATAATGGATTAAAGGCATTGTGGCTTTATTTTAAAGATAAAAAGGAAAATAAAATTGCTTTATTTGAACAGTATCAGGCAAATGGCTTGGAAGGTAATTTTGATTATGACTTAAAGAAGAAACGAGAAGGGAAAACGGCAAAATATCTATTGGAATATGATAAAGATTATCCGGTGGAAGATAACAAGATTTCATTTGCTCACTTTATCAATCGGATGAGTTTTTGGATGGCGACAGGTTCTGGAAAAACTCTGATCATTGTTAAATTGATTGAGCTTTTAGGCAAACTTATTGCCGGAAAAGAATTGCCAGCAAGGGAGATTCTTTATTTAGCTCATCGCGACGACCTTTTAGACCAGTTCAAAAATCATATTGAAGAATTTAACAGTTTTAATGTTGACACAAAAATTAACCTTAAAAATTTGAGAGATTATGAAAGCGTAAAGCGCGAGAACGCTCTGCCTTTTGCCAAAAACGAAATTACTGTTTTTTATTACCGTTCTGACTTAATTTCCGATATTCAAAAAGAGAAGATCGTTAATTTCAGAAATTATGACAATAGCGGTAAATGGTATATTCTTTTGGACGAAGCCCACAAAGGCGATAGAGAAGACAGCAAGCGACAGATTTTATACTCCATACTTTCAAGGAATGGATTTTTGTTCAATTTTTCCGCCACATTTACCGATCCAAGGGATTTTGCAACCTGCGCTTTTAATTTCAATCTTTCAAAATTCGTTGAGGAAGGATACGGTAAGCATATTTATGTGTCATCTGCTGAGGTTAACGCGTTTCGCGAACGAAGCGATTTTTCTCCAATCGAAAAACAAAAAATCGTTTTAAAAACACTTCTGCTTTTAACCTATATAATCAAGTATTTTGAAAAAATCAGGAAAGTTGACAAATCCTTATATCATCGCCCACTTCTTTTGACGCTGGTTAATTCTGTATCGGTAGAAGATTCTGATTTGGAGCTATTTTTTAGAGAATTGGAAAAAGTTGCAAAAAATGAGATTAGGGCGGATTTACTTAAAAAAGCAAAAGAGGAGATTGCTCAAGAATTTCGCGACAATTCCAAATTTGAATTTGAGGAGTTAGGCTGTGTTATCAATGCCGACTTAATTTCAAAATTAGAGTATAAAGATGTTTTGAAATATGTTTTGAATGCCAAAACTCCGGGCAATATTGAGGTTTTAAAAATTCCCGGCAATAGAAATGAGTTGATTTTTAGACTAATGACTGCTGAAAAGCCATTTGCGTTAATTAAAATAGGCGACATTTCCGGCTGGCTGAAGGATAAACTTGATGGCTACGAAATAAATGAAAGTTTTGAAAACGAAAGCTATTTTAGGCGAATAAATCGCGATGATTCTGATATAAATGTTTTAATGGGTTCTCGCTCTTTTTACGAGGGCTGGGATTCTAACAGGCCGAATTTGCTTTTGTTCGTGAATATTGGAGTTGGAAGCGATGCCAAAAAATTTGTTCTGCAATCGATTGGCAGAGGCGTCCGAATAGAGCCGCGGAAATACCAAAGGAAGCGGCTTCAAAACTTATTTAATGCAAAAAAAATAAAAGAGCAGTTGTTTAATAGGATCAAAAATCAAATCTTGCCGCTTGAGAGCTTATTTATTTTTGGGACGAATGCGGAGAATTTAAAAGAAATAATGAATGTTTTGAGCGTTCAAAAAACCGAGGGTAGAAATTTGGGACAATTTTTTGAACGGAACAATGAATATATCAAGCGGCATAATGCGGTATTACTTATACCGGTCTATAAAGATTCCAAAAAAATTTTTGCTGAAGAAAAAGATATACAAAAATATACTATTAGTAGTGAAGATTTTGAATTAACATCGCAGTTTTATGGATTTTTGGGAGACAAAATCGCTTTAATCAAATATCATTGTGAAGTGAAGGTTTTAAAGAAGGCCAAAGAAAGTTTTGAAAAAAAAGAGCGATATTATGATTTTAGCGAAAGAAATTCGCTCTTTGAACCAGAGTTAATTCTTGACCGAATTTTTGATTATCTCGGCGTTAAAAGCAAAGAGTTTGAAAAGTTTAAAGAGCTAGAAAATGAGATCATCCATTTTAAAAAGGTTAGATTTACCAATGGCGAAAAATATGATGAAATAAGACGAAAGTTTGAAGAAGTTAAACATTATCCCGAAAGACAAAAGGAATTAGATAAACAGTATGGTAAAATTCCTAGAAAAGAATTTGAAAGGCAAATGACTTTGTTTGAGCAGGCGGGGAATTTTGAAATAAAAAATCAAAAAATTAAAATTAAGTATTTAGCTAATCATTACTACCTGCCGGTGATTGTTTCAGAAACAGAAAAGATTGATTATTTAAATCATATTATTAATGTTGATAGCGAGGTGAAATTCATTGAAGAATTGGAAGAATATCTCGCCAGACCAGATAATGTTTTTTCACAATTTGACTGGTGGATGTTTTCAAAGCTTGACCAAACGCTCGATGAGATTTTGATTCCTTATTACAATCCAAAGGAAAATAAAATCGCGAATTTTAAACCGGACTTCATTTTTTGGGCGCAAAAAGGTAAACGCTATTTGATTTTGTTTGTTGATCCAAAAGGGACAGAGCATGCGGACGGATATAGAAAAATTGACGGCTATTCAAGGATATTTGAAACAGGCGAACAAAAAGAAAGCAGAGATTTTTCATACAATGGTTTTATTATAAATACAAAACTGTTGCTCAAACCAAGGCGAGGAATAGCAGAGGTTTTAGAGAATTACAAAAGATATTGGTTTGATAATTTTATTGATTTTGCTGATAAAATAAATTGAATTAGCAGTATACCAGCCTCGCTGGTATAAAAATCATCGGCTCGCCCGCGAAGCGGTCAATGAGGGCGGGCAAAAAGAAAAGGGGGGTTGCGGGAAATGAATTTTTGCCCGCCCGCTCCGTTTGGGGTGGGAAGCGGCTCCACCATTCTGTGGTTAGCAGAATATCAAAACAGAAAAATTTTCTTTTCCTTATTAAAAGAAAAAAGGGAGCGCGAAAAACTTAAAAAATGTAGAGAAAATTTTTCTGTTTTGCTCAGCCGTTTGGTCGGCTGGGCGGAGACGCTGGGCGGGATTCAATCCGCAAAATCCTCTGGATTTTGCTCAAAAAAGGTTCAGATTTTGTCCAATAAACACCACCATTTATTTACTATTTCAATATCCCGGTTTGTCGTCAAATGGGGGAAGAATATGCCCTATCGTAGAAAAACTGCCAGCTAATGGGACAGGTTTTGATGTTCGATCGTTGGAATTCTCTGTGATGCTAAATTCATACTTTTGGAAGATGAGCGATGTGGATTAGGAAGCGCCCAAAGATTCACAATATCGGCAGAGCATTGCTGGTAAACGATGATAGGGTTTTATTGCTCGAAGTTAATGACGGTGAGGATGCGTGGTGGTCATTCCCCGGCGGGCATCAGGAATTCGGCGAGACCATCGCCGAATCTGTTGTGCGGGAATGCCGCGAAGAACTTCGGTGCGATGTCGAGATAGTTCGGTGTTTGCTGATTCGGGAATTCATTGCCGATAGACTGAATGATACCGCCGGTAGGGTTGCCGAAAACCATTTCTTTGAAGTTTATTTTCTTGTCAAGGCAATCACCGAGCCTATATTGGAATCCGCCGAGAGATATCATCAGCGATCGGCTTGGATTGAAATCGATGAGCTTCCCAAAAAAAATGCTATCCGAAATATATAACCGAAAATATCAGAGAAATCCTCTCCGATAATACGCCCCACCCGATATATGTAGGAAATGTCCCCCAACCTCAGCGGCAACTATGTAATGCAAGGGATTATATTTGGGGTCGATAAAAAATATATTTTTTAGTTGACAGGTTTCATTAAATTGTTTAGTATCTGCGTGGAAACTTAATCAAAATGAGGTGCTGATGTCCGAAGCCGACAAGACAGCCCGAATGTTCAAGGTACTATCCGTGAATACACGGGTGCGAATGATCGAAATGCTCAAGAATCGTTCGCTTTGTGTCAATGCCCTTGCTAATCGCCTCGGCATTACCCCCGCGGCGGTCTCTCAACATCTCCGTGTCCTGCGAGACGCCAACATTGTCAAAGCGAATAAGCAAGGGTATTTCGTCCATTACCGAGTCGACGAGGCTACCCTGTCGAGATGGAAAAAAATCGCCGAAAACTTGTTGGATCCGAAAAGGAAATAAATGTCATTTTCGCAATGGAAGGCATTAATACAATTATTTGAACGAAGGGAATATAACTGTGTGCGATGCGAATAAATGCTGCGAAAAGCCGAGTCGGTTGAACGAGAAGAAGCAAGAATACGCTATAAAGCGGGTTAATTTATATCATAGCGATGTCGAGAAGCTTCCTTGCGTCTTGCGGAGAAATGCGAAATGACAGATGCCATAATTGTAAAGGGATTGAGGAAACATTTTGGGGAGGTTGAGGCTGTTTCGGAGATTTCGTTCAGCGTTCGCAAAGGTGAGTTGTTCGGATTTCTTGGGCCAAACGGTGCGGGTAAGACCACAACTATCAATATGCTTACGGGATTGGCTCGCCCGGATTCTGGAACTATTCACATCGGAGGCATCGATTGCACGAACAAGCCGAAAGCGGCTCAGCATCTCATCGGCGTTGTTCCGGACGAAAGTAATCTCTACCCGGAACTCACCGGTTTCGATAACCTATGTTTCTGTGCGGCACTCTATGGAATTGGCAAGGCTGAACGACAAGCCCGTGCTTCCGAGCTTCTGGACTCTTTCGGTTTGACCAAAGCGGCGGATCGTAAATTCGGCGGCTATTCCAAAGGAATGAAGCGCAAACTCACAATTGCCGCCGGAATAATTCATAAACCTGAGATTTTATTCTTAGACGAACCGACCACGGGCATCGATGTCGCCAGCGCCAGGCAACTGCGTCAGCTCATTGCCGACCTGCACCACGAGGGAGCAACAATTTTCTTGACTACTCATTACATAGAGGAGGCGGAACGGCTTTGTGACCGCATAGCTTTCATTGTATCGGGCAACATCGTACGAACCGACACAGTCGAACACCTCATCCAGCCGATTCAAGAAAAATATGTGGTCCAGATTGCATATACGAATATGCTGAACAATGTACAAAAAGAACTTTCAAAATCCTTTCCCGACCTCGAATTCAAAAACTTGAAGGATGGGTTGATTCGAATAGAGGCTGACAGACCCATCCCTGTTGGCCCGTTGGTTCGCTTTCTGGAGGATCGTGGGGCCGAGGTCTCGGAAGCGCGAAGAATGAGAACATCCCTTGAGGATGTCTTTGTACAAATCACCGGCATCGAGGCGGATGTTATGCATAAAGAAAGGGAAAAAGCAGGAGGTGGCCGATGAGATATTGGATTACATTTTGGAATATTTTGGTAAAGGATATGCGGACTTATTACCTGAAACCCCCGAATATCAGTTGGGGGTTGATTTTCCCATTGGCGTGGACGGGGATGTTTTTCATAAAGTCCGGAAGCGGTTTGGGAAGCATTCCCACATTGCTACCGGGAGTTGTCGGCATATCCATCCTTTTCGGCACCACCTCGATGCTTGCCGTTACGGTAACATTTGAGAAAAAGAACCGTTCCTTCGAAAGGCTTTTGCTTGCCCCGATCCCATTTGAAATTTTAATGTTGGCTAAAACCAGCGGTGCTATCCTATTCGGCGTGGCTAACGCCTTCGTGCCAATCATTATGGCGGCATTTATCATCAACCTGTCCAATGTCTTATGGGGTGCGTTCATACTTGCCATATTTTTAATCGCCGTGGCTTCGACCTTCCTTGGCCTTTTCATCGCTGTTGCGGTGAGCGAAGTATTTGAAGCCCAAACCTTTTCCAACTTTTTCCGTTTCCCTATGATTTTTCTCTGCGGCTTATTTTTCCCTATCGAGCGGCTACCCGTGTTTCTAAAGCCGTTTTCCTATATTTTCCCCCTGACCTATGGAGCCGACATACTCCATGGCGCTGTTCGGGGAGCAAACGCTATGCCGTTTTCCCTCGATATAACTCTGCTCGGTGCGTTTTGTGTCTTTTTATTTGCCGCAAGCTTATGGAACATCAAGCGTAAATGGATTCTCTGACCGATGCACAATTGGGTTGCTTACCGATGGGCGTCAGGCTATATTGTTAGGATGGATTTATCGGGTTATCTGTAGCAACGATGGAGTGAATATGGAAAAACTCAGAGTTTGTATCGGGTCAAAAGATGGCGAGAACATACCGAAAACGCATTTAGGCGATTCGCCGTTTTTCTATATCTATGACATCTTCGAGGGGTCGGAGCCGGAATTTATTGAGAAGCGCGAAAATACTGCGAGGGGTATGGATCATATGGGATCGGACAAGATGAAGAAGATTATCGAGATTGTCGGGGATGTCGATTTATTTGTTGCCAACCGAAAAAGCCCGAATTTTGCAAACCTTGCGAAAAAAACAAGATACCAGCCCGTAGTGATAAAAACTTCCGACATAAGGGAAGCGATAGGGCAACTTCAGAAATCATTCCGCACGCTCTACGAATATGCCAGCCGAAAAAAAGCCGGGGAGTTATCCGGCGAAATCCTCGAACTATAAAAACCAAGAACCTTCTTTATTATTTAGATACCAAAAAAAATATATATTAATAAAATTAGAAAGCAAGCCCTTATATATTTAGTATAGGACTTGCTTTCCTTTTTAATAGGCTTATTCGCCGTCAGTGGTATCATCTTCCTCAAATAAACTGTGGAAGGCTTCAACCACTTCATTCATAACCTTATTAAAGATTAATGAGATGGCGAAGGCGCCTATTTCTTCAGCTAAATATTTCATTTTAGCTCCTTTTTTTATTCTGCGTTTATTTGGTGTAAAACGCGAGATAATAAGGAGACTTATGAAAAAATAACTGAAGCCTTTATCTAATATAAACTACATAATAAAATATTAAAATCCTCTAAATTAAGCACAATTCTTTTAATCAATAACCTAAATACATCCAAAAAGTGAAAATATTATCGACTTCGGATTTTCCCGATTATTAAGTCTCCTCTTTAAATTTTACTGCAATCGGCGGCTCTTAAAACATATCAAACCTTTTTTAATCCGGCGGGCTGTCTTAAACCTCTAATCCACCGCCGGCTACAGCAAAAACTCGATGGGTATCCTCGGATTAACGCTGTCTTAAACCTCTAATCCACCGCCGGCTACAGCTTCATCTTGCGCATATCCCCATCCTATTATGCTGTCTTAAACCTCTAATCCACCGCCGGCTACAGCTTTAATCCGCTTCTCGAACTCCGCCTTATCGCTGTCTTAAACCTCTAATCCACCGCCGGCTACAGCACCCTCTATTCTGGCGTTATCTTGTATTTTGCTGTCTTAAACCTCTAATCCACCGCCGGCTACAGCAAATATCATATGATATATATGATG
>Ga0256841_1000813_pt1 | contig 29665 bp, 27 predicted proteins | sample 356308metaG_FD_185971 | JGI IMG/M metagenome (GOLD analysis project Ga0256841, IMG submission 185971) | Hydrothermal vent microbial communities from Mid Atlantic Ridge, Atlantic Ocean - 356-308 | ecosystem: Environmental > Aquatic > Marine > Hydrothermal vents | place: Atlantic Ocean: Mid... | reverse complement strand
TTGCTCTTTCGTGCTAACTCTCCACCTCATGACTGATTAAGATGCTCGACCTGAAAACCTCTGTATTGTTGCTTTCTTCATGACAATCACCATGAAGCAGCGCTCGGCTCAATTAGCATGAAAGTCCGGTAAATACTATCACAAAAGGGGTGATTATAACTTAAAAAAACCCTATGGTGCTTGCGCGCCACAACGAAGCATGAAAATTCGGCATGTATTTCTATCAGGGACATAGGATGCTTTTTGAAGGCCGGCAGAAAAAGATCTTTTCATGTCCCTGGAAACGATTTTCATTCAAAGCAAAGAAAAGTGAGAAGAAGTAGCAGTCAATGAGAAAAAACTAATCGTACAGAAATGGAAGGGTATCAAGATGATGGCTTTTAAAAGATTTATCTTGGAAGTTCGACACATTCCGGTGTGTATCATGGTGGGCTTGCTGATTTTGAGTGGTTGTGCGGGGATGAACACCAGGCACGAATCGAAAGTTTCCGCAGCGTTTACCTCGATCACCACTCGACCCACTAACATCTATCACCCTGGCAAAATAGTTTGGCACGATCTCATTACCCCGGATTCCTCAGAATCAAGGAAATTCTACGGCGAACTCTTCGGATGGTCCTTTCGGGATGTCGGTGGGTACGTAGAGATTTACAACGGGAAAAGAAAGATCGGTGGCATAGTGGAAATGAAGCCGAAAAAGGGGAAAAATCCGGTAGCCGGCTGGTTGCCATCAATATCTGTACCAGATATGGACGAGGCTATCTCTTACGTTAAGTCAAAGGGAGGCCGGGTGATTAACGGTCCAGTGGATATGCCCATGCGAGGTCTTGGAGCCCTGATAACGGACCCCCAGGGTTCTTACCTGGCTATCTTGCATGCCAGAGGTGGCGATCCGCAAGATACCAGAGCAGAAATCGGGGAGTGGCTCTGGAACGAAGTATGGACAAACTACCTTGAATTATCTGCGTGGTTTTACAAGGGATTGGGACAGTACGAATCCACCATAAGAGGTGGTAACTACGTAATTCTTGTAAACGAAGGGAAATGGCGTGCTGGTGTAAGACAGGTAAAGGAAAAACCGTATAGCGGTTTGTGGGTGCCGGTGGTGAGGGTTCGGGATCCTGACGCCCTTGTCCCTAGGGTAGAAAAGCTTGGTGGTATGGTGCTGTTGAAACCCGGCCAGGGTTCTGCCGGCAAAAATACAGCACTAATAGCCGATAATGAAGGAGCTCTCCTAATACTTCAGCGCTGGACTTATTCGTATAAATAGGAGTCATAAAGATGAGAATTTTTCCTCTTTTAACTGTTACGTGCATGGCTGTATTCGCCTTGGTATTTACTGGTTGTGGTACTCTAGATACCTCAGGAGGTGGCCACGTGAGTTACTCGGTTTATTATGGGTATCATGGACCAGACCTGTGGGATTACTATCCGCCACCCTATTACCATCGCCCCGGACACAGGCCCGAGAGACCGATTAGACCTCTCAGACCGGAAAAACCTGTTTATAAGCCAATACCAAAACCACCACCAGATTTTGGTAAGCCGAGACCACCTGGAGGTCCCTCGATTCAACCTGTGCCTAAACCGAGCCCTAAGCCAATCCCTAGACCGATGCCAAGACCAAGACCAAGACCCATGCCAAGGGTGAGGCGAAGGTAGCGAAAAGGGCGGTAAGCCAAGACGGTTTACTTCCCCTACGCGAAAAAGCTGCTAATTGTGGAACAGTTGATGGATTTGTCTGGCTAGCCCATATTGTTAACGGTAGTCTTATGTCTCCTTTCAAGAAGCTTAGTAAAGAGGAAATCAAAAGAATCAACCGGCTCCAAGAAAAAACCTTCGATGAACTATTCAATCTTTTTGAACCGCCACTTCCCAAAGGTGTCCCTGAACGACTGGAAAGAATCGTAGCGGCGGGCGAAATAGCACCTAAAAGCGTTATCCTGGATGTGGGCACAGGAACGGGGATTCTGATACCCCTTATCATGAAATATAAACCTTCTAAAATCTATGCATGTGACCTCTCCAACCGAATGCTTGAAGTCGTACGAGAAAAGTACCCCTGGGTAACAGCTATCCGAAGGGACATAAGAGATCTGGATTTGCCGGACAAAAGCCTTGATCTCACTTTTATGAATGCATGCTATCCAAACATCGTGGATAAGCTGGGGGCGTTCGCGAACCTTGCAAGGATGTTAAAAAGTGAGGGGCGAGTCATCATAAGCCACCCGATGGGACGGCGATTTATTGAGCAGTTGAAGAAACGCGTGCCCTTTCCGCTAGATGATTTCCCTACGAAGGCTGAGGCTGTACAGCTTTTCGGTGACCTTGGATTCAGAGTAAAAACGCTTATTGATAAGCCTGAACTTTATGTCCTGATCCTTGAAAAAGTTCAGTAACCTCATTCCTATCCGTCTAAAATCCAGCGGAGCCTCTTTTTAATCCACCTTGCTTCATTACCTAACCCCTCACCGCTGAAGAAAGAAAGGAGTTTTTCATACCGTTGTACCACGTTAAACCCGATTGCGAAGTGAAGCTTGCGCAGGCAAACCGGGCACAAAAAAAGAGGCCTTGCATCACTTTCTTTGAGGTGATTTGATCCGTTCATAACGCACCTGAAATACACGCAGTGAGCAAGGGAAAACATGTGACAAGTTTCGTGGGCAAGGACCTTGCAGCTTCTCTTCAGTAAGAGTTTCTCGTAATCAGGGCCCCTTTTTTCTCCGTAGAAGTCAGGATCATAACGGGCAAAGCTAAATACACCTACCCGATCCTGCGCAGACGCCTGCCCGAAAACAAAGTTCCAGGAAGGATCGGGATATAGATCATCCATGGTTATTGCAAGAACACAAAATGCATCCCTAGGCTTGTTTTTAATCAGAAGCGATAATACATCCAGAGTAAGTACCTGTCTCTTCCCCGTGTAGGGATTAATCCGGGAAGTAAGAAGTGAACCTGACAGAGGTATATTGTTCAGAATTTCTGTAGCCATCATAAAGTATGCAGATGTAAACTTTTTTAATGCATTGAGCGACGGACTTCTGCCTTCCATGAAAGCCCCCAGGGGCTGTAGATAGATTTTATTCCTATAACTATCGGGCTTGACAACTCCCGCGGCTACGAACTGATCGTAACTTTGACCTGGCTCAAAGTGCTCTGCAAGCCAGTCTCCAGGTGACGGCGGTGGAATGAGTTCAAAGTCCTTCCCTGGACTGAATGCCCTTTTTAGGATGGCAGGAAACTGGGTTAAATCCCCCACTGCCGTTGTTGCTTCTTCGAAGGTTGGAGGTCTAAACGCTGTCGCCATTTTTAAAACTGGGTTCCTACCGTGCTTTTCTTACAGCTTTCTTTTTACTCTCCGTCAGTGTCCTTGCCGCAAGACAGGCATCGTAGCCCTCAGCTGCGACTTTTTTGAAAAATTCGCCGAATGGAAACGTGGATAGGGCTTGTGATGAAAGAGATAGCAGCTCCGGCGAGTCTGCTAATCCCAATTCCCAATCCGAAATCGTCAAAGGTCCCTTGAACCTTTATCTCCCGATCATCAATGGCAGGCCACGTTGAAAACTAAAATACTACGAGCCCGTTTATTTTAACTTCACGTCCTAGCGCTAACCTTGCAGAAGTCTCGACACCTGGTTTGAGGAACTTCAAGCTTATGGTGATACCGAATATTATGCACAGGGTAATAACAATAAAAACAAGCGCTAGAAATCCAGCTACTATTTTTATCATCAACCGAAAAAAGTTCGCCAGTGACCGTCTCCTTGAAGCCTTATCCAATCATAGCGAAAAAAACGGTAGTTCTCAACGATCAAAGGGGTAAAAAAGCTTGAAGTCTTCAATCCGCATACTGGTGGAAGGTTTCTTTTGGAACGTAAGGAAGAGTAAAGAACCAATTATGAGTGTATGGCATCCATGCATAGCGGTGGAGAACATGGATAAACGTTCTGAAATGAGATCAGAATCGTACGGTTGAGGGACGGATATCCTTCAGGTGCCAAATCTGTATGTTTGACCTATCAATTCTGTAGAACATTCACGAAGAATTCCTTAGGTTGTTTATTTTAGGTTGGTTTTTCGTTTCGTTGCGGGAATAGTATCTGGATGGGCTGAACACGCAAAAGAACTTGCCTTCGACATCGGTTCTTTTACTTTTGGTAGCGGGGGGAGGATTTGAACCTCCGACCTTCGGGTTATGAGCCCGACGAGCTACCAGACTGCTCCACCCCGCGTCAAGTTCGCTTTCTTTTAACCAATAACTTATGATAAGTCAAGGGTTTTCACCCGGTAAGGTGAGCAGGTCTGAGGAAAATGAAGAAAGTCTACCCCTGTAGCGAAAAAGCTGTAACTCTATTTTACCGCTTTGGAAAAGCGATGCAATTTCCGGGTCTATCTTCCCTACTTCTTCCCTGGAAAGCAAATACCGATCAGATGCCATCCATCTGGTCCCGGGAAAAGAGATCTTTTTTCCAGAGAAGAGCCCTTTTTTGTAGACCAGGTATACGACAATATCTCCTGACTGTGAAAAAAAGCGGCTGAGTTTAAAAGGGTAATAGAGGAGAGACGTCCGGAAGGAAAAACGTGTCGGGGCTATTCCCCTTGTTTTCGGCCTTATTTTTAGCCGGTCAACGTAGAAGTATTTGAAATCGTTTTCAAGGTATGAGGCAAACATTGCTTTGGTCTTTTCGGTTATGGTGGCGATAGCAGGGGTAAATTCGCCGGTGGTAGGTACTTTCGAAGTGATAAGGTTGATAAGGAAGTCAAGCTTACTTATTCTTAGTACCGTCGCTTCACGTGGCTTGCTGAGGTAACGGTCGCTCACAAAAAATTGAAATTGTTTGGTCTTTTTTCTCGTTGAGCTTCGAGTAATGGGGTTTTTTAGCGTAACGTGTTTCGATTTGACAATTCTTTTCATTCTCGCGAATATCGAAAAATTAGCACTCCCGAATGATACGTTAGATGGAAAGGGGATAATTCTCATAGCCTCTGTGAAGCGGCTTGATCTAAGGTACTGCCTAATTACTATCGTTTCTTTCCTGCCGTTAAAACACAAGATTACCTGCTCACCCGGCTGGAATATTTTCGTTTTGGCTCTTAAAGGTATAACTGCTGGCTGTGCGATGCAAACTTCTGCCATTGATAGAAGAGCGAATACACTCATCAAGACCACAAAGATGTAAAAGCACGGGCTTTTTAATGTCCCCCTGTGCCCAAAAACAGCCGTATTCATCATGAACTCTACTTTTATGGGTCTTCATCTAGGTTTCTGTTAATCCAGACCGGAATCCGCGCTTGCTTCACTCCCACTTTCCACGTCTTCCTTGCTTTTAGCTTCCTCTTCCATGGCTTCTTCAACTATTTCGTCTATATCGCCACCCAATTCTTCACCAAGTTCATCTCCAAATTCCCGGCCCATTTTCTTAAGAAATTTAGCCATACTTTTCGGATCGTTTTCGTCTAGGTCACCAAATTTGGAGGGATCAGCCAAAGACTCCAATCTCGTTTCCTCTGACATTATTACCCTAACCCGAGAAATAAGCCTTACCATCTGTTCGCTGCCGCAATGCTTGCATACCGGTTCTACTTCATCGCTTACTTTAAAGGTCAGAAATTCGCTCTTTCTGCCACATTTCTCGCATCGATATTCGTAGATCGGCATAGTTTACCTCCTGGCAAGATTTTGTCAGTAGTCAGTTCTAACTTAAGAAGTTTTTCCTCCAAATTCAAGAACTTGATCACAGAAAATGCTTATTCTTTTTTTGCATTTTAAAGATAGCACGTTTTATTGTGATAAAAGATGTGTTAATTATAATTTTGTCAAGTAATTAGCGTTCGTAACTTGGGCAATCAATCTAGAACAACTGTACAGGCATGTCTGTAGGAAACGCAAATAGAAAAGTGGCAAGAAAAAGCGTGTCAAAGAAGTTTTTTGAGATGATGCGAGGGAATTTGCTTTCTCGATTGAGTGGATTCTTGCGAGAGGTTGTAGTTGCATCTTTTTTCGGAGCCAGTAGAGCCACTGATATTTTTGCCATAGCCTTTACTGTCCCAACCCTTTTTCGGAGAATTTTGGGCGAAGACATGGTGGAGAAGGCATTTCTTCCTTCGTTCAGGCAATTAATAGCTGCCGGAGAACGAGAGAAAGCCTGGAAACTTGCATCGAAGATTTTTTCTTTAATGGTAATTTCTCTACTTGTCATAACCTGGCTGCTTTACCTTTTAACCCCTGAACTTATCCGAATAATTGGAGCTGGCCTTGAGAAGGCTGCCTACAGGGAAGCGGTAATTATGACATATATCCTTTTGCCATTCATGGTACTGATAGGAATGGCCGCTTTCGTTGGAGGCTTGCTCTTGTTCATGGATGCCACGGATATTTATGGTTTTGCGCCTGTGATGTTAAGCGTAGGCGTAATTGCTGGGGTTGTTTTACTTTCGAGCAAAATAGGTATCTATGCACTGGCAGTGGGATTCTTGCTGGGAGGGCTTTTGCAGCTTCTGATCCAGATTCCATACCTAGTAAAGAGGAGTCGTGAGTACGGAGGTAAGCTCAGGTTCTCCTTGGTAGTGAAAGAAAAAATTTCCGAGATTAACGTCGTTGGGAAACAATCCGGATGGATATTCTTGCAATCCGTAAGTAGCAAAACGGTTGAAATTGTGGATAGAGTACTAGCCTCCTACTTGGTTGCAGGAAGCGTCGCAGCCCTTTACTTTGCTCAGCGCTTAATTCAACTCCCCAACGCTATACTTTCTCTCGCGCTTAGCAGGGCTTATGTAACTGACCTTAACGACTATGCCCAGAAAAGAGATTGGTCGGCATTCAAGGAAACGGTAGTTAACGGCTTGAAAGCCTCTTTTGCACTGATGATCCCGGTTACTGCGTTACTAGTTGGCCTAAGTGAACCCATAACGGTGCTTGTTTTTAAAAGGGGGGCTTTCGGAATAAAATCCGTGGAAATTACTTCCGTTGCGTTTACTTATTATAGCCTGGGGCTGGTCGGAATCGCCGTATATAATAACTATACCAGGATATTTCCTGCCTTGAACAAGAACCAGTGGCCTGTGCTTACTTCAATAGTTGCTGCAGTTGTCAACGTGGTGCTAAACTGGTTGTTAGTAAAGACACCCCTTGCACATGGTGGAATTGCTCTTGCGTCGTCCCTGGCATTTACCCTGAATGCCTCGTTGTTGTTTCTTTTGTTGAACAGAGAACTAAAAGCCGTTGGGGCGAAGACGATTGGGTACGCAGACGTAAAACAGGTTTTGTTTCCGGTGACTATTGGTGCTGTTATTACTGGGGTAGCAGTTCACCAATTTTACACTGTATGGATTAAATTGTCGGACAGATTTTCTATGAAATGGCAGATGATATTCGACTGGCAAGCAGTGCTGGGCATTGGACTGGCCGGCATTGGAGGACTTATTGTTTTTATCCTGATCATTGGCTACTGGGGAAGATTCAGGTCCAAAAAGAGGAAAAGGGTGTTGCTCACTGGCGGAGGCACCGGGGGACACGTGAATCCGGCTTTAGCAATTGCAGAAGCCATTAAAGAACGTGAGCCATGCATTGAGTTTCTGTATGTGGGAGTACGTGGGAAAGCCGAGGAAGTAATAGTTACAAAGTCAGGGTATCCGATCAAGTATATAGAAGCTGCAGCTTTTCCCGGATTCCGACCGTCGATTGCTCTGCTGAAATTTCTCGTTTCTCTTGCTATCGGAATGGCAAAATCTTTCTGGATCCTCTCGGAGTATCAGCCTGACTGGATAATTGGTACCGGAGGATACGTGTGTGCCCCGATAATTTTCACGCACACAGTGATGAAATATCTTGGAATGAGCGAGGCCAAGGTGTTTATCCATGAACAGAACAGTGTTCCCGGAAAATTGAATGCTGTCGTCGGGAGGTTTGCTGACAAGGTCTTTTTGACCTTCCCACAAACCCTCGAACATTTCCCCAGAAAAGGTGTTGTCGTTGGTTACCCGGTGAGAAAGTCAGTTAAATTAATCGCGAAAGAAAAAGCACTGGAGTCCCTCGATTTTGAGATACCCGAGGGTTCAAAGGTGATCTTTGTTTTTGGGGGTTCCCAGGGGGCCAGAACCATAAATCGGGCCTTGGTTGATGCTCTGGGAGAATTCCTCAACTGGGAAAAGGAGATTTTTATAATTCACGGCATGGGCATACTACGTAGCAAGGAATACGATGCTGTTGAGGACACCGAGACCAGGTTAAGACAAAGGTATACGGCAGAAGAACTCAAGAAGATTGATAAAATTTACTACCGCAAGGACTATTTTCATAACATAGCGGAAATCTATTCCGTCAGTGATTTGATAGTGTGTAGAAGTGGTGCAGGTAGCCTAAACGAGATATCTATGGTGGGAAAGCCAGCCCTGATAATCCCCAAGGCCAACTTGCCAGGTGATCACCAGGTTATGAATGCCAGGGCGATGAAAAGAGCCGAGGCCGCGGAGGTCATATTCGAGGATACGGTAATTGAGGATGGAATTATTCTAGAGAAGGTGGAGGGCGCCGAGCTTGCAAAGAAAATAAAGGAGCTGATAGGTGATGAAGAGCGCTTGAGAAAATTAAGTGAAAACAGCAGAAAATTCCTTCGTCGAAATGCCTTGGAGAGGATTGTGGATGAAATATACGGAGAGGGGTCGTGGGATAACGGAGTCGGAAAAGAAGAGCAGCCTTTTGAACCACTTCTTACCAACAGTCAGCTTCTTAGTTTGCTAAGTTCTGCCCGTGCCAGAACGCAGAGCAACAGCTACCATCCCCTGGATGTTATAAAAGATGTCGACGACCTTCAGTATTACAGGCATAGGGCGGCCGCCCTATTAACACACCCTGACTGGTGGTGGCGGAATATAGGTGTTAAACTTGTGGGACTCCTAAAATACCAGGACAAAATTCCGACGTTGCTTTATATGTTGCAGGACAGGACCCCAGTAAACCGCATAAAAAGAATGTTGGGAGGTGATTTCCAGGAAGTAGGTTTTATCAGGCGGAACGTACTTACAGCCTTAAGAGTAATCGATATCTGGGATGAAGAAATTGAGAAAGGTGTTCTTGCGGCTTTTGACGATCCCTATTATGAAGTAGTGGCAAATGCCGCAATAACGGGGGAACATTTTGCCAGCAGGCTCCGATGGCCTCTGAAGTGGCAGGAAATTTTAATTGAAAAATTATCGGATAAACATCTTGAAGTGGTAACGGCTTGTGCGATGGCATTGGGGGCAATAGGAATGAATGAAAAAGCGATGCTAAGCCTTGTTAGACTTTCTTCACGGCTTGAATGGCAAGTAAGAGATGCTTCGCTCAGAGCACTTAGAACCCTGTTGAAAAGAGGGGTCATTGAGCCCAACGAGGACCTTTACAGTGCCCTCTCAAGCTTTATCCTTACCTCGACGGACTTCAGGCCTTTTTTTTCTATCAAAGAGAGTTATAGAATGGTAACAAGGGAGATTGAGATGCTACTGGAAAAACAGAAGCGCGATGCAATTGGTGGAGAAAAAAAGGAATCCCAATAGCTTTTGAGGTTGTTATTTGAGAAATGCTGTTTAAACTCGGAAAATATCTTTTTCTACATTTTGAATCACTCTCGTTTTTGAGGCTGGTTAACTACATATCTTTCCGCTCCATCATGGCGGCACTGACAGCTACCATTTTTCTTTTCTGTTTCAGTAGGCCGTTTATTATTTACATGCATAGGAGGAGTTTCCTTGACCAAGTGCGCGAAACCGGGATTAGTAGTGCTTTTGATAAGAAAGGAACTCCCACAATGGGAGGCATTTTAATTATCGGGGCCATACTGACATCTCTGTTCCTTTGGGGAGACTGGTCTAACCGTTTCCTCATCTTTGTCGTAACTTCGCTTATTGGCTTTGGACTCATTGGCCTACTTGACGATATCGTCAAAACTACTCGTCGCAGCGGTGATAAAGGCATCAGTGAAGGATTAAAGTTTCTCCTGGAAGGGATAGTGGCTATAGGGTTTGCTCTTGCATACTTGAGCCCCTTTTCGCCCCTACCTTCTTCCGTGTCGAGTTTGCTGTATGTTCCTTTTGTTAAACATCCGGTGGCAGACCTTGGCTACCTTTACGTTCCGTTTATAGTCTTCTTTATTGTACTGGTTGCAAACGCCGTGAATATTACCGATGGACTAGACGGCCTTGCAATTACGCCCTCAATTTTTGTAATGGCTGTGCTTGGTGTTTTTGCCTACGTTGAAGGAAACGTAATTTACTCAGCTTATCTCAATTATCCGTACCTGAGGGGAGCAGGAGAGCTAACGGTTTTCGGAGCTGCTTTTGTTGGAGCGGGGCTCGGTTTTCTTTGGTATAATTCTTATCCGGCTCAAATATTTATGGGTGATACAGGTTCCCTGGCCATTGGTGGAACGCTGGCATCTATATGCGTTCTTTTGAAGCAAGAGATGCTGTTTCCCATACTCGGGGGACTCTTCCTGGCTGAAGCTTTGACATCGCAAATCCAGGACAAGATAGGGGTTAGATGGCTGGGGAGGCGTATTTTCTATAGAGCTCCCTTGCATCATGACCTCCAGTACCAGGGTATTGCAGAGACCAAAGTTGTAATCAGGCTGTGGATAGTATCCGGTATTTTAGCACTTATCGCGCTAGCAACTATTAAACTCAGGTAACTTGATTTTACGTTAGGAGTCAGGGATATGAGCATTTTTATCTTAAGGAGAGGAGTCGCAGAAAAAGGGGAAAGGCAAGACGTATTGAATATTGGCATACAGAACCCAGGTGATTCAGCTATTGTATGGCTTTTTGAAAACGTAAGTACAGAGGGTGAATTTGAAAATATTATACGAAGCATTAGAGAAAACCTTGAAGAAATCGCTGAAGAAGGTAGTAAACTTCTCAGGAAAATGAGAAGAGAAACTGGAGGAAAAGATACAATCAAACCTGGAATGGCTGCAGAAGAGATCTGGAGCATCTTGGAGCAAGTAGAAGAAGAGGAGATTTTTTCATTGTTTAATAATCTGCCTGAAAGGGATAGAAAGGCAGTGGCAAATTATGTGTTTACGAGCTTGAATATATTTAAGGGTAAGCCTCTATATTTTTCTCAGCACTACGATTACGCGTCAAACTTGTTGGTGGAAGGTTAGCGTAGAAAAAATTTTGACAATGTTGCTGCTTATTAGATAGAAAGGTATAAGGAAGCGCTGTTCAGTGTATCATTATTCTTTTCTCGGAATTTTCAACAACCGGGTCGGTGAATCATGGAAAACAGATCGGCTGGTAATGACAAAAAAACACTTGCAGTGGAAAGTGTGCTGGAACGCCTGGGTGGTGACAAGGAATTACTGGGAGAAGTGGTTGAGTTGTTCCTCGCAGAGGTTCCGGAAATCTTAACACAGTTGAAAAAAAGTCTTGAGGCGGAGGACTGGAAAAGCGCAGCTAAACTTGCCCATACCCTTAAAGGGTCAAGTTCAAACGTGGGGGCTGAAAAATTTGCCCACCTTGCGCTCATATTGGAGACCGAGAGTAAAGAACAGGACATTGAAGGGGCATTCCGAGTGTACCGGCAGCTCAATGATGAATACCTGGCGGTGAGGCAGTTTGTTAGCGATCCGGGATGGATCGGGAAGTAATACCTCTCGTTTTTAGACACCTTCCTTTGATAGTTCTTCTACCAATTTTTTCTGGTGTGGCGTAAGCTGCTTCGGAAGGTCAACAACGATTTCCACGTAAAGATCTCCCTTCCTGCCATTTGTAAGTGATTCCACCCCCTGGTTTTTCAACCTCATCTTGGTGTGGCTCTGTATCCCGGGAGGGACTTTTAACTTTAGCGTTTTACCGTTAAGTGTGGGAACGCTTATTTCCGTTCCCAGAAGTGCTTCGCTTAGTTTGATATGACGAGTCAAGTACAGATCGTTTTTTTCTCGCCTGAATACTGTATGGGGAGCAATTCGGATCTTGATGTAAAGGTCTCCGGGTTCACCCCCCCACGGACTCGGTTGTCCCTTACCCGCAAGGCGCAATTTTTTACCTTCTTCAATGCCTGCGGGTATTTTTACAGAGACTCTTTCTCGTTTTCCGTTTAACTGGTAGGTGATGAGTTTCTCAGTACCATGGACAGATTCTTCCAGCGTAATGGTTAGTTCTATTGTCACGTCCTGTCCTTTTTGAGACCTACCACTTCCTGGTTGCTGGGAGAAAAAGTCATAACCGAAGGGTGATCCTTGCTGGCATCGCCTTCTATGTCCGCCAAATCCTCCAGTACCGGTGCCCATGCCACCAAAGATCCTGCTTATGAAGTCATCGCCTCCAAGTCCGAATTCGCTGAATATACTACCGAAATCGAAATTTCTGAATATATCTTCCTGGCTGAATCTCTGATGGAATCCTTCAGCACCAAACATGTCGTACTGACGGCGCTTTTCCGGGTCGCTCAAGACCGCGTAGGCCTCGTTAATTTCCTTGAAACGTTCCTCTGCTTGTGGGTTTCCCTTGTTGCGATCCGGATGGTATTTGAGTGCGAGTTTCCTGTATGCTTTTTTTATTTCATCCTGAGTTGCGTTTCGAGAAACACCAAGTATTGAATAGTAGTCTTTACCAGCCATGGCACTTATCCACCAGATATTATTTTAACAACTATATGGTTTTTAACCAAAAGTTATGCACTCGAGGGCAACATGTCAACCTCGGTAATTGCTCACCGGGTTGACTATGTATTATCTAAGCATCTTGATTGCGCAGTATTCACCACACATGGTGCAGACATCGTCCTCCTGGGGAGGTCTCTTGGCCCTGTATTCTCTTGCCTTCTCAGGATCTATGGCCAGTTCCATCTGTTTTTCCCAGTCGAGTGCCTTTCTAGCTCTTGCCATTTCAAGGTCCCACTGCCAACTTGATTCTATACCCTTGACTATGTCAGCCGCATGAGCGGCAATACGTGCGGCTATCACCCCTTCCCTCACATGTTCGACCGTGGGAAGGCAGAGATGTTCGGCTGGCGTTACATAGCAAAGAAAGTCTGCACCGTAAGAAGCAGCCAATGCGCCACCAATGGCTGAAACTATATGGTCGTAACCGGGAGCTATGTCTGTTACGACGGGTCCCAAAACATAAAACGGTGCTTCGTGGCAGAGGTATTTTTCAAGTTCTATGTTCGTTTTTATCTGGTGAATGGGAACATGGCCGGGGCCTTCAACCATCACCTGGACACCAGCTTCCTGGGCTCTTTTAACCAGTTCGCCTATAATTATCAGTTCCTGAATTTGTCCTCTATCAGTGGCGTCTGCAAGACAACCGGGACGGATACCGTCCCCGAGGCTGAGTGTCATATCATATTTCAATGCTATTTCTAGCAATCTGTCGTATTGTTCATAAAGCGGGTTTTCCTGCTTGTTATATCGCATCCATGCAATAAGAAAGGCCCCTCCTCGGCTCACCACGCCAAGTTCCCTGCCCTCGCGTTCAATTCTCCCCCAGGTTTCAAGGGTTACACCGCAATGAACGGTAATGAAATCAACGCCATCTTCCCCGTGTTTTTCTATTACTCGGAAAAGATCATCGGGATCCATTTCAACAACGGGTACACCTTTTCTACGAGATTCAATGGCTGCCTGATAAATTGGGACCGTTCCAAGGGGTACTGGACAATTCTTCAGTATTACCTGGCGTATTTCGTCCAATTGCCCTCCTGTGCTAAGATCCATCACGGTGTCTGTTTTTACCTTGAGTGCAACCCGTAATTTTTCCAATTCCTCGTCGAGGCTTACCAAATCCGAAGACGTGCCTAGGTTCGTATTTACTTTTGTCTTGAGTCCTTTTCCTATACCGGTTGGTTTGCAATCACTGTGATTTATATTTTTTGGAATTATTACCTTTCCCTCTTTGACCAGTTCCAGAAGTTTTTCCGGTGAGATGGCTTCCTCTCTGGCCACGTATTCCATTTCTTTAGTAACAATTCCTTTTTTCGCTGCTTCAAGTTGAGTCATCTTTTTTGACCTCGCTTATATTTTTTGGAGCTTGTCTAATATTTCCTTGGCGGCTTTTTCTCCTGAGAGCAGCATCCCGCCAAAGATAGGGCCCATTCGGTGTGTGCCGTGGGCAGCAGTCGCTGCCATGCCTATTAGGTAAAGACCGGGATAGACCTCTCCCGTTTTTCGAGGAACTTCCTGCTCCCCGGGTTCCGCCCACATGGAACGTTCTCCTGCAACCTTGCCGGTAGGAGTATTGAGTTTCTTATCAAGTTTATCCTGAACGATTCTTGCCACAGTTGCGTCATGACCGGTTCCGTCGATTACGAACTTTGCTCCAACTGTTACCGGATCGACGTGGAGCCCGCTCATCTCCACCGGACTCCAGTTAACAACGAGTCCGGAAACCCTTTCTTCACTGCCTTCTACTTTTACATCTACAACGGTAATAGAATTGAATATCTTGGCACCGGCTTCTAGGCAGCGGAGTCCAAGGGAACAGGCCAACTCCACGGAGTCTACCATGTAATACCCCGGTTCTTTGTATGGTTTGTGTCGGATATTCATTTCATCAAGAATTCTTTTGGCATCTTCCTGTACAACTACTTCGGAAAACATTACACCGCCGCCCCAAATGCCGCCACCTATCGAAAGTCTCCTTTCATATATCGCAACCTTTGCTCCGCCTTTTGCCAGATAGTATGCACAGGTAAGACCGGCAGGTCCTGCACCAACGATGGCTACATCACTATCAATGTAATCGATAAATTTCTCAGTATACGTTTCGATTATGGCCCTGGTAACTAAAAGTTCATCCAATCCCATGTTTCACTCCTTAGCATTTCGGTCTAAAGTATTATTAAAATATGCGCATGTGTTAAACTGTGAAAGTTATCTTGATAGATGTTTACTACAAAAAAATCAATACTTTTTCCTTGTAAATTGTTGTCTCACATATATTATAATCTATTGAAAACTTTTTTCGACAAAAGAAACCAGGTGGTTTTTCTTTTTTGGGAGGTTAACACGGTGGTAGAAGCCGAGGGGATAAAACTGGAGTCTTTACCTGAATCTGCAATTGACAGGGATGTGCTGGAAACCTTCCCGTACGAAGGGGTTAAGCAACTTATTCACTATAAAACGGAAGAATTTTCTGCAGTCTGCCCGTTTTCCGGACTTCCTGACATTGCGAGAGTAGACATATTTTACATTCCGGGGGATAGATGCCTCGAGTTGAAATCCCTCAAATATTACTTTGTTTCGTATAGAAATGTAGGAATTTACCAGGAGCATGCGACAGATAGGATTTTCAAGGATATCTGGGAAGTCCTTAAACCACAATGGCTCAAGGTGGTCACCAAGTACAACATAAGGGGCGGCATTGAAGCTGAGTGCACTGTGGACAGTGCCGACGTGTTTCCCGGGGAGGAGTAACTGAGATAAATTCCAAGGATTCGACTGTCCGCTGCTCTTGCCGGCTCGGCGGTTATTTGTGTCCCTTTAGCAAAGGATCTCTTATTCCGGCTTCCTTGAACCCTTTTTCTCTTAAAATGCAACTATCGCATTGACCGCAGGGTTTACCATTTGGTGTCGGATCGTAACAGCTCCAGGTAAGGGCGTAGTCTACTCCGAGCGTCGTCCCAAGCTTTATGATTTCTGCCTTTGACATTTTTATTAGAGGGGTGTGAATTTTGATTTTCATTTTACCTTCTACTGTTTCCTTAAGGGCTAAGTTTGCCATGCTTTCAAATGCGGTTATGTATTCGGGCCTGCAGTCTGGGTATCCACTGTAGTCCAGGGCATTTACACCAATGAAGATGTTCTCAATTTTTTTTACTTCTGCCCATGCAAGGGCAAGGGACAAGAAAACGGTGTTCCTTGCAGGTACATATGTTACGGGTATTTCATGCTTCATCTCATCAACCTTACGTCCCTTCGGAACCGGAATTTCATCGGTTAATGCCGATCCTCCAATCCTGGCAAGGTCAACACGAATTACCAGGTGTTCTCTCGCGCCAAGAGCCTTGGCAACCCTGTGAGCTGCTTCAAGCTCTAGCTTATGCCTTTGCCCGTAGTCGAAACTTATGGCGTAAGTTTGAAAACCCCGATTTATGGCAATCGCCAGAGTAGTCGAGGAGTCCAGCCCTCCGCTTGCAAGAACAATCGCTTTGGAATTTCTACTAGTTGCCATCTTACACTCCCCTTGCATTCGTTCCCCAGATTATCTTGTGTAATTGTACCTGAAGGCGTACTTCCAGGCTGTCCTGTAAAATCCACCTTGCCAGTGTTTTTGGCTTCAAATCGGGAACTGCCGGTGAAAAGAGAATCGGAAACTCGGATCCCGTTTTCTCCCTTATTGTCTCAGCTAAATTGCAGGAGAAGAGATAATCTTCCCTGTTAGATATTACGAATTTTACCTGATCATTAGGGGTTAGCCTAGTGATGTTCTGCAGGTCGTTGTGTTGGTGCATACCACTTCCGGGACATTTGAAATCAACAATTCTGTGGCAAATGCGAGATACAAGGTCAATATTCTGGCTTCCGTTAGTTTCGACTAACACCCGGTATCCGAGAGACAGCAGTTCGTCTGCCAGGGTAGGGGTATTTTCTTGCAGAAGAGGTTCTCCACCGGTTATTTCTACGAGGGAGCACGAATACCTTCTAATCTTTTCGATAATTTCTTCAAGGGACAGAAGTTCCCCGTTTTTATGTGCATAAGTGGTATCGCACCACCGGCACCGCAGGTTGCAACCGGCAAGCCGTACGAAGATACACGGAAGCCCGGCGAATGTTGATTCACCCTGTATGCTGTAAAAAATTTCGTTTACCAGAAGATTCATAAAATTTTCTCTGAAACGTATTTTGACTTAACTGGCGGATATCAGACGCTGTGCCTTTGGATAGCATTTTTCCGTGAGTATGGAAAGAGAGAAACGATAGATTAACGGGGTAGGATTACTACAGGCGTTCCGACCTTTACAATTCTATAAAGTTCAGAAATATCCTTGTTTTTTAGTGCAATGCATCCGTCTGTCCAGTTTTTACCGTTGCCACCGCCGTGAATGCAGATATATCCCCCCAACCTAGTATCCTGGGGAGGTGTTTTACCATTTTCAAGTGATCGCACGATGGCAAGGTATTCTTTTTCGGAAATCAGCCCTGCCTTAAGACCTTTTTCGGCGTGCTTGATGCTTGGATAGCTGAGTTCAAGGGCTAGATAGTACTTGCTCCTGGGATTCTTTTTGCTTACGTAAAATTCCCCCTCGGGGGTACGCTTATCACCCTTTCTTGTTTTATCTCCATACGGGATCTGGCTCAAAGCCACGGTGTACACTTTCCACGGCTTCCCACCTTTTAAAACGAAAAGTTTTCTCTCTTTTTTGTTTATGACAAGTTTTAAATCACGGGCAAGATTTGCACCCAGTCGTACATTGGCTTCCTGATATTGAGGGTAAAAGCGATCGAAACACGGGATAGGTGTCGAAAAGATGGTTTTTGGAAAAGATACAAAGGGTGGTAGCACGATGAAACCCAGAACGCCGTAAAAGATAATAAAACCGACTTTCTTGAGAGTTTTCAACATACTTCCCATCGGTGCGTTTATATTACAAACCCACCTGAAATGCAAGTTTTTCAAGTGGGTTTGTATCTTGTGTCTTTTAAGCTAGGAAACTATGGTTGTGGTGTACTTGTTGCCGTAAAGTAAGGTTGTACGATCACTTTCGGACTGATGAAAATGAGCAATTCTTGCTTGGTGATTTGCGTTGTTTTATTTTTGAATAGGTATCCCAGAATCGGAATTTTGCTTAATCCCGGGGTTCTTTCCTGGTTAACCCGTTCGCTATTTTCAATTACACCTCCTATAACGATTGTGTCCCCGCTGTCAATGAGGAGCTCCGTTTCAACCTTTCTCGTTTGGATACCAACCGCGGGGCCTAGAGGGGTTTGACGTTCTTGACCAGGCTGATCTTTCTTGGCTGCTATTTCAAGTCTCACCTTTTGGTCTGGAGTGATGTGGGGTGTAACTTTTAACTCCAATACTGCCTCTTTAAATTCCGTAGCAACACCGTCCTGGCTCATCTGCAGGTAAGGTATCTCATCACCCTGAGAAATGGTCGCTTCAACTCCATCCAGCGTAAGAACCCTCGGTGCGGATATGATCTTGACATTTCCCACCGATTCATTGGCCATTAACATTATATCAAGGGTCCAGAAACTGGTACTTAAAAGTTTCCCGATGTTTAAGGCAGTGCTACTGGTGTATGCTACTGGTAGATTTATTGCCCAACTGAACGCGGGATTCCCGTCTTCAACGTCGTATTGAGCAGACCAATCTATGCCAAGCCCCCTTGCGAAAGTATCGGTTGCCTGAACAATTCTTGCCTCAATGAGAACCTGAGGAGTCGGTCTATCAAGCTGGGCCAGTATCTCTCTTGCCCTCCTCACCCTGGCAGGATAATCGCTATAGATGATTATGTTGGTTCTGGGGTCAACTGATATGGTGCCTTTGTCACTTTTAACTTCTTCAATCTGTTTGGCGATATCGTCTGCCTTTGCATAGTTTACCTGGAGATAGTTTTGAGTAATTTCTCCAAGGTCTTGGGCTGTCTCGAGGACTCTTTGTTTAGCCCTGATCTGCTTTTGAATTTCTTCCATCTCCTTTCGGAGTTTATCCAGTTTGGCGATCCGGATAATGTTGCCTTCCTGCTCTCTTCCCAGACCGTTCATTTTCAGAATCACATCAAGAACCTGATCCCAGGGTACTTTCTCGACTTTAAGAGTCACCTTGCCGCTAATGCCCGGTTCAATTATCATGTTAGTGCCGCTGATATCGGCAATAAGCCTAAGCACGTTAACAAGGTTGGCATCTTGGAGATCGAGTGATATGGGTTCACCTGTATATTCTTTTTTAATTCCCAGAACATCCGCACCTGGTTGTTCTATCGGGGCCAGGGCCGCTTCAGGTAATAGGCCACTTTCACTGGGTATAGGCGACAAAAGCTCTTTCTGCGGTTCAACCGCCGCGAGTTTGCTTTCGGCTCCTACAGTAGTTTCTGTTTTTTTCACCGGTACCGACACTTCTTTTGTCCCTTGTACCAGGGTTGTCGGTTTGCTTAGCTTAATAGGTTTTTCTGGAGGAACAGTAGAGGGGGCAAACTTGATTGCCATTTCACCTTCTTTGGTCTCAATCCAGTATGGCACATCTTCTCTTAAAGATACTTTTATAACAGCTTTCTGCCCACTGAGATCCTTGGTGGGAACCACTCTGTCTACAGCAGAGATAAACTGGGAAGTATCAAGATACCTCCTGAGCTTCTTCGGCAGTATCGTTTTATCAAGGGCAAGGTAAAGTTCCTTTTTTCCTGCCTTGTTGACCTCAACGGGCGGGGTTCCGGTGATATCCATACGAATTTCCGATTTCCCGTCGGGAAGCGTCTGAAAGCCTATACCCTTTATTCTTGATCTACGTGCGACAGTAGTTTTAGCACTCGATGGTGTTAAGACCATTTCCAGCCCGTTTGAAGTACTGGCGATTGTGTAGTTTGTATCGCTTATGGCATCTATTTGTATCTTTACGATGTTTTTTCTACTTGCATCTACCTGGATTTTTTCTACGAGAGGGCTATTAACTGGAATGTTTGTAAGATTACTTTCTATCGTTACTCCGGGGATTTCAAGGAGAATACTTTTGCCCTTTGGTACCAAGCTGTAAGCGGGAACCTGACCATTTGTTAAAACCTTGATGTTGACGGTGTTGTCCGTGGATGTGACTTCCAGCTTGGTAATTTCACTTGCGACTAGCGATACATCCGAAGGAGAATGAGGCGGATACTTCGTTTGTTGAACCCCCTTCGTCGCACCCTTTTCAAGATCACCTGTGCCTGCTTTTCCGTAACAGGGTATGATTGAGACAGCCAGCATAAGTGAACAAATTGCTGCCACTCGGGAAAAGCGTAAAACCCTTGGAAATAATCCAGATGAAATTTTAGGCCCTTTCATTTTATATTTCTCCTTTTTCCCCTCGTTTGAGCGTAAGGGTTATTTCTTTCCTCACAGTTTTATTGGTTGCAAGATCAACTATTTTTTGTTCAATTATTACCCTGTCAGAGAGAATTTGCTTAACGACACCATTTGGTCCCACTGGCGTTCCGGGTTTTATTATGTAACCTTTCCCTGCGGGATCCTGGATAAGTGCCCTATTGCCCAGATGACCCCAGACTATGGCAACCAGACCTCTCTGTAACTCAACGTATGATAGCTTTTGCAGGGGTGTGAGTGGAAGAAGCTTTTTCCCTCTTTTTCCCCTCGCCAGCATCTTGAGAAGGAAAGGTTTAAAAGGATCAATTCTTCCCTTTGGATTGTAAAAAAACGGTTCGTCCAGGGAAAGGCTCGCCAGCTGAGTCCCGGAAGCTGCTGCTCTTTGTCCTTGAGATTCTGTTTTCGCCGGCATCATAGATGGTTTTTCTTTCCTTTCCAGCTGTTTCTTTAAATCGGTACTTTTCTGTTCTGCTGCTGTAGTCGCTCTTTGAAACGGCATAAAAACCAGTGCCAGCGAAAATACTACAATAGCCCACACCGCCCAATTCTTAGAATCCTTAATATCCATGGTCTTCACTATTTCCTTTTCTTCCTTTTTTTCTTTTTATTTTTTTGGGAAGACTCGATGTATCTGTAAGTTACAGCAGTGCATTTCGTTTTCAATATGACTTCGTCGTTTTCTTCACCGGCTCTTGCCATGGACAGATTCCTGGCAGAGACAATTCGCTTAAGATGACTGAGCTTGTCCAGAAAAATAGCGACTTGGTGATAGGTTCCTCGAACCTTTATATCGATAGGGATCTCAGCATAAAAGTTCTTGGGCTGTTCCTTTTTGGGCTTAAAGAGCAGGAATTCCAATCGAGCTTCAGTGCCTGACCTGGATATACTGTCCAGGAGTGAAGGAATTTCTTTCTGTTTTGGTAGAAGCTGGGAAATGAGTATTAAGCGTTTCTTAACACGAGCAACTTCCTTTTCCAGCTTTTTTAATTCCCGTGATTTTTTCTTCAGCGTGGCCAGTCGAGTCTGCATTCGCTTGATATCTTTTTGTAACTTGGTAATCTTGGTATTGTTATTACTATAAATAAAATAGTAAAATCCTCCACCTATCAGAAGTATGGTAAGAACTACAATTAATACTTTTTGAGGTGTTGGCAGGTCGACAACCTTTTCTGAGATTCCAGAAAGTGAGTCAGAAATTTTTTTCATAATTATCCTCAAAAAAGTTGGGTTCGATTTTATCGGTCAAAAAGTTTTTTTTACTTTCTTATTTTCTTTACTTTTATCCTTTTCTTTTGGGCAGCAGATCGCTTTGCCAGCATTTCTTTTATTTCTGACGGAGTTCTAAAATAGAATCGAAGTTTAAAAGCTCTTAACTTTCTTCCTGCTATCACTTTTTGAACAGACTCAATGAGATTAACCCGTCCGTAGCCAACGTATATTGATCTTTCCAGGTTTCTCATGAACTGTGATATTGCTTCATTGCTGAGTGCAACACCCTTTATAGTTATCGACTTTCCTTTTTCTTGAAGTGCATTGAACCAGATCTTTTCTTTTGGGATAGTTTCGGTTAGCATCGCAAGTATCCGCACGAGAGAATCCCTGTTTTTTTGGAGTTGTTTTATTATCTCAATTCTTTTGATAACCTGTTCTTTGTTCTTTTTGAGTCTTTTAAGGCGTGATTCAACCCCTTTGTACTTCGCTAACTCGGTTCTAAGAGCGCTGGCCTTAGGTTGAAGCTGTTTTAGCTTGTTGGTTTGATTGAACCATAACACGCCGACAACAATAAAACAGAGGATTAAGACACCAAAGTAAGCCAGCAGTTGCTTGGTGCCTGTTTCTCTTTTAGCTTGAGTCTTTACCGGTAATAAATTAATTCGAATCATTTTTCGTCAACCCTTCGGAGTCCTAACCCAATAGAAATTGCCATTTGGGGTGCTATGTATGACAGATACTCCAAATCAAATTTATCCGGATCTATCTCCAGATTTGCCAAAGGATTAAAATGTTCAAGTTGAATTCCCGTGTCTTTCGAAAGTAAAAGATCGAAGCCAGGGAGCCTTGCAGATCCTCCGCTAATGATGATTTTTACTATCTTATCCTCCGGGTAGGTGGCGTAGAAAAAGTCGATTACTCTCTTTATTTCAATCGACCAGGCCGAGGCTGCAGAAACAAAGATGTTTTCCAGTTCCTGTTGTTCGATTTCCCCAACGGCTTCACCCAATTTTATTCGTTCGGCTTCCTCGAAACTCACCCCGAACTTGCTTTGAATGTCATGAGTTATCTGGTATCCGCCGGCCGACGCATCTCTCGTAAAAAGAGGTGATCCGTCTTTCACTACGTTTATGTTCATCTTTGTTGCACCTATGTCTATTAAAGCGACACACCCTTGCTCTGGCGGATAGTTGAGCTCATAGGCATTTTGAAGTGCAAAGAAATCAACGTCAATTACCTTGGGTTCCAGCCCTGCAGACTTCAAAAGGTTTGAATATTCATCAACGATATCCTTTTTGGCCGCGACAAGCAGGACTTCACTATTTTTAGGTTTGGCAGGTGCTTCTCCGAGGGTTTGATACGATATGTTAACTTCCTCGACATTATAAGGGATATACTTGGTCGCCTCAGCGTAAATAAGGTCGTCCAGCTCCCTGGACGGCATGGTGGGTACTTCTATTTTCTTAATGATGACGGAAAATCCGGATATTGAAGTTGCTACGTACCTCTCTTTAATCTTGAGATTTTCAACCAGGGATCTTATCGTCTCCGCTACCACCGAATGATCCCGGATAACCCCCTCGGTTATTGCGTCGGGGGGAAGTAGGGCCATCCCGATGTTTCTCAGGTGATACCCGGTTCTCTCCTCGGAAAGTTCGGCAATCTTTACAGAATACGAACCTATATCCAGTCCAATTAACCCCTTTTTCTTGCCAAATCCAAACATTTAATCACCATCTTTGTAGGTAAATAATATTTAAGCCATAAAAAGGTGTCGCGAATTCAATCTGCTTGGTTCTACGAAATGTCACACCCGGATTATTTACATTACTTCATTGAAATCAAAATTGGTTACAAGAAATAGTAAAAACTACTGAAGTATTTTGATTGATTATGATTATGTGGGCTTTGATAAATCAACCCCGAAAACCCCTTTTGCTTTAAGTTTGCCCCAGTTAATTATACTAAAAATTATTTGCCCCAATATATCTAGTGTCATACATTACTTACACGTTTTACATAATAAAATGCCGAGTTTATCATGTCAAATAATTTTGTCGCTTTTATGATCCTGTTCCGGTGCTTGGTTACTCTTTTTTCTGCTACATGGTACAATAATTTATTGTATATCCAGGATTTTTCTATATTCTGGATTTTCTGTAACTCACTGCTTTCTCGTAGAGTTCCAGGTACTTTTTGCCCGATTTTTCCCAGCTAAAGTCCTGTTCCATGCCTCGCAACACCAGTTGTTTCCACCTGGCCTTGTCATCATACAATTTAATGGCCCTCATGACGCAACTAAAAAATGCTTCCGGGTCATACGGGCCGAACTTAAACCCCGTCCCAGTATTAGTTTCCGGATTATAGTCTTCCACCGTGTCATCCAGTCCTCCCGTGGCCCGAACCACCGGAACGGTTCCGTATCGTAAACTGTAGATCTGGTTGAGGCCTCCGGGTTCATATCTTGACGGCATAAGAAAGATATCTGCCCCGGCTTCTATCTTATGTGCCAAGGCATTATCGTAGGCTATTCTTATTCCGGCCTGGTCGGGATACTTTTTGGCCAAGTCCATGAAATACTTGTGGTATTTTTCTTCCCCGGTTCCTAGTAAAACAAATCCGATTTTTTGAGACAAAAGCTTGTCCATTATCGGGGGATAGAGGTCCACTCCTTTTTGTTCCACGAGGCGAGATATTACGCCAAGCAATGGTCGGTTAAAGAGGTCTTGTGGCAATCGGTAAGTGTTAAGTAATTCACTCTTACACTTTCTTTTTCCACTGAGATCATGCTTGGTATAGTTAGCTGCGATCAGAGGATCCGTTGCAGGATCCCACACTTCGTAGTCTACCCCATTTAATATTCCCACAAGCTTGTGACTGTGCGCTCTTAAAACCCCGTCTAGGCCAAATCCGAATTCCGGAGTCTGGATTTCCTGGCTATGTTTTTGACTAACTGTATTGATGGCGTCTCCGTAGACTATTCCACCCTTCATGAAGTTGACCCGTCCCCAGAATTCAAGACCGTCTGGTACAAACAGTTCCCATGGTAACCCGGTTAACGAAAATACGCTTACGTCAAACACTCCCTGGTAAGCAATATTGTGAATTGTGAACACGGTGGCCATAGAATCAAAATAATACTTGTCGACACCAAATCTCATCATGGCAGGAACAAGGGCGGTCTGCCAGTCATTGCAATGGACGATGTCTGGCTTAAAACCTGTTGCCTGGCACCAACTGAGTACGGCCTTACTAAAATAGATAAAGCGTTCCGCGTTGTCGAAGTAGTCTCCCTTAGGCGTTCCATAGAGATGAGTCCTATCGTAGAATTCATCTCTCTGAATAAAGTAAATGGGAAGTTTGTGATCGAGCCATCCGTGTCTTACATCTGCAGGCAAAACTCTGCTTCCCAAGTTTACCGGCAAATCCTGAAGACAGACAGGAAAGGCCTCGGTATAACGTCTTACCGACGCATAGTACGGCATTATTACGCTAACTTCGCAACCGAGCTTTTTTAACGCAACGGGAAGTGAACCTGATACATCCGCCAATCCTCCTGTCTTGGCATAAGGGTAAACCTCCGGAGATACAAACAGAACTTTCACGCCAAACAATGCCTCCTCAGTCCCTGGTAAAAGTCATCGGCAGAGAGTCATGCTGATACAAAGAGCTTCCGTCCTTTTTCAATATACTAGCGTTGAACCTAAAATTGCAAAATTAAGATGAGATAAAACTGCCTGAAAAACAATTCAAGAGTTATGAAAGGGGAGCCAAGCTTCCGGAAAGATACTACATTTTGTATTTCCGCGCAAACGATTATTTTTGTTAGGTGCTGTGAAGTATTTGATATCTTCTCATGATACCGTATAATTAGTTTTCGCGGAGGTAACATGAAGCTACCAATGATGATTTACGCAAATGAAAAGGGGGAAATATTCGATCATCCATACCTTGAAATGGTAGGGAGAAGTGGAGCCTCGTTCCGAGTTCCCCTGGTTGAAGAACTGATTCCCATGCCGGAAGGCAGTGAGCTTTTCCTGTTACCTGGGAGATACCCGGTGGGTTTTAACCGGAAAAATGGTAAGATTGAGGTGATAGAAGATGATCCTTTTGACTCAGGGAAAAAAGTGCAGGCGGTAGCGGCTTTTATGGCCCCCGCTTATACCCAAATACTGACTGCTGCATACCACACTCTGCCTGATGCTCCTATTCTTCCATTGTTTTCTTACACGGCTGTGGGATGGATGGATGGAAAATTCTGGGTCTGCGGAGTGAGAGTTGATGATGATACGAGGCAAGATATTCGTTATTTTGATAGGAAGAAAGTTGAAAAAGGGGTTAAAGAGAAATTGAAAAACCACTCAACTAATCGCCTCGTAAGGCATCTCGTCAAATGTGCGCTCACATATGGTTGTCCGGCCGCAAACAATTACTTTCTGGAACGCTGGGAGGCTCCTTTGCCAACATCACCTTCCTGTAATGCCCGGTGTCTAGGTTGCATCAGTCTGCAGAAAAATAGCGGATTCTGTGCAAGCCAGGAAAGAATCTCTTTTGTTCCGCGACCGGAAGAAATCGAAGAGATGGCTGTTGAACATCTGGTGAAAGCAGAAAGAGCAATAGTTAGTTTTGGTCAGGGATGTGAAGGTGAACCGTTGCTCCAGGGAGAAACCTTGGCGAGGTCGATTGATCTGATAAGAAAATCGACTAGCAGGGGAACAGTAAATCTTAACACAAACGGAAGCCTGCCTTCAATGGTAGCAAAACTTATGGATTCCGGACTGGATAGCATCCGGGTAAGCCTGAACAGTTGCAGGGAAAAGTATTTCGAAGCATACTACAGGCCTAAGGGTTATTGCTTTTCTGACCTCAAAAAATCCATAAAAAATGTAAAGCAAAAAGGAGGTTTTGCCTCCATAAATTACCTTTTACTCCCTGGCCTAAATGATGAGAAAGAAGAACTGGATGCCTTGAGTTCCTTCATAGATGAAACGGAAATTGACATGATACAGATGAGGAATCTCAACATTGATCCGGAGTGGTATTTGAGAAAGATAGGTTACAAAGTATCCGGTAAAACCATTGGGATACTTAATTTAATGTCTTATCTTTCTAAAAGGTTTCCCCGTTTGAGGTTTGGTTACTTTAACCCCCCACTAGACTACGTAGAGAAAAAATCATGCTGACCACTTTCAGCCACCACGAAAAAATTACTCATCCTCATAATTCTCACCTATCATGTGGATGCTGAATTTACTAAGTAATATTGTAATAACAAGTAGTTAACATTCATTTCTTCCCGATTTTCATCCAAAACATTTTTGTGAAATTTAGTTGACAAAAATATTCTGTGGGTGATAGAAAGGGCTTAGCGTGGTAAAAAGTGGCTAATAGTGGTAAAAAGTGGCAGAAGGGTGGCAACTTGTTTCGAGGGCAATCACTCCATAATTTGGACTCCAAGGGTAGGCTTAGACTGCCTGTTCGCTTTCGTGATGCCCTGAGAGATGAATTCAAGGATGATTCTCAGGTAGTAATCACTACGTGGGACAAGTGCCTTATTGCATATCCTTTGCCGATATGGAGAGAAATAGAAGAGAAGGTTATGAGTCTCCCCACGATAGATCCGAAGGTTCGGGAGTTCATGAGGTACTTTATATCGGGTGCTCAGAATTGCCCTTTTGATAAGCAGGGAAGAATACTCATCCCTCAATACATGAGACAGTTTGCAAAGCTTGACAAAGAAGTATTGCTGGCAGGCATGCTCAAAAGCTTTGAAATCTGGAACAGGGATCGATGGGATGAAGAGATGGAGCGAACTCGTCCTGCAATGTCTGACATCTCTGAAAAAATGGCGGAGTTTGGAATATAAAAAGCGATGAGATGCATGCAAGGGAAGAACATCAAAGTGTTTTGCTCGACGAGGCTGTTGAACTTCTCAGCTGTAAGCCTGGGGGACTTTACGTGGACGGGACGCTCGGCGGTGGTGGACATGCTGAAAGAATCCTTGAAAAAAGCTCACCAGATGGAGTGCTTGTTGGAATTGATGCCGATCCGCATGCCTTAGAGATTGCAAGAGAACGCCTGCGCCCATTTTCGGCAAGGGTCCACCTAGTTCAGGGTAACTTTTCAAGTCTCCGGGAAATACTCAGGGAAATGGGTGTCAGGGAAGTCGATGGAATCCTTTTAGACCTGGGGGTTTCGATGTTCCAGTTAAGTGATCCTCGAAGAGGATTTAGTTTTCGAACGAATGGGCCTCTTGATATGAGGATGGACCCGAATCTCGAGATTACTGCTGCTGAATTGGTCAACAGGCTTCCCGAGAAGGATTTGAAGGCAATTATCAAACAATATGGTGAAGAAAGGTGGGCGGGGAAAATTGCCAGGGCAATAGCTGAAGCCAGGCGACAATCGCCAATTTCCACGACAGCCGAGCTTGCCAGGCTGGTAGAATCTGTTGTGCCTCGAAAAAAGAGCAGAGAGAGAATTCATCCGGCAACAAGAACGTTCCAGGCATTGCGTATTGTTGTAAATGAAGAGCTCAAATCGCTTAAGGAGTTCCTCGACTCGGTGCTAGATATACTTAAAACAGGAGGACGGCTTGTAATTATTTCTTTTCATTCACTTGAAGATCGGCTTGTGAAGCAAGCTTTTGGCTCATGGGCTCGTAGCTGTAGATGTCCGAAAGATATTCCGGTATGCCAGTGCGAAGGCAAGCCCTTGGCTAGAATAATTACCAGAAAACCGGTGGTACCCTCAGAAATTGAAATACTGAAAAACCCCAGGGCAAGAAGTGCGAAATTGAGAGCCCTGGAAAAAATATGATGATGCTTTTTAAAGGTGCTTCTAATGCCAGATAGAAAAAATTCGAAGAACAGTGAAAAGCTACCGTCCATGAGGTTTGTAATAGTTATGATTACGTTGCTCATCGTATGGCTGCTTATAAGTTCCATGACCTATGTGTGGATTCAAATGGAAACAATTCAGACGGGATACAAGCTTGTTCGGGCTCACAAGAAGCAAGAAGCCCTGCTAGAGGTTAAAAAAAGGCTGGAAGTAGAGTGGAACTACCAGCATTCACCGGAACGACTTATGGCGCTTGCTAAAAAGTATGGCTTTAGGCCCCCGAGGCAAAACGAACGGATAGTTCTTGGTACAGTGGATTAATTTTCGCCTACGAAGCTTAGGGATGGAAAGAAAGAATGTTGGCCAATAATGAAAACAACGCAAAATCGCAAAAGTGGATAAAAAGACGTATTGTTTTCGTCAGTTATATTGTAGGGCTAGCAATGTTTTTCATCCCTTTTAGAGTGGCCTATTTAAAGTATCGCTATCAGAATAAGTTGTTAAATGAATTGCTCAGCAACACCGAAGGGACACTTAAGCTCGAACCTGCACGAGGAACAATTTTTGACAGAAACGGCAAGGAAATGGCGGTAAGTGTCAGGAAGGAATCTCTCTATGCTGATGCAAGGGAAATCAAAAACCCTAAAAAAGTTGCGAGAATTTTATCCGGGGTTCTTCGCATACCATCATCGAGCCTGAAAAAGAAGCTTGAATCACGGAGATCATTTGTATGGTTAAAGCGGCATTTGACCACCAGCGAGAGGGATAAAATATTGTCTCTGAAAATCAAGGGATTACACTTCAAAAAGGAATATGCCAGGGTATACCCTTACAGTGTGCTTGCGGGGCAAGTACTTGGCTTTGCCGGCCTGGATGGGCGAGGGTTAGAAGGAGTGGAACTTTCTTACGATTCGTATCTTAGCGGTGAGCCGGACACTTTCTGCGTGTTGTGGGATGCGCTGAGAAAGCCAATTGCCAAATCAGCTCTCTCTGAGAAAAACATCAATGGTTGTTCCGTATGGTTAACCATAGATTCTCAAATTCAGTTTTACGCTGAGAAGGAGTTAATAAGAGCAGTTCGCCACTTTGATGCCGATAGTGGTGAAGTTATAGTAATTGATCCGAGTAACGGTGAAATCCTGGCTATGGCAAATTATCCGCCCTTCGACCCCAACAACTTTCGCTTCGAAGCCTCGGATCAGTGGCGAAATCGCGCCATCTCTGACTGCTTCGAGCCAGGATCAACTTTCAAGGTTGTGCTTCTGGCTTCGGCCCTGGAAAGCAAGCTGTTTAAAACCAGGGACATCGTATACTGCGAGAATGGCGCTTTTAGGGTTGCGAGGCATGTTATTCATGATGTTCATCCCCGAGGATGGTTAACCGTGGCAGACGTACTGAAATTTTCCAGCAACATAGGTGCCGTAAAGATTGGCGAGAAGGTGGGGAAGAGGCGTTACTACAGGTGGATAAAAAGATTTGGCTTCGGGGAGAGAACCGGAATTGATCTACCTGGGGAAGCCCGCGGAGTTATAAGGGATTCGAAGAAATGGACGAAAGTTGACATGGCTTCCGCCTGTTTCGGACAGGGAATTGCCGTAACGCCGTTACAGATGACT
>Ga0256841_1000812_pt1 | contig 29732 bp, 26 predicted proteins | sample 356308metaG_FD_185971 | JGI IMG/M metagenome (GOLD analysis project Ga0256841, IMG submission 185971) | Hydrothermal vent microbial communities from Mid Atlantic Ridge, Atlantic Ocean - 356-308 | ecosystem: Environmental > Aquatic > Marine > Hydrothermal vents | place: Atlantic Ocean: Mid... | reverse complement strand
ACGGGCTCTTGGCCCAGGCAACTGTTCGGGTTGTGGTCAGATGAGGGGGAGGCGATCCGTGCTGCTAACGGTGTGGTCACCAAGGCTGTGTCGATCTACCTCCCCCGAGCCTCAACATACTGCTTTTAGGACATACAAGGCTGTTGAAAAACAGCGTTTTTCGGCAGCCTGTGTGCGGTACATGGATGTGCCGCCATTTTCGATGGCCTGCAAGTCATTGAAAATGAAGGAACCGGGAAATCGCATTTTCCGGTTCCGTGGTTGAAAAAGTCCAGGGAAGGACTTTTTCAACATCCCGCTAGGGGTGTGAGGCATTGCCGGTCGGCGCGATACCGGTAACCGGATTGATCGCTGGGAACACGATTCTGAAATCGCCGATGCGCTCGACAAGCTGGGCGGATCGCCGCCCGGCGCGCATGCCAAACCGGTGGTGGAAAACTCTGCTTTCGAAATGTCCGTTTGAGGGGGAAGCTTACGAAGGCTCCAGCCCGGGTTCTTTCATCTCGGAACCGGTCAACCAGAGGCAGTTGCCGCCACTCGCCCGGTGGATGGTCTCCAGACTCTTGCGATGGAGCTCGAGCTCCGCCTCGGTGGGGCGGATCACCGGCAGCGGCGTGCGCTCGGAGGACAAGGGGCGTACCGCCGTCTCGCTCCAGCTCGCGCCCTCCTCGGTCCCGCTCTCCAGCAGCAGCGCCGACTGACCGCCGGTCATGGCCAGATAGACCTCGGCCAGGATCTCCGCATCGAGCAAGGCGCCGTGTTTCTGACGCTGGGAGTTGTCGATGTCGTAACGGCTGCACAGAGCGTCCAGGCTGTTGCGCTGGCCGGGATGCTTCTTGCGCGCAAGCGCCAGGGTGTCGGTGATGGTGCAGTAGTGTTCCAGCGGCTGCCACCCTTCGAGACGCGCCAGCTCGGCGTTGAGGAAACCCACATCGAAAGGCGCGTTGTGGATCAGCAGTTCGGCGCCCCGCACATATTCGATGAAGTCCTCGACGATATCCTCGAAGCGGGGTTTGTCGGCGAGGAACTCATTGGTGATGCCGTGCACCTCCACCGCGCCGGCGTCGATGCGGCGGTCGGGCTGCAGGTATTGATGAAAGTTGTTGCCGGTGGGGCGGCGCTCCACCAGCTCCACGCAGCCGATCTCGATGATGCGGTGCCCCTGCTCCGGCTCCAGGCCGGTGGTTTCGGTGTCCAGTACGATCTGCCTCATCCGCTCGTCTCCTCGATCGCCCGATTGGCCAGGGCGTCCGCCCGTTCGTTCTCGGGATGGCCGCTGTGTCCGCGCACCCACTCCCACTCCACCTGGTGAAGGTTCACCAGACGGTCGAGCTCGCGCCACAAATCGGCGTTCTTCACCGGCTTTTTCGACGCCGTTCGCCAACCGTTGCGTTTCCAGTTGTGGATCCACTGCTGCATGCCGTTCTTCACATATTGGGAATCGGTGATGATGCGCACCCGGCTGGGACGCTTGAGCGCCTTGAGCCCCTCGATCACCGCGGTCAGCTCCATGCGGTTGTTGGTGGTCTGCGGCTCGCCCCCCCAAAGCTCCTTCTCCACCCCTTTGTAGCGGAGCAGCGCGCCCCAGCCGCCGGGCCCCGGGTTGCCCTTGCAGGCGCCGTCGGTGTAGAGCATGACCGGTTCATCCGCCATCGGGGTCCTCTCCGATACGGGCCACCGGCTCCACCGATGCGCGCCCCAGCTTCCGCTGCAACCTCCAGCGGGGGCGCACCGGCGTGAGCGTGGAAACCCGCTTGGTGGCCACGACGACATAGACGCCGGCGAGCCAGGGCCAAAAACGCCGGCCCAGCCGCTCCATCACCTGCGCGCGGCGGAGCAGGAAAGCGCGCTTCCAGGGCGGGCGGAACAGCAGGGTGTGCACCCGCTCCACGTCGAAGCCGAGCAACGAGAGCCAGTCTTCCACCTGGGAATAGGAGAGAAAATGCCCCTTCCAGGGCAGTTTCCGGCCGGCGCCCGGCATGGCCCGCCACAATCCCCAGAGACTCCAAGGATTGAAACCAGTGATCACCACCCTGCCCTCCGGAATCAACACCCGCTCCACTTCACGCAGCACCTGGCGCGGATCGCCGGCGAAATCGAGGGCATGCAGCAACACCACGGCGTCGATGTGGTCGCCGGCCACCGGCAAGCGCTCGGGCTGCGCCAGCAGGTGATTCCCCGGCGCCGGACAGGGGCTGACCCGGAAACGGTGGCGGATGGGACACTCCTGCCAGTAATCGGGCCGGTCGCACAACTGGCTCACCTCCACCAGATAGTAGCCGAACAGCCGGCTCGTCACTTCCGTCAGCTCTCGCCGCTCCTCGTCCAGCACGAGGCGACCCAGATCGGTCCGGAACCATCCGTCGAGGGCGGCCACCAGTCCCGGCTCATGAACGTTCTTCTCCATCGGCGCCATTGTATCGGGAAATGGGAGAGCGGTCGGCTTTCGAGCGCCCTCTTCTGGAAGGAGGTCGTCGAATCCCGTATAGTTCGCGGGGTGTGGTGCGAAGGCGGATCCATTTCATGATCCATTCCAGGTCGCTGACGGTTGCGGTTCTTTTGCTGGTGGTCGGTTGCCAGACCAACCCCACCCGCAAAGCGCCGGCCCTGGCCATCCATCCGCCGCCGGCGGGCTCTGCCGCTCTTGCGGCGGCGCCGCCGGAGCCGGAGCGCCCCCCGGTGGAAGAGGCCAAGGAAGCGGACGACCTGTGGCGCGCGCTGGTCTCGGGATACCGCCTCGGCAGAGTGGAGAACTCCGCCGTCGAAAGGGAGGTCGAGCGCCTCAGCGCCCATCCCGACGCTCTCTCCCGGCAGCTGGGCCGGGGCGAGCCCTACCTCTATTACATTCTTCAGGAAGTGCGGAAAAGGCGGATGCCCACCGAAATCGCGCTTCTGCCCTGTATCGAGAGCGGCTTTCGGCCGGTGGCCTATTCCCGTCACGGCGCCGCCGGCCTCTGGCAGTTCATGCCCTCCACTGGACGTTACCTCGGCCTCAAGCAGGATTGGTGGTACGACGGGAGACGCGATCCAATCGCCTCGACCGAGGCGGCGCTCGACTATCTGGTGCAGCTCAACCGGCGCTTCGACGGCGATTGGCTCCTCGCCCTCGCGGCCTACAACGCCGGAGGCGGCGCCGTGGCCCGGGCGGTGCGCATCAACCGCGAGAAGGGCGAATCCACCGACTTCTGGTCCCTGGATCTGCCGCGAGAGACCCGCCGCTACGTGCCGCGGCTGCTGGCGCTGGCCCGCCTCATCGCGGAGCCGGCCGCCCATGGCGTCCACCTGCCCCAGATCCGCAACGACCCCCGTTTCGCCAAGGTGGAGGTGGGCGGTCAGCTCGATCTGAAGGTCGCCGCCCGCCTGGCCGAGATGAAACCCGAGGCGCTCATCGCCCTCAATCCGGGATTCAACCGCTGGGCCACCCACCCCGAAGGACCCCACTATCTGCTGCTGCCGGTGGAGAAAACGGAAATCTTCCGCCGGCGCCTGGAAAAGCTGCCGCCTGAACAACGGATGCGGTGGACTCGCCACCGCATCCGACGGGGCGAAACCCTCTCCGGCATCGCCCGCCGTTACGGCGTCACCGTGGCCGCCCTCATGAAGGCCAACCATCTGCGCAGCCACCGCATACGGGCGGGACGCAACATGCTCATTCCCCTGTCGGTGTCGGCTCCCATCGAAGCGGCCACCCCCGTGGCCCGACAGCGGCTCGAATACCGCGTCCGCAAGGGGGATTCCCTCTATCGCATCGCCCGCCAGTTCGGGGTGCGGGTGCGAGATCTGATGCGCTGGAACCGGCTGGCGAGCAACCGGCTGCGACCGGGGCAACGGCTCACCGTCATCCGTGCTTTGTGACGCCGCGCGATGTCCCGCCCGCTCCCTCTGATTCTTCTGTTGCTTTATCTCTTCCCGGCCGGCGCCGCCGTCGCGGAAGAGGCGTTGCATCGCGGTAACGGCGCCGAGGTCCAGACCCTCGATCCCCACCGCGCCGAAGGAGTGCCCGCCTCCAACATTCTTCGCGATCTCTACGAGGGGTTGGTGATCGAGGCGCCCAACGGCCGGCTGATTCCGGGAACCGCCGACCGCTGGAAGATCGACGAGAGCGGCACCCGCTACCGCTTCCACATCCGGGAGTCGGCCCGCTGGTCGAACGGCGACGCCGTGACCGCCGACGATTTCGTCTACAGCCTGCGCCGCTCGGTGGACCCGGCCACCGGCTCCCAGTACGCCCAGATTCTGGCACCCATCCTCAACGCCGAAGCGATCATCGCCGGCAGGCTTCCTCCACGCGAACTGGGGGTGAAAGCGCTGGACGACCGCACCCTGGAGATCGACCTGAAAGCGCCCACTCCCTATTTCCTCGGCCTGCTCACCCACTCCACCACCTATCCGGTGTATCGGCCCAACGTGGAAAGATACGGCGAGCGCTTCTCCCGCCCCGGCAAGCTGGTCTCCAACGGCGCCTACCGCCTGGCCGAATGGGTGGTCCAGTCCCACGTCAAGCTGGTGCGCAACGAGCACTACTGGAACGACGCCGCCACCCGCATCGACACGGTCTACTATCACCCCATCGAGGACAGCTCCACGGAATTGAAGCGCTACCGCGCCGGCGAAATCGACATCACCGAAGCCATTCCCCTGCAGCAGTTTCGCTGGATCCGGCACCATCTGGGCGATCAACTGAGGGTGGCGCCCTATCTGGGCACCTACTATTACGGCTTCAACCTCACCCGGCCGCCGTTCAAGGACAATCTCAAGCTGCGGCGGGCCTTGTCCCTGGCGGTGAACCGCGACATCCTGGTGGAGAAGATCACCGCCATGGGCGAGAAGCCGCTCTACTCCTGGGTGCCCGACGGCATCCCCGGCTACCGCCCGGCCGAACCGGACTACGCCCACTGGCCTCAGTCGAAACGGCTTCAGGAAGCCCGGCGGCTCTATGCGGAAGCGGGCTACTCGCGCAGCCGCCCCCTTACCGTGGAACTGCGCTACAACACTTCCGAGAACCACAAAAAAGTGGCCATCGCCATCGCCGCCATGTGGAAGCAGGCGCTGGGGGTGAAGGTGCGGCTCGTCAACGAGGAGTGGAAGGTGTTCTTGCAGAACCGCAAACAGAAGCGGCTCACCCAGCTCTTCCGCGCCGGCTGGATCGGCGACTACAACGACCCCTATACTTTCCTGGAGATCCTGCACAGCCGCCACGGCCTCAACGACGAAGGCTACCGCAACCCCAGGTACGACGCCCTCCTCGATCGGGCCGCGCGGGAAGCCGACGCCGACAAGCGGTTCGCCCTGCTGCGCGAGGCGGAGGCGCTGGCGCTCGCCGACCAGCCGGTGATCCCGCTGTTCGGCTACGTCTCCAAACACCTGGTGAACCCCCGCGTGGGCGGTTGGGTGGACAACGTTCTCGATCACCACTACAGCAAGGATCTCTACTTCCGAAAACAGGGACGGCCATGAAATCCACGCTTCTATTGATTGTCTCTTTGCTCTACGCAGCGGACGCTCTCGCCGTCACCGCCGCCTTGACCCTGGACGATCTGCGAAAAAGCGCCCAACGCGCCGAAGAGGTGCTGACGCTTCCCCGGTGGGAGACGCGGCCGGAGCAGATCAAGGCGGACGCCGAGGCCGCCATGGCCGAAGGCGATCGGCGTCTCGACGCCATCGCTTCCCGGACGCCGGCCGAGGCCACTTTTCAGAACACCCTGGCCGCGCTGGACGACGCCTGGCTTCCGGTGACCGACGCCCTGGGGCGCATGGATCTGATCGACGCCACCAGCCCCGACGCCAAGCTGCGCGACGCGGCCCATCGGGCCAGCGGCAGGCTGCAAGCCTGGCTCACCGATGCCTCTTTCCGCGAAGACGTCTACCGGGTGATCAAATCGTTCGCCGCGACCCGGCCGCAACTGCAAGGCGAGGACGCGCGGCTGCTGGAGCGTGTGATGCGCGACTACCGCCGCAACGGCATGGATCTGCCCAAGGCGAAGCGGGACGAGCTGCAGAAGCTGAAGAACCGGCTCAACGAACTGGAGCTGGCCTTCCAGAAGGCGGTGAAGGAGGCGGACGTGGAGGTGGTCTTCGACCGCCAGGAGCTGGAGGGGCTCTCGGAAGACTTTCTGAACAACCCCGCCATCCGCGGCAAGGATGGACGCTACCACCTCAACGCCAACGTCACCTGGCAGGTGGTGGAGGTGCTGCGCAACGCCCGGCGGGAAGCGACCCGCCATCGTCTGGTGGTGGCGCGCATGAACCGGGCCCGCAAGGAGAACGTGCCCCGCTTCACCGAAATCCTCCGCGTTCGCGCCCGCATCGCCGGGCTGCTCGGCTACGACGATTGGGCCGACTACCGCATCGAACCCAAGATGGCCCACGACGGCAAGACGGCCCACCGTTTTCTCATCGACCTGAAGAACGGCTTGGAGCCCAAGTTCCGCTCCGAGCTGGAGACGCTGCGGCTGCTCAAGGTCACCGAGACCGGCAAGAGCGACGCCAAGCTGCGCTACTGGGACGTGGCTTATTACAAGAACCTTCTGAAAAAGCAGCGCTACCGGATCGACACCGAGCAGCTGAAGGTCTATTTCGAGATGGAACGCACCCTTCGCGGCATGTTCGACATCTTCGAGAAGCTCTTCGGCCTGCGCATCCGGCCGGTCTCGGGAAAATGGTACCGCTGGGTGGACGATCTGCGCCTCTACGCTGTGAGCGACGCGGCCAGCGACGCGCCTTTGGGGCTGATCTACATGGATCTCTTTCCCCGGAAGGGCAAGTACAACCATTTCGCCCAGTTCGGCATCCTGCCGGGCAAGCGGCTGGCGGACGGTCGCTACCGGCGCCCGGTGGTGGCACTAGTGTGCAATTTCCCCCCGCCGGCCAACGGCAAGCCCTCCCTCCTCAGCTACGAGGACGTGCAGACCCTTTTCCACGAGTTCGGCCACGCTTTGCACTCGGTGCTCACCCAGGCCAAATATCTGGAGTTCTCCGGCACCTCGGTGCCCAGCGATTTCGTCGAAGCCCCCTCCCAGATGCTGGAAAACTGGGTGCGGAACAAAACGGTGCTGGACCGCTTCGCGGTGGACTACCGCGACGGCAAGAGCCACATCCCCGCTTCCGTCCTCGACCAGCTCGAGGCGGCCCGGCTGGCCACCATCGCCACCTACTACCGTGGCCAGATCGGCTACGGGCTCGCCGATTTGGCCCTGCACATGACCACCGACGACGAGGTGTTCCGCCACTTCGTGGCGGTGAGCAACCGTGTCCTCAGCGAAACCTACCTGCCGGTGCCGGAGAACACCGCCTTCGTCGCCTCCTTCGGCCACCTTGCCGGCGGATACGACGCCGGCTACTACGGCTACGCCTGGGCGGACGCCATCGCCGCCGACATGGCCTCGGTGTTCCGCAAGGCGCCCGGCGGCTTCCTGGACCGCGAAGCGGGCATGCGGCTGCGCCGGGAGATCTACGCCATGGGCGGCTCCCGCAAGATCGAGGAGTCGATCCGGGCCTTCCTGAGACGGCCCCGCTCGCTGCGCCCCTTCTTCGAAGAACTCGGCCTGCAGTCCGCCAAGGGGCTGGGCACGCGCGCGGCGCTCGGCGAGGAGGGGACGACCCGGCCTGCCGCTCCATGACGCCATGCTGCGCTACTCGCTGAAACGTCTCCTCGGCGCCATACCCACCCTGCTGGTTCTGCTCACCCTGGCCTTCTTCATGATGCGCCTGGCGCCCGGCGGACCTTTCGACGGCGAGAAATCGCTGCCACCCGAGATCCAGGCCAATCTCGACCGCAAATACCACCTGGACGAACCCCTGTGGCGGCAGTACGGCCGCTATCTTTGGGATCTGCTGCACGGCGACTTCGGACCCTCCTTCCAGTACCGCGACTACAGCGTGAACGAGCTGATCGCCAGCGGCTTCCCCGTCTCTTTGCGGCTGGGTTCGATCTCCATTCTCCTCGCCCTGCTGGTGGGCCTGGCGCTCGGCACCCTGGCCGCGCTGCGCCAGAATCGGCCCGCCGACCACAGGATCATGGCCTTGGCGATGACGGGCATCTCCATCCCCAATTTCGTCCTCGCTCCCCTGCTCATCCTGCTGTTCGCAGTGCATCTGGGCTGGCTGCCGGCGGGCGGCTGGGAGGGCGGCCGGGGGCGCAACCTGGTGTTGCCGGTCGTCACCCTGGCCCTGCCTCAGATCGCCTACATCGCCCGCCTGATGCGGGGCAGCATGATCGAAGTGCTGCGCGGCGACGCCATCCGCACGGCGCGCGCCAAGGGGCTTCCGGAACGCACGGTGATTCTGCGCCACGCGCTCAAGCCGGCGCTGCTGCCGGTGGTCTCTTTCCTGGGGCCGGCCACCGCCGCGGTGATCACCGGCTCGGTGGTGGTGGAGCAGATCTTCGGCATTCCCGGATTGGGGCGCCATTTCGTGCAGGGAGCGCTCAACCGTGACTACACCCTGGTGATGGGCGTGGTGCTCTTCTACGGCGCGCTGGTGGTGCTGCTCAACTTCATCGTCGATCTGCTCTACGCCGCGCTGGATCCGCGGGTGCGCTACCGGTGACCACGCCGACGGAGGGACGCAGCCTCTGGCGGGACGCGCTGGAACGCCTGCGGCGCAACCGGGCGGCGGTGGCCGCGGCTCTGCTGCTCCTTCTCATCGGCCTGCTGGTGGCCTTCGGTCCCTCCCTGAGCCCCTGGGAGTTCGACCAGATCGACTGGGACCACATCTCCGCTCCACCGAGCCTGGCCACGGGCCACTGGTTCGGCACCGACGGCGTGGGGCGCGATCTATTCGTCCGCACTCTCCAGGGGGGGCGCATCTCTCTCCTGGTGGGCCTGGCGGCCACTCTGGTGAGTCTGATCATCGGCATCGCCTGGGGCGCCACCGCCGGCTATCTGGGCGGCAGGATCGACGGACTGATGATGCGCATCGTCGACATCCTCTACGCCATGCCCTTCATGTTCTTCGTGATCCTCTTGATGGTCTTCTTCGGGCGCAACATTCTGCTCATCTTCGTCGCCATCGGCGCCATCAACTGGCTCGACATGGCGCGCATCGTGCGCGGCCAGACCCTGGTCCTCAAGCAGAAACCCTTCATCGAGGCCGCGGTGGCGAGCGGATCGACCACGCCGCGCATCGTCGCCCGCCATGTGGTGCCCAATCTGCTGGGAGTGGTGGCGGTCTATGTGACCCTCACCATTCCGCAAGTGATCCTGGTGGAATCCTTTCTGAGTTTTCTCGGCCTGGGTGTGCAGGAACCGGCCACGAGCTGGGGAGCGCTGGTCAACGAAGGCGCCCAGGAGATGGAGAGCGCGCCCTGGAGCCTTCTCTTTCCGGCCGCTTTTCTGGCCGCCACGCTCTTCTGTTTCAACTTCATCGGCGACGGCCTGCGCGACGCCCTCGACCCCAGGGACCGTCGATGAAGCTGCTCGAAGTGGAAAAACTGCGGGTGCGGTTCGAAACCGCCGACGGCCCGGTCCACGCGGTGAACGGCCTCTCTTTCTCGCTGGAGAAGGGCGAGACCCTGGGAATCGTGGGAGAGTCGGGCTCGGGCAAGAGCCAGACGGCCCTCGCCATCATGGGGCTGCTGGCCGACAACGCCCGGCTCCGGGGAAGCATCCGCTTTCGCGGCCAGGAACTCACGCGGTTGAAACGAAACGCCATGAACCGCATCCGGGGCGATCGCATCGCCATGATCTTCCAGGATCCCCAATCGAGCCTCAACGCCCATCTGACCATCGAACGGCAGATGACCGAAGTGCTGGAGCACCACCGGGGAATGCCGCGAAGGGCCGCGCGCAAACGGGCGGTGGAGATGCTGGAGGCGGTGCAGATTCCCGACGCGGCGCGCCGCATCCGCCGCTATCCCCACGAATTCTCGGGCGGCATGCGCCAGCGGGTGATGATCGCCATGGCGCTGTTGTGCCGCCCGGACCTGCTCATCGCCGACGAACCCACCACCGCTCTGGATGTCACCGTGCAGGCGCAGATTCTGCGTCTGCTGCGCGACCTGCAGCGCGAATTCGGCATGGCCATCCTGCTCATCACCCACGACCTGGGCGTGGTGGCCGCCTTGAGCGACCGGGTGCAGGTGATGTATGCCGGGCGCCTCTGCGAGTCGGCGCCGGCCGACGTCCTCTTTCAGCGTCCCCTCCACCCCTACAGCCGGGGGCTGCTGGCCTCGATGCCAAGGCTGGACGGGCCGCCCGGCGAGCCGCTGCGGACCATCCCCGGCACGCCTCCCACGCTCTTCGGTCAGCCGTCGGGGTGTCCCTTCGCGCCCCGTTGCCCCGAACGGCTGCCCCGCTGCGAGGAAACGCCGCCGGCGCCGCTGGAAAAGGACGAAGGCCACCGAGTGGCCTGCCACCTCCTGGAGGAGGAGCAGTGAGCCCTTTACTGGAAGTGCGGGATCTCCAAGTCCATTTTCGCCTTCCCGGCGACGGCTGGCCGGCCCGGCCGCGGACGTTGCGGGCGGTGGATGGAATCGGCTTCGCGCTGGAAGCGGGACGCACCCTGGGCGTGGTGGGAGAATCGGGTTGCGGCAAATCCACCCTCGCCCGGGCCATTCTGGGGCTGATCCCGGCCACCGCCGGCACCGTCCATTTGCGGGGAGAACCGGTCACCGGAATGGAGCGGAAACGGCTGCGTCCCTTGCGGCGCAGGATGCAGATCGTCTTCCAGGATCCCCTCGCCTCCCTCGACCCGCGCATGACCCTGGGCGAAATCATCGCCGAACCGCTCCTGGCGCTGCGACCGGAACTGAACCGAAAGGAACGCGGCCGGCGAGTTCGGCGCATCATGGATCGGGTGGGGCTGGCCAGCGGCTGGATCAACCGTTATCCCCACGAATTCTCCGGCGGCCAGTGCCAGCGCATCGGCATCGCCCGCGCTCTGGTGGTGGAGCCGGATCTTCTGGTCTGCGACGAACCGGTGAGCGCCCTGGACGTCTCCATCCAGGCGCAGATCGTCAACCTGCTCATGGAGCTGCAGCGGGAGATGGATCTGGCCATGCTCTTCATCGCCCACGACCTCGCGGTGGTGCGCCAGATCAGCCACGAAGTGATGGTGGTCTATCTGGGCCGGATGGCGGAGCTGGGGCCTCGCGACGCGCTTTACCGAGCGCCCCGGCATCCTTACAGCCGGGCGCTTCTCGACTCGGTGCCTTTCCCCGACCCCCGCATCGAACGGGCGCGGCGGGCCACACCCCTCCAGGGCGAGCCCCCCTCCCCTCTCGATCCGCCGTCGGGCTGCGCCTTCCACCCGCGCTGTCCCCTGGCGCGCCCCATCTGTCGCGCCCAACGCCCCCCGCCGGCCCGCCTCGGCGAGGGCCGGGTGGCCTGCCATTTTCCGCTGGGGGAGACCTCCTGACGCCATCCCGCCGCCATGCGCGAAGGGCGGCGTTCGGCTCACAGAAAGCGATCGATCCGCCGCGCCCGCAAACCCCATCCGATGAGCCCCTCCAGCTGCCGGTCGGCGCGGCGCAGCCTGCGGGCCAGCACCCCGTACAAGGATCGAAGCAGACGGTAGCCGAGTTGCGGGTGCCGCTCCAGAAAACGGTCGAGGGCGGGCCCGTCGATCTCCACCACCGTCGCTTCGCAGAGAGCGGTCACCGTCGCGGTACGGGGCGCGCTGTCGAAAAGAGTCAGCTCACCGAACACCTCGCCTGGGGCGAGATCGCAGAGGCCGGGACACACCCGACGGCTGTCCTCCAACTGCACCCGCCCGCTGACCCGCAGTTCTCCCGTCTCCAGGAGGAACAGGGATCGCCCCGCCTCGCCTTCCCGCACCACCACCTCGTTCGGGTGGAAAAGGCGGCGGCGCCACTCCTTCCCCTCCCGAAAATCGGGATGGGCCAGAATCTCCTTCAGAATGCTCTGCATCGTCTCCATTGGCCGCAGCGAGAAATGCGCGCTGGAAAGGCGCTCTTCCCCCACCCCTCTCCTGCCCCTTCTTCTTATACAATAGCGGCTTTCCGAGCGACGACTGAAGGATTCCACATGGGTTTTCTCCAAGACAAAAAGATTCTCATCACCGGCATCGCCAGCAACCGATCCATCGCCTACGGCGTGGCCCGGGCCATGCACCGGGAAGGGGCGCAGCTCGCCTTCACCCATCAGGGAGAAAAACTCAAAGGGAGGGTGGAAAAGTTCGCCGAAGAGTTCGGATCCGACATCGTCCTGCCGCTGGACGTGACCCGTGACGAAGAGATCGACGCCGTGTTCGCGGCGCTGAAAGAGCGCTGGGGCGCTCTGGATGGTCTGGTCCACTCCATCGGCTTCGCTCCGCGCGACCAGCTGGAGGGAAGTTTCGTGGACGCCATCACCCGGGAGGGCTTTCGAACCGCCCTGGACATCAGCACCTACAGCTTCGCGGCGCTGGCCAAGGCGGGACGGGATCTCATGAAAGGGCGTAACGCCGCTCTGGTGACCATGACCTATCTGGGGGCGGTGCGGACCATCCCCAACTACAACGTCATGGGCGTGGCCAAGGCGGCTCTGGAGGCCACCACCCGCTATCTGGCCGACTCCCTCGGCCCCGACGGCATTCGCGTCAACGCCGTCTCCGCCGGCCCCATCCGCACCCTGGCCGCTTCCGGCATCAACAACTTCCGCAGCATGTTGGCCGAGGGAGAGAAGAAAAATCCGTTGCGCCGCAACATCACCATCGACGAAGTGGGCAACGCCACCGCCTTCCTCTGCTCGGACCTCGCTTCGGGGATCACCGGGGACGTGCTCTACGTGGACGCCGGTTACCACGTGGTGGGCATGGCCTGAAGCGATTCGACAAGAAAGAAAAAGGGCGCTCAGGCGCCCTTCTTCACAGGGTTCGCCGACCGAAACTACGGCTCCTCGCTCGTCTCCACTTTGGCGCGGTCCCGCAGGAAGCGCACCAAAAGCTTGTACTGGGCCAATCCCTTGCGCCGTGCCAGCGCCGCCGCCTCCTGTTTGCGGGCCTGATCGTCGAGCCGGGAAGGATCGCCGTCCTTCACTTCGGAGACGGCGAGCACGGCATAGTCGCCTCCCTCCAGCGGCGCGCCGCCCGCCGAGACCTTGCCCTTTTCCGGACGGGGAAGGGTGAAGGCGGTCTTCACCACCGCCGTGGGCGCGCGGCTGTCGTCCCGCGCCAGAAATGCGGCCGGTTTCAGCGTCCAGCCGTCGCGCTCGGCCACGGCTGCAAGCGTCGCTCCCTGGCGAACCTCTTGCACCAGCTTCTCGCCCCGCTGCCGCGCCAGCTCGGCCGCCTTGTTCTCCAGCAGCGCCTGGCGCACCCGCTCCTTCACTTTGTCGAACGGCAACACCTGCTCGGCTTCGTGTTCGACCACGCGCAGCACCAGGACCCGGTCTTCGTCCAGCTCGATGAGCTCGCTGTTGTGTCCTTCGTCGAGCACATCCTCGCTGAAGGCGGCGGCCACCACCTTGGGCGAGGCCAGCGGTCCCTTGCCGCCCCGACGATCGAACCAGTCCGACTCCTGGATCTTCAGTCCCAACGCCTCGGCGGCGGTGTTGAGGTCGTCCGGATTCTCATAGGTGAGGTCGGCCAGCTTCTCGGCCTTGTCGTAGATGAGGCGCTCGGCCTCCTGACGCCGGTAGGCCGCCTCGATCCGGTCGCGCAGCTTTTCGAATGTGGCCTTGCCGCCCGCCTTGATATCGGTGACCTGGAGGATGTGAAAGCCGAAGGAGGTTCGCACCGGCTTGCTGACGACTCCTTTCTTCAGCGAGTACGCCACTTCCTCGAACTTCTTGGGCATGAGGCCGGGACTGATCCAGCCCAGATCGCCACCCTGCTCTTTGGATCCGGGATCGTCCGATGCCTCCCTGGCCACCTTGGCGAACTCCTCGCCCTGCTGCAGCCGCCGATAGACCGCCTCGGCCCGCGCCTTCGCCTTGGCCACCGTCTCCGGGTCGGCGTTCTCGGGCACGGCGATGAGAATGTGCCGGACGCGGCGCTCCTCGGGAGCCATGAACTCGCTCTGGTGTTGGCGCCAATAATCCCGCAACGCCTCGTCGGTCACCTTGATGCCAGCCCCCACCGTTTCCGGATCGAGCAACAGATACTCCACCTTCACCCTTTCGGGCACCTTCCAACGCGCCTTGTGCTCCTGGTAATAGTTCCGCAGCTCTTCCTGGGAAGGCGTGTAGTGCTGCAGAAGGCGCTGGCCCCGCACGCGCAGCCAGGAAACTTTGCGCTGCTGATCGCGCAGTCGGATGAATTCGTTCACTTCCCGATCGGTGGCCAGGGCCGAGGCGACGATTCCGCGCTGAAGCTGGTCGAGCACCAGGTCCGCGCGGACGCTCTCCTCGAAGCCACGCTGACTCAATCCCTGGTTCCGCACGGCGATGTCATACGCCTGCACGTCGAAATGGCCGTTGCGCTGAAAAGCGGGAATGGAACGGATGAACTGACGAACCAGCTCATCGCCGGCGCGCAGATGCCAATCGTCCGCCGCCTGACGCAGCACGGCCTGATCGATCAGTTGCTCGATCACCTGCTTGCGCAGCGCCTTGTCGGTGAACATCTCCGGGCGGTAGGCGGTCCCAAGCTGGGCGCGCAGGCGCTCCCGCAGGCGCCGCGTCTCCTGGTCCACCTGTCGCTGAGTGATCTCTTCCCCGTTCACCGACGCCATCACCGGCTCCTTTCCCACCCCCAGGTAGCTCTGGATGCCCCAGAGAGCGAAGGGAATGGTGATGAAGGCGACGATGATCCAGGCGAACCAGCCCTGGGCCTTTTCTCTGATGTCGAGCAGCATGATGTACTGTTGTCTTTCTCTGGTGCCGGAAACGAAAACGGGGTACCGCTAGGATACCCCGTTCGACTGATGCAGATGGCGGAGTGGACGGGACTTGAACCCGCGACCCCCGGCGTGACAGGCCGGTATTCTAACCAACTGAACTACCACTCCGTGTTTTTCCTGGTGGGTGCTGCAGGGATCGAACCTGCGACCCTCGCCTTGTAAGGGCGATGCTCTCCCAGCTGAGCTAAGCACCCGCTGGAGGCGCGCTAGTTTACTGCATCCTTCAGGGCTTTTCCAGCCTTGAATGCGGGAGATTTGGAAGCCGCGATCTGGATGGTTTCCCCCGTCTTGGGATTGCGTCCGGTGCGCGCGGCACGGTCACGCACCAGGAAGGTTCCGAAACCGACGATGGAGACCGATTCGCCGTCGCGCAGCGACTGAGTGATGGCGGAAATCATACCGTCAAGCGCGCGCGCCGCGGCAGCCTGGGAGATGTCCGCCGCTTCGGCCATGGCCGCGGCAAGCTCTTTCTTGTTCATGCAAGCCCCCTGGGAATGCTGAAATATGGTGGTTATCGGATGGTGCCTGAACACCCTACGGCGAGAGTCGCGACGGGATGGATTCGGGCGGAATTCGAAGCGTGCGGATTTATACCAAGCGCCCTCGAAAACTGTCAAGGGAAAACCGGTAGAGAGGCAAGCAGACTCCAAGATCGTCGATCCCGCCCCTTGCCCGCCGCATGACGAAAAAACCCCGGCTCTGGAGAAGCCGGGGTCGAAGGGTCAGTGGGTGATCGGCCGCTTGCGCCGCGTTTTCTTGCCCGCGGCCCCCTTGGCCGCCTCCACCGGAGCTTCCGCCTTCTCTTCCCGCACCGGCGCCGGCTGTTTGGTGAGCGCGATCTGCAACACTTCGTCGATCCATTTCACCGGTCGGATGTCGAGCGACTGGGTGACGTTCTTCGGAATCTCTTTGAGGTCCCGCTCGTTCTCTTCCGGAATGATCACCGTCTTGATGCCGCCGCGCGCCGCCGCCAGCAGTTTCTCTTTCAGGCCTCCGATGGGAAGCACCTCGCCACGCAAGGTGATCTCGCCGGTCATGGCCACATCGGCCCGGACCGGAATATTGGTGAGGGCGGAGACCAACGCGGTGCACATGCCGATCCCGGCGCTGGGGCCGTCCTTGGGCGTGGCCCCCTCGGGCACGTGGATGTGGACGTCCACCTTTTCGTGGAACTCCTTCTCCAGGCCGAGCACCTCGGCACGGGAGCGCACCACGGTCATGGCCGCCTGGATCGACTCTTTCATCACGTCTCCCAGCTGGCCGGTATGGGTCAGCCTTCCCTTGCCAGGCATGAGGGCCGCCTCGATGGTGAGCAGTTCGCCCCCCACCTCGGTCCAGGCGAGGCCGGTGACCTGGCCCACCTGATCCCGCTCTTCGGCCTTGCCGTAACGGAAGCGTTGCACCCCCAGGTACCTCTCCAGCCGCTTGGGCGTGACCACCACCTTCCTGCCCTTGTTCTTGCCGAGCAGAATATCCTTGACCACCTTGCGGCAGATCTTGGCGATCTCGCGCTCCAGGCCGCGAACGCCCGCTTCCCGGGTGTAGTAGCGCACGATGTCGCGCACCGCCGATTCGCGGATCTCCAGCTCTTCCGGCTTGAGGCCGTTGTTCTTCATCTGCTTGGGGATGAGATAACGTTCGGCGATGTTCACCTTCTCGTCCTCGGTGTAGCCCGACAGACGGATCACCTCCATCCGGTCCAGCAGCGGAGCCGGGATGTTCATGCTGTTGGCGGTGGCGACGAACATCACCTCGGAGAGGTCGAAATCCACCTCCAGATAGTGGTCCTGGAAGGTGTGGTTCTGCTCGGGATCGAGCACCTCCAGCAGCGCCGAGGCGGGATCGCCGCGGAAATCCATGGCCATCTTGTCGATCTCGTCCAGCAGGAAAAGCGGATTCTTCACCCCCACCTTGCTCAGGTTCTGGACGATCTTGCCGGGCATGGCGCCGATGTAGGTGCGCCGGTGACCGCGGATCTCCGCCTCGTCCCGCACCCCGCCCAGCGCCATGCGCACGAACTTGCGGTTGGTGGCGCGGGCGATGGACTGTCCCAGCGAGGTCTTGCCCACACCGGGCGGACCCACCAGACAGAGGATGGGGCCTTTGAGCTTGCGCACGCGCTGCTGCACGGCGAGATACTCGAGGATGCGCTCCTTCACCTTCTCCAGACCGTAGTGGTCGGCCTCGAGCACCTCCTCGGCCTTGGCGATGTCGTTGCGGATGCGGGTGCGCTTCTTCCAGGGCACGCTGAGCAGGGCGTCGATGTAGTTGCGCACCACGGTGGCCTCGGCCGACATGGGCGACATCAGCTTGAGTTTGTTGAGCTCCGCTTCGGCCTTCTCGCGCGCCTCCTTGCTCATGCCCGCCTTGGCGATCTTCTCGGCCAGCTCCTCGAACTCGTTGGGCACCTCTTCCAGCTCGCCGAGTTCCTTCTGAATGGCCTTCATCTGCTCGTTCAGATAGTACTCGCGCTGGTTCTTCTCCATCTGTTTCTTGACCCGGCCGCGGATGCGCTTCTCCATCTGCAGGATGTCGCTCTCCGCTTCCATGAGGCCCATGATGTGCTCCAGCCGCTCGCGCACGTTGGCCATCTCCAACACCTGCTGTTTCTCGTCCAGCTTGAGCGACATGTGCGCCGCCATGGTGTCGGCCAGGCGCGCCGGCTCGTCGATGCTGGCCAGCGAGGTGAGCACCTCGGGCGGCACCTTCTTGTTGAGCTTCACATACTGGTCGAAGAGACCGATGGAAGTGCGCATGAGCACCTCCATTTCGCGCTCGGGCACATCGACCTCGTCCTCGATGGTCTCGATCTCGGCCACGTAGTAGCCATCCTTCTCGCTCATGGCCTGGATGCGACAGCGGCGATTCCCCTCCACCAACACTTTCACCGTGCCGTCCGGCAGCTTGAGCAGCTGCAGGATGCTGGCCATGGTGCCGACCTGATAGACGTCCTCGGGGGTGGGATCGTCCACCTCCGGGCTCTTTTGCGCCACCAGCAGGATCTGTTTGTTGTCCTGCATGGTGGCTTCCAGGGCCTTGATCGATTTTTCCCGGCCCACGAACAGCGGAATCACCATGTGGGGATAGACCACCACGTCGCGCAATGGAAGCACCGGAGCCAGGCTGCTGACCCGCGGCACCAAATTGGATCCTTCTTCTCGACCCATGAATGTTCACCTCTCGAAAACCGGCGTCCCTCTTTCATGAGACCGCCGAAAAAGGGGGTTGGTTTGCAGGAATCCGCTCCCCTGAGGGGACGGCTCCCGATCCGTTCATCTCCTTATTCGGAAGATGCTGTTGATCCCAACATGGTGGCGGACGGCTATAATTCAACAATCCCCTTGATCATCGTGGGATTCCCTTTCCCGCAGGGGCAAAAAAGCCGGTCGGAAGACCGGCTTGCAAAGAGGCTATTCCTCCGCCGCCGCCCGCGTTCGACTCTCCGAGCCTTCGCTGGCATAGATGATGTAGGGCTCGTTCTCCCCCTTGATCACCGATTCGTCGATCACCACCTTGCTCACGTTCTCCATGGAGGGAAGGTCGTACATGATGTCCAGCAGAACATGCTCCAGGATGGTGCGCAGGCCGCGCGCCCCGGTCTTGCGGGCCATGGCCTTCCGGGCGATGGCGCGCAGCGCATCCTCGCGGATCTCCAGTTCCGCGCCCTCCATCTCGAACAGCTTCTGATACTGCTTGACCAGGGCGTTCTTGGGTTGAGTGAGGATCTCCACCAACGCCTCCTCGTCCAGCTCCTCCAGGGTGGCCACCACCGGCAGCCGCCCGACGAACTCCGGAATGAGGCCGTAGGCCACCAGATCCTCCGGCTCCACCTCGCGCAGCAGCTCGCCCACGCTGCGGCTCTCGTCCTTGGTGCGGATCTCGGCGGAGAAACCGATGCCTCCCTTTTCGGAGCGGCGCTGGATCACCTTGTCCAGACCGGCAAAGGCGCCGCCCACGATGAAGAGAATCTTGCTGGTGTCCACCTGCAGGAACTCCTGCTGGGGATGCTTGCGCCCCCCTTGGGGCGGAATGGAGGCGACGGTCCCTTCGATGAGCTTGAGCAGCGCCTGCTGCACCCCCTCGCCCGACACGTCGCGGGTGATGGAGGGGTTGTCCGACTTGCGCGAGATCTTGTCGATCTCGTCGATGTAGACGATGCCGGTCTGCGCCTTTTCCACGTCGTAGTCGCACTTCTGCAGCAGCTTCTGGATGATGTTCTCCACATCCTCGCCCACGTAGCCCGCCTCGGTGAGGGTGGTGGCATCGGCGATGGTGAAGGGCACGTTGAGCATGCGCGCCAGGGTCTCGGCCAGCAGGGTCTTGCCGGAACCGGTGGGGCCGATGAGCAGCACGTTGGACTTGGCGATCTCCACCTCGTCCTTGCCCAGGGGCGCGTCCATCCGCTTGTAGTGGTTGTAGACCGCCACCGAAAGCACGCGCTTGGCCTGCTCCTGCCCGATGACGTAGTTGTCCAGCCCTTCCTTGATCTCATGCGGTGTGGGGAGACGGGTGCGCTGCTCCTTGCTGCTCTCTTCCATCTCCTCCCGGATGATGTCGTTGCACAGCTCCACGCACTCGTCGCAGACGAACACCGAAGGGCCGGCGATCAGCTTCCGCACCTCGTGCTGGCTCTTGCCGCAGAAAGAGCAGTAGAGCAGCTTGCCGTCGTCACCTCTGCCGTTCTTCTTGTCACTCATAACTCTCGGTACCGGTTGGATGTCCCTGGTTGACTACGGGGCCACGCGGCCCTGGCCAGCGGTTCCGGCCTCGTCGGGCCTCGACTTTACCGGACAGAGGGAACGGCGCTTTGCGCCTCTTCCCCTCCGGAATCCCATCAAAAACGCAAGTTCTTGATGTTCCTTAGCATTTACCGCATAGCCGTCCGAAAAGCCCATAGGGAGACAGGCTTTCCGGCACTCCTGGAAATCCCACATGGTCTCTTCCAGGGTCGAATTCAATGATATCCCAACGAGGGGGGATAGCAACCCCCGAAAATGCAAGGAGTGTCGGGTTGGAACGAGCTCTCGCCTTCATGAATCGGCCCCGTTTCCGGATCCTTTACTTTCGTCGACGACGAAACTGGAGACCCACCTTTCCACGGTTCGCTACAAAAGACCGGTTTCAACCTGGGAATCTTTCCCTCCACTGGCAGCCGGCGCGGGCGTGCGCGGCCTCACTCGGCAGGGGGTCGTTCTCCCATCACCTGGTCGATCAGCCCATACTCCACCGATTCCTCGGCGCTCATGAAGTTGTCCCGCTCGGTGTCCTCGGCGATCTTCTCGAGCGGCTGTCCCGTGTGCCGCGCCAGGATCTGGTTCAGCTTGTCACGGATGAGCAGGATCTCGCGGGCGTGGATCTCGATGTCGGTCGCCTGACCCTGGAAGCCGCCGAGCGGCTGGTGGATCATCACCCGGGAGTGGGGCAGACAGTAGCGCTTGCCGGCGGCGCCGCCCGCCAGCAGCAGCGCGCCCATGCTGGCCGCCTGGCCGATGCACATGGTGCTCACCGCGGGACGGATGAACTGCATGGTGTCGTAGATGGCCATCCCCGCGGTCACCGATCCTCCCGGCGAATTGATGTAGAGATGGATGTCCTTGTCGGGATTCTCCGACTCCAGAAAAAGGAGCTGGGCCACGATGAGATTGGCCATGTGGTCCTCGATGGGACCCACGCAGAAGATGACGCGCTCTTTGAGCAGGCGCGAATAGATGTCGAAGGCGCGTTCCCCCCGGGCGGTCTGTTCCACCACCATGGGGATGAGGCCGAGCCCTCGAGGGTTCGGATGGGTTGCTTGCTTGGAATTGGACATGGAGCCTCCGCTTTGCGAATTCAGGATTGTTGATTGACCAGCTCGTCGAAAGTGAGCTCCTCCTCCTCGACCTTCGCCCGATCCAGCACCCACTCCACCACCTGTTCCTCCAGAACCAGGTTCTCCACCGCGGCCCGCGCCTTGGGGTTGTCGGCGTACCAGTCGATGATCGCCTGCGGCTCTTCGTAGGTGGCGGCCTGCTCGGCGATGGCCTCGTCCACCCGGGAGGGCTCCGCCTTCATCCCCTCTTTGCGGATGATCTCGCCCAGGATGAGGCCGAGCTTCACCCGCCGCTCCGCCTGGGGCTCGAAGAGGTTCGCCGGAAGATCGACGCCGCTGGACTGCCCCGCCCGGCTCATCTCCTGGCGGGCCTGCTCCTTGAGCGCCTCCGCCTCCTGCCGGATCAAGGCCGCGGGCACCTGGATCGGGTGCTTCTCCAGCAACAGCTCCATCACCTGCTCCTTGGTGCGCGACTTCAGTTTCTGCTTCAGCTCCCGTTCCATGTTCTCGCGCACCTCCTTGCGCAGACTCTCCTCGGTGCCGTCTTCCACCCCCAGCGACCGGATGAAGGCCTCGTCCACTTCGGGCAGCTTCGGCTCGGCCACCGATTTCACCGTCACCTCGAAGACCGCATCCTTGCCCGCGAGATGCTCGACGCCATAATCGTCGGGAAACTTGAGCTCCAGCTTGCGCTCCTCGCCCGCCGAAGCGCCCGTCAGCCCCTCTTCGAAGCCGGGGATCATGGAGCCGGATCCCAGCACCAGATGCACCCCTTCGGCGCTGCCGCCTTCGAAGAGCTCGCCGTCGATGAAGCCTTTGAAATCGATGGTGATCCGATCGCCCTCCCGGGCGGGACGCTCCACTTCGACCCACTCGGTGCGCTGCTCTCGAAGCTTCTGGATCATGCGCTCCACGTCTTCGTCGGTCACCTGGGCGTGGGCGCGCTTCACTTCCACGCCGCCGAGGTCGGCCAGCTCCACCTGCGGCATCACCTCGAAGGTGGCGGTATAGGCCAGGCCGCCACCGGCCTCTTCCTCCCGCAACTCGATGTCGGGCTCGCCCACCGGCTGGAGATTCTCCTGGGAGACCGCTTCATAGAAGCTGGATTGGATGAGCTCTCCATAGGCGTCCTGGCGGATCTGGGCGCCGAAACGCTGCCGGACCACCCGCAGCGGCACCTTGCCGGGACGAAAGCCGTCCAGCCGCACGGTGCGTGCCGCCTCTTTCAGCTTGGCGTTCACCACTTCATCCACCCTCTCCGCCGGCAGGTTCACCAGCAGGCGCTTGGTCAGGCCCTCGCCCGATTCAACCGATACTTGCATTGATCACGATCTCCGACAGTCTCTCTGTCCGTTCGAACCTGGGTCGTCTTGCGCGACCCGCGACAATCTGGTGCGAAAGGGGAGACTCGAACTCCCACGGGTTGCCCCACTGGAACCTAAATCCAGCGCGTCTACCAGTTCCGCCACTTTCGCCCGCCGAGGTTCCCGGCAAACGCGGCATTATACACAAACCAGGCCTTCCGCACTCGCAGAGGAACTCGAGGAGGCAGATCCGGTCTTTTTAACGAATGGTGACGAAAAACCTGGGAAGCGGCCGGAAAATGGGCGTTTCGGATCCTTGATCGGCCAGCCCCTGGCGGACTAACATGGAACCCATGAAAACCCCGACTTTCGCGCTTCCGCGCCCCGGTCTCGTGGCGCTGGCGAGCTTGCTGGCCGCCGTATCGCCGGGCCTGACCGCCGCACCCTCCTTCTGGACCTCCCCCTATCCGACGGCGCAACCCCAATCGGTGGCCGAACAGACCACGTCGGAGCAACCCTCCAACGGCTACTGGAGCGGTTATCGCTATCGTCCCGTGCAGCAACGCCCCGGCCTGCCTCCCAACGCCAGCGGCAGCCCTGGTACCGTCGTCTACAGTTACAGCACGCGGACGCCGGACGGAGGCTACAGCTACTCCTACCACATTTCTCGGAGCACTCCTCCCGCCTACGGCCAGCAATCCTATGGCCCGCCCTCTCCCGCCTACAGCCAGGGATCCTACGGCACGCCGACCCCTCCCTACGGCCCGCAAGCGGCCGCCGCCAACCCGCCCACAGTGGAAGCCAGCCTGAGCGAACGCCGACCCCTGGTCCAGCAGAATCTCATCTACCGCGTCCGCATCCACAGCAGCGGCAACCTCCAGGAAGCGGCGCCGGTGGTGCCGCAAACCGAGGCGCTGGCGTTCCGTCAGCTCGGCGAACCCCGAAGTTACCGCAGCGGCGCCGGACGGCAGGAGGTGGTCACCGAATACACCTACTTGGTGATTCCGCTTCAACCAGGCACCGTGCAGCTGCCGCCGCCGAAGATCACGGGCCGTTATACCGACGGCCGCCCCTTCGAAATCGAGGGCAGCCACGGCACCACTCTCTACATACAGCCGGCCAAGCCGGACGTGACGCCCTGGCTGCCGCTCTACGATCTCCACCTGGAGGCGCATCTGAGCAACGACAAACGGCTGCGCGCCGGCGAGCCCGTCACCCTGGAGGTGATCACCAGCGCCATCGGCGCCGTGGGCAGCCAGCTTCCCTCGGTGGCGAACCAGCTCAAGAGCGACGATTTCTACGTCTATCCCGGAGAGGTCACCGAGGACGGCCGGATCTCCGCCGATGGAATGGACCTGCTCGGCAGCCGCATCGAGCGGTTCACGCTGGTGCCCCGCTATGGGGGCCGTTTGATCCTTCCGGCCGTCTCCCTCCGGTGGTGGAATCTGAGAACCGGACAGCCGGCGGTGGCCACCCTTCCCTTGCAGGAGTTCCAGGTGGCCGGCCCGGTGGGCGACAATCCCCGCGCCCAGGAGAACGTCACCGGCATGGGCGGCCATCGCAGCCTCTATTTCTGGATCCCCCTGCTGCTGGTGACCCTGCTGGTGGCGGCCGGATGGATCAAGGCCCTGTTTGGACGCAGCGCCTTTCGGCTTCCCCGCGTCCCCAAATTCCCGGCTCGCCGGCAGCTGGAGCGGCTGCAGCGGCCGATGGTGGCGGCCGCGCAGCGCCTCTCTCCTCAGCGCCACCTTCACCGGCTGCGGGCATGGATCGGCCGCCACCTTCCCACCTCCTGGAAGCTGTGGTACTGCCTCCGCGCGGTGGATCGGGAGCCGGACCCCGAGGCGTGGGAGCACGCCCTGCAGATTCTCGCCGCCAAGCACCTGGGAGCCCGTTCCAACGCCAGCCTGCAGACGCTGGCGGGCGTCCTCACCGGCTGCCATCCCGCCGCCGACGGCGAAGAGCTCCGGCGCCTGCTGGAAGCGCTGGAGGAACACATCTACGGTGACCGGCGGATCGACTCTTTCGAAGAGTGGAAAGCCGCCTTCAAGCGGCAGATCAAGCCACGCCTCTTCCCCATTCGGCTGCGGCAATGCACCCTGGATGACCGCAAGATCGGCGGTCTGCCTCAACTCAACCCGCAGGTCTCCCAGGAGTCTTGAAGGATCCGACCTCCTCGGGAGCGGCAAGCAACACCACCCAGGAGGCATACCAGAAGGGGGTCGATTGCACGCGGGGGCGAGCCAGCCGCAGCGCCTTGCGGGCTTCCTGGCGCAGCATGGACGGCTCCTTTTCGCGAAGGGAGAGCCCCACCACCACCGCCGCTGGAGAGGGCAGCGCCCCGTCTTCCTGCGCCGGAGCCGCCGGCATGCCCGGCAACAAAGATTCACTGGCGCCGCGCCACCCGGCGGCGTCGTGGAAAAGGCGCCAGGCCGAACCCAAAAGCTCCCGCTCCAGGCGGCCGGCGGCGGCATCGCCGGAGACCGCCGCCCAGCGCTCCAGGCCCCAGGCCACATAGGCGTAGTCTTCCAGCGAGCCGGGCACGATCTCTTCACCCCGAGAAGGCACCCGCAACAGCCTCTTTCCCGTCCAGTGGACCCGCATCAGGTAGCCGGCCAGCGCTTTCGCAGGCCCTCGGAACCGCTGGCCGCCTGGGGCGGCGGACGCTTCCGAAAGCGCCGCCAGCAGAAGACCGTTCCAGCCCGCCAACCGCTTGTCGTCCACCGGTGGGCGGCGCCTGGCCCGCGCCTGCAGGAGCCGCTGCCGCCAGAGCGCGGCCCGTTTCTTCATCTCTTCTTGAGAGACCCCCAGATCGGCCGCCATTTCGGCGAGGCTCTTCCCCGCCAGCGGCAGCGACGGCTCTCCGCTCCGCCATCGCGGAAAACGCCAGTGGCGCAGCACCTGCTTCAGCGTCTCGGGCGGAAACAGCGACTCCAGCTCCCCGCGACTCCACAGATAGCCGCCCCCTTCCACCCCTTCGGCGTCCACCGCAGAGAAGCTGGCCACATAGCCGCCTTCGCCGCTTCGCATCTCGCGCACCACGAAATCGAGGGTGTCGAAAGCCACCTCCCGAAAAGCGGGCCGGTGCAGAGCCTCCGCAGCTTGCAGATAGAGCAGCGCCAGCAGCGCTTGCGTGTAGAGCATCTTTTCGTAGTGAGGAGTGGTCCACTGCGGATCCACGGTGTAGCGGAAGAACCCGCCGGCGATCTGATCCCGCAACCCCCCTTGCGCCATCCGCCGCAACGTCAGCCTCAGAAACTCTTCCACCTCCTTCTTGCGCTCTCCCCCCTTCAACGCCAGCAAGGCGCGAAGCTGGACGGCCATAGGGAAACGGCTCTGCTGCCCGAAGCCGCCGTCGAGACCATCGGCGCGCCGGAGGGCCGCATCGACGAAGCGCCGGCGCAACCGCGCGGCATCCACCGTTTCGGAGGCACCACCGCCCTCTCTCTTGCGCGCCGAAACCAGCTCGTCGAGCCCTTTTCTGGCCAGCCCCCGCAAAAGATCGCCCTGCTTCTCCCAGAGCGCGTGGAAGCGACGCAACACCTGTTCGAACTGGTCGCGGGGCAGGTAGGTCATCCCCGCCATGGGATAACCCTCGGGAGTGAGAAAGACGTTGAGCGGCCAGCCCGCGCTGCCGCGGGTCCGCTCCACGAAATCGATGAGATGTTCATCGAGCGCCGGGTTCAGCTCACGGTCCACCTTCACCGGAACGAACCACTGGTTGAGCAGACGGGCCACTTCGGGATTCCGGTAGCTCTCGCGCTGCATCACGTGGCACCAGTAGCAGGCGAAATAGCCGCTGGAGATGTAGATCGGCTTGCCGGTGCGTCGGGCCTCTTCGAGCGCCTCGCGGCCCCAGGGCCGCCACTGCACCGGATCCTCCGCGTGCATGCGCAGATAGGGAGAGAGGCTGTGGGAGAGCCGGCTCTGCAGCGCCCCGGCGGCCAGCGGGAAGAGGAGCAGCGCCAGGCAGAGCAGCCGCTTCACGTCCTCACTCGTCGAGCTGTTCGAGGATGTTGCGGGCGGTCCGCACCTGCTCTTCGTCGCCCTCCACCAGCACCTCGTAGAGCAGCCGCCGCGCCGCCGCGAAGTCCATCGCCTCGCGCAGCTCGTTGACCCGCCTCAGCTTGGCGTCCACCGGGTCGAGGGGCGCGTCCACAGTCTCTTCGCCCTCCTCCTGCAGATCTTCCAGCTCCGCCTCGATACGGTCCAGTTCCGCCTCCATCTCCTCTTCGGAAAGCGGATGGAACTCCTCCTCATGGGACGAAGCGGCGGCCGTCGCGCCTTCTTCCCCGGCGCCCGGCTCTTCCTCGCGTTTGCGCACGAAAAAGCGGGAGAAGAGCACCCCCCCCTCGAAGAGCAGCCACATGGGAACGGCCAGCAAGCTCTGAGAGATGACGTCGGGAGGGGTGAGCAGCATGCCGATGACGAAAACGCCCACCACCACATAGGGCCGCTTGGAGGCGAGCTGTTCCGGCGTGGTCATCCCCATCCACACCAGCAGGATGGTGGCGATGGGGATCTCGAAAGCCAGGCCGAAGGCGAAGAAGAGGGTGAGCACGAAATCGAGGTACTCCGAGATGTCGGTCATCACCGCCACCCCTTCGGGAGTGACGCTGGTGAAGAAGCGGAACACCAGGGGAAAGACCACGAAATAGGCGAAGGCGGCGCCCAGATAGAAGAGCACCACGCTGGACGCCAGCAGCGGCAGCGCCATGCGCCGCTCGTGCCGGTAGAGCCCGGGCGCCACGAAGCCCCAAAGCTGATAGAGCAGATAAGGCATGCTCAGAAAGACGGCGGCCACCAGGCTGAGCTTGAAGGGCGTGAGAAAGGGCGAGGCCACCTTGGTGGCGATCATGGAGGTGCCTTCGGGCATCACCTTCATGAGGGGCTCGGCGATGAAGACGTAGATGTCGTTGCCGAAAGGGAAGAGCGCCAGGAAGACCAGCGCCACCACGGCCACCGAACGGAGCAGACGGTCGCGCAGCTCCAGCAGGTGCGACATGAAGGGTTGTTCGATGTCGGCGGGATCGGCGCTCATCGGGCGTGAGGATTCGAATCGCTCTTCCGGGCCGAGGCGGCGTCCGCCGGCTCCCGCACCGCCGCCTCCTTCACCACGGATTCGGCCTCCTTGCGGACGCTCTCCAGGCTCTCCCGCCCCTCTTCGAGAATTTCATGCACGGGGGTGGAACCGGCCTGCTCTTTCAGGATGCGCTTGAGCTCCTCGGCGCGCAGCTCCTGCTCGATGTCGGCCTTCACCGACAGAAGGATGCGGCGCCCGCGGCCGATCCATTTGCCGGCGGTGCGCGCCACCGTGGGCAGCCGCTCGGGGCCGACCACCAGGAGCGTCACCAACCCCACCATCAGCAGCTCGAAGAAGCCGACGTCGAACATGGATCAGGACTTGTTCGCTTCCTTCTCGCGGGTGGCCTCGCCCTCGATCACCTCTTTGTCGGGAGCCTCCGAGGTGAGCTTCTCGGGCGCTTTGGTCTCCTCTTCGCTCATGGCCTTCTTGAATCCCTTGAAGGCGGCTCCCAGATCGGACCCCAGATTGCGCAGCCGCTTGGTTCCGAAAAGCAGCAACACGATGACCAGGACGATGAGCAGTTGCCAGATGCTGATTCCACCAAAACCCATGATTCAATCTCCGCAAATGTCACATTGGGACCGCACCCGGAGGATGCGGCCAGGCGATTCGTTCATGATAGCGTAGATCGCTCTCCGGTGCGGCGGGCCGGGCGAAGGGGGCGCGGCCTTCTCTCCCGCGGACTCACTCGCCGCGGGCGGCCTTCTCCTCCAGGCCGGAAAGTCCGAAACGCCGCTCGAGCTCCGCGAGCACGTCCTCGGCCGTCAACCCAAGGTGGGCCAGCAGCACCATGGAGTGAAACCACAAGTCGGCCGTCTCGTAGACCACCTTCTGGGGGTCGCCGTCCTTGGCCGCCATCACCGTTTCGGTGGCCTCCTCGCCGATCTTCTTGAGGATGGCGTCCAACCCTTTGTGGTAGAGGCTCGCCACGTAGGAGCTCTCGGGCGCCGCCTCCTTGCGCGACTCCAAGACGTTGGACAACTCTTCCAGCACTTGGTTGCTCACAGCCGCACCTCGATGCCGTGTTCGGCCATGTAACGCTTGGCCTCGCCGATGCTGTACTCGCCGAAATGGAAGATGGACGCGGCGAGCACCGCGTCCGCCCCGCCGAGGGTAATCCCCTCCACCAGATGCCGCAGATTGCCCACGCCACCGGAGGCGATGAGAGGAACGGGCACCGCTTCGGCCACCGCCCGGTTGAGCGCGTTGTCGAAGCCGATCTTGGTGCCGTCCCGGTCCATGCTGGTGAGCAGGATCTCGCCGGCGCCATGGTCGGCCATCCGTTTCGCCCACTCGATGGCGTCGATGCCGGTGGGCTTGCGCCCGCCGTGGGTGAAGATCTCCCAGCGGAGCGGCTCGCCCTCGCCGCTCACCCGCTTGGCGTCGATGGCCACCACGATGCACTGGGAACCGAAGCGATCGGAGGCTTCACGCACGAAATCGGGGTTGAAGACCGCCGCGGTGTTGATGGCCACCTTGTCGGCGCCGGCCATGAGCATGCGGCGCACGTCCTCCACCTTGCGGATGCCGCCCCCCACGGTGAGGGGGATGAAGACCTCCGAGGCCACCTGCTCCACCACGTGCACCATGGTATCGCGCTCGTCCGAGCTGGCGGTGATGTCGAGAAAGGTGATCTCGTCCGCGCCCTCGTCGTTGTAGCGGCGGGCGATCTCCACCGGATCGCCGGCGTCGCGGATCTCCACGAACTTCACGCCCTTGACCACGCGGCCGGCGTCCACGTCCAGGCAGGGGATGATGCGCTTGGCCAGTCCCATCTTCAGCAACCGTCGAAATATCTCTGCCCCTCGGCGAAGTCGAGGGTGCCCTCATAGATGGCGCGCCCGGTGATGGCGCCGACGAGATTGCGGCTCTTCGCCCGGCACAGCGCCTCCAGATCGCGCAGGCTGGTGATGCCGCCGGAGGCGATCACGGGTACGTGGATGGCGTCGGCCAGGGCGGCGGTGGCCTCCACGTTGACGCCGCTCATCATGCCGTCGCGGCCGATGTCGGTGTAGACGATGGCGGAGACGCCATCGTCCTGGAAGCGGCGGGCCAACTCCACCACCTCGATGTCGGTCACCTCGGCCCAGCCGTTGATCGCCACCCTTCCCTCCCGGGCGTCCAGCCCGACGATGATGTGGCCGGGGAAGGAACGGCAGGCGCGGGCCACGAACTCCGGCTCCTTCACCGCCTGGGTGCCGATGATGCAGTAGCCGACCCCGGCCTGGAGGTAGGCGTCGATGGTGGCCTCGTCGCGGATGCCGCCGCCCACCTGGATGGGCAGATCGGGAAAGCGCGCGGCGATGGCGCGGATCGCCCCGCCGTTCACCGGCTCGCCCGCGAAGGCGCCGTTGAGATCCACCAGATGCAGACGGCGGCAGCCCGCCGCCACCCAGCGGGCGGCCATCTCCACCGGCTGGTCGGAAAAGACGGTGTCGTCCTCCATGCGCCCTTGACGAAGGCGCACGCACTGGCCGTCCTTGAGATCGATGGCGGGTATGAGCAGCATCAGGGGCTCCAGTGAACGAAATTCTGCAGCAACCGCAGACCGGCGTCGGCGCTCTTCTCGGGGTGAAACTGCACGGCAAAGAGGTTCCCCGACGCCACCGCGCTGACGAAGCGGACGCCGTACTCGGTGATTCCGGCCACCACCTCTTCCTGCTCCGGAACCACGTGATAACTGTGAACGAAATAGAAACGGCTGCCGTTCTCGATGCCCTCCCACAAAGGATGGGGGCGAACCTGTTCCACCCG
>Ga0256841_1000811_pt1 | contig 29753 bp, 26 predicted proteins | sample 356308metaG_FD_185971 | JGI IMG/M metagenome (GOLD analysis project Ga0256841, IMG submission 185971) | Hydrothermal vent microbial communities from Mid Atlantic Ridge, Atlantic Ocean - 356-308 | ecosystem: Environmental > Aquatic > Marine > Hydrothermal vents | place: Atlantic Ocean: Mid... | reverse complement strand
ACAACCCGATTCCGGTGCCGGAAGCCCTGATCAAACAGGAGATGCAGCGGGCGCTGGCCCCGCTGGCGGACGCCCTGAAGCAGAATCCCGAACTGCTCCAGCAACTGCCTTTGGACAACCTGAAAGAGAATGCCAGGAAGCGCGTCGCCCTTGGATTGCTGCTGGCGGAGATCATCCGCAGGAACGAACTCAAGCCGGATCCGGAAAAGGTACGCCAGGCGGTGGAGGAACTGGCGCAGAACTATGAAAATCCCCAGGAGGTGATTGACTGGTACTACGACAATCCGGAACAATTGGCCCAGATCGAGAGTCAAGTGCTGGAAGACCGGGCGATCGAGTGGCTTCTGCAACACGCCAAGGTGACGGAAGAACCGATCGACTTCCAGGAATTATTGATGAATCGACAACAGCGTCAGGCTGGCTAATCCATGAAAGATTCCCACGACATCCTCAACCAACTGGTCCCCATCGTCATCGAACAGACCCCCCGGGGCGAACGAGCCTTCGACATCTATTCCCGCCTGCTCAAGGAACGGGTCATCTTCCTGGTCGGGCCGGTCGAAGACCACATGGCCAACTTGATCGTGGCCCAACTTCTGTTCCTGGAATCGGAAAATCCCGACAAGGACATCCACCTGTACATCAACTCGCCGGGCGGGGTGGTGACCTCGGGTCTGGCCATCTACGACACCATGCAGTTCATCAAGCCCGACGTCAGCACCATGTGCATCGGCCAGGCGGCCAGCATGGGAGCCCTGCTGCTGGCCGGCGGCGCGCCTGGCAAACGTTACATCCTGCCCCACTCCCGGGTCATGATCCATCAGCCCCTGGGCGGGTTTCAGGGCCAGGCCAGCGATATCGACATTCACGCCCGGGAAATCCTCCAGACCCGCGACCGCCTCAATCGGATTCTGGCCAAACATACCGGCCAGCCGCTGGAAAAAATCCAGCAGGACACCGATCGGGACTATTTCATGAGCGGTCAGGAAGCCCTGGAATACGGCCTGGTGGACAAGGTCCTGACTTCGCGGGAACGGCTTCAAGCGGAATAAAACGGAGGTTTGGCAATTGCGCCCTTAGGATATATGCTGTTAATAATCGTTCCAGGAAGGCGAGCCAACTTCTTTTCTTCACTTTTCGAGGTTTCCCATGAGCGACGCTAAACGCGGTAAGGACAGAGAGGGCAAGTTGCTGTACTGTTCCTTTTGCGGCAAGAGTCAGCACGAGGTCAGAAAGCTGATCGCCGGACCTTCGGTATTCATTTGCGACGAGTGCGTCGACCTGTGCAACGACATCATTCGCGAGGAGCTGCAGGAGGGTCCGGATCAGGGGGACGACCGCCTTCCCAAGCCCAAGGAGATCAAAGCGGTTCTGGACGAATACGTCATCGGCCAGGAAGAGGCGAAAAAGGTCCTGTCGGTGGCGGTCTACAACCACTACAAGCGGTTGCGCACTCAGGGACACCGGAAAGACGACGTCGAACTGTCCAAGAGCAACATTCTCCTCATCGGCCCTACCGGGTCGGGCAAGACCCTGCTCGCCGAAACCCTGGCTAGGTTGCTCGACGTTCCCTTCACCATCGCCGACGCCACCACCCTGACCGAGGCCGGTTACGTCGGCGAGGACGTGGAGAACATCATCCAGAAACTGCTGCAAAAGTGTGATTACGACGTGGAAAAGGCCGAATCCGGGATCGTCTACATCGACGAAATCGACAAGATTTCCCGCAAGGCCGACAATCCGTCCATCACCCGCGACGTCTCCGGTGAAGGGGTGCAGCAGGCCCTGCTGAAACTGATCGAGGGTACCATCGCCTCGGTCCCCCCTCAGGGGGGACGCAAGCATCCCCAGCAGGAGTTCCTCCAGGTCAACACCGCCAATATCCTGTTCATCTGCGGCGGCGCCTTCTCCGGCCTGGACCGCATCATCCGGCAACGTTCGGAGAAAGGCGGCATCGGTTTCTCGGCGGAAGTCAAGAGCAAGGAGGAGTCGCGCAACGTCGGCGAGATCCTCGCCGAGGTGGAAGCCGAGGACCTGATCCGTTACGGCCTGATCCCGGAATTCGTCGGCCGCCTGCCCGTGGTGGCCACCCTGAGAGAGTTGGACGAAGAGGCCCTGGTCCGTATCCTGACCGAACCCAAAAACGCCCTGGTCAAGCAATACCGGAAATTGTTCGAAATGGAAGGCTGCGAGCTGGAAATCCGGGAAGACGCCCTTCGAGCCATCGCCCGCAAGGCGATGGAACGCAAAACCGGCGCCCGCGGTCTGCGTACCATTCTGGAATCGGTCCTGCTCGACATCATGTACGAACTGCCCTCCAGCGAAAACATCACCAAAGTCGTGATCGACGAAAGCGTGATCAACGGGGAAGCAAAACCCTATCTCATTTACGAAAACAACGACAAACAGCGGGCTTCGGCCCAGTGACATACGACCGGGTTCCGGTCTCCCGTCCGGAACCCGACCCTGATTTTCCGCTCCAACCCTTGTAATTGATCCGGCGATCACCCATATTTAAAGGTGATTGTCCCACCCAATCCCGTCAATCGATCTGGATTTCTCATGGCCACAAAACACTACATTCCGGTTCTGCCTTTGCGTGACGTGGTGGTCTATCCCCACATGGTCATTCCCCTGTTCGTCGGCCGCAAAAAATCCATCGAAGCTCTGGACGCGGCCATGCGCACCAACAAGCAGATTTTTCTCATCGCCCAGAAGGATGCGGAACAGGACGATCCCGGATTCGACGATCTCTATCGCGTCGGCACCTTGGCCACCATCTTGCAGCTGCTGAAACTGCCGGACGGCACGGTGAAAGTGCTGGTCGAGGGCAATCAGCGCAGCCGGGTGGAAGCGCTGGACGAGTTCGACGACACCATCGTCGCGCAGGTGTCCCCGCTTTACGACCACTGCAGCGGTTCGGATCAGGAACTGGACATCCTGATGCGCACCGCCATCAGCGCCTTCGATCAGTACGTCAAGCTGAACAAGCGTATCCCTCCCGAGGTACTGAACTCCCTCTCCGGGATCGACGAGCCGGGCCGCCTGGCCGACACCATCGCCGCCCATATGTCGCTCAAACTGGAGGAAAAACAGGCGGTTCTGGAAATGACCGACGTGGCGGCACGGCTGGAAAAATTGATCCTCCTCATGGAAAGCGAAGTGGACATCCTGGAGATGGAACAGCGCATCCGGGGGCGGGTCAAGCAGCAGATGGAGAAGAACCAGCGGGAGTATTACCTCAACGAGCAGATGAAGGCGATCCAAAAGGAATTGGGCGAGCTCGACGATACCCCCAACGAAATCGAAGAACTGGCCGAGAAGATCGCCAAGGCCGGCATGCCCAAGGCAGTGAGGGAAAAGACCGAGACGGAACTCAACAAGCTGAAGATGATGTCGCCCATGTCGGCCGAAGCCACGGTGGTACGCAACTACATCGACTGGATGATCAGTCTGCCATGGAAGAAGCGCACCAAGGTCAGCGACGACCTCAAGAAAGCCGAGGAAATCCTCGATGCCGACCACTACGGCCTGGAAAAAGTCAAGGAACGCATTCTCGAATACCTGGCGGTCCAGCAACGGGTCCGGAAGATGAAAGGCCCGATCCTCTGCCTGGTGGGCCCGCCCGGGGTCGGCAAGACCTCGCTGGGACGCTCCATCGCCAAGGCCACCAACCGTAAATACGTGCGCATGGCGCTGGGCGGGGTCCGGGACGAAGCCGAGATCCGCGGCCATCGCCGTACCTACATCGGCTCGATGCCGGGGAAAATCGTCCAGAACCTGGTCAAGGTAAAGTCGCGCAATCCGGTGTTCATGCTCGACGAAATCGACAAAATGGCCATGGATTTCCGTGGCGACCCCGCCTCCGCCCTGCTGGAGGTCCTGGATCCGGAACAGAACAGCGCTTTCAACGATCATTACCTGGAGGTGGATTTCGACCTCTCCGACGTGATGTTCATCGCTACCGCCAACACCCTGAACATTCCGCCGGCACTGCTCGACCGCATGGAGATCATCCGTCTGCCCGGCTACACCGAGGACGAGAAGCTCGCCATCGCCAAGCGCCATCTGGTGCCCAAACAAGTGCGGAACAACGGCCTGCAGCCGGAGGAAATTCACTTCAGCGACGGGGCCATTCTGGACATCATCCGCCGCTACACCCGGGAGGCCGGGGTGCGGAATCTGGAGCGGGAAATCGCCAGCATCTGCCGCAAAGTAGTGAAGAATCTTCAAAGCAAACCGGCCAAAGGAACGATCCGCATCACCACCCGCAACCTGGAAAAGTATCTCGGCGTGCCCCGCTTCCGCTATGGCCGCGCCGAAGAAACCAACCAAATCGGTCAAGTCACCGGTCTGGCCTGGACCGAAGTGGGCGGCGAATTGTTGACCATCGAAGCGGTGGTCGTCCCCGGCAAGGGCAAACAGATCTATACCGGCAAACTCGGTGACGTGATGCAGGAATCGATTCAAGCCGCGCTTACCGTGGTGCGCAGCCGCGCCGAAGTACTGGGAATCGACCCCGACTTCTACCACACCAAGGACATGCACATTCACGTTCCCGAAGGCGCCACCCCCAAGGACGGTCCCAGCGCCGGTATCGGCATGTGCACCGCCCTGGTTTCGGCACTGACGGGAATCCCGGTTCGCTGTGACGTGGCGATGACCGGAGAGATCACGCTGCGCGGTGAGGTCCTGCCCATCGGCGGTCTCAAGGAAAAGCTACTGGCGGCCCATCGGGGGGGAATCGAAACGGTCATCATTCCCCAGGAAAACGAGAAGGATCTAGCGGAAGTGCCCGCCAACATCAAACAAAACCTCAAGATCGTGCCAGTACGCTGGATCGACGAGGTGCTCGAGCGGGCGTTGGAATACCAACCCACGCCGCTGGCACCAAAGTTGACCGGTGAACGGAAAAGCAAAACGGCGAGCAACGACAAAACGGTGACGGCCCATTGAGGCCGTTACCCGTGGAAATGAGCCACCATGCGGCTTGACGGGGTTTGAGGGGACTGCTATAAATCCCTGCAGATTTGCACTGCGACACCACGCGGACAAATTCGGACCCGGGCATTTCGAACCGAACGTTAGTTTTAAGGGGGAATTCATGAATAAATCCGAACTGATCAATGCGATCGCCGAAAGAGCCAACCTCACCAAAGCCGATGCAGCCAGGGCGCTCGACGCTTTCATCGACACGGTCGCCGACGCCCTGAAACAGGGAGAGTCCGTCACCCTGATCGGCTTCGGCACCTTTACCGTCAAGGAGCGTAAGGAACGCCAGGGACGCAACCCCCGTACCGGTGAGCCGATGGTCATCAAAGCGGCAAAAATTCCTGCATTCAAGCCTGGCAAAACGCTGAAGGATGCGGTACAATAGATAGCCGTTTAGGGGGTGCTTAGCTCAGCTGGGAGAGCATCGCCCTTACAAGGCGAGGGTCGCAGGTTCAATCCCTGCAGCACCCACCAGTCATCGAGGAGCGGTAGTTCAGCTGGTTAGAATACCGGCCTGTCACGCCGGGGGTCGCGGGTTCGAGTCCCGTCCGCTCCGCCAAACCATCAAACCCCGCGTACGCGGGGTTTTTTGTGTTCACCGGCCAAGGATACGCCCATGCTGCAGACAATTCGAGACCGCGCCCAGGGCATCTTCGCCTGGATCATCCTGATCCTCATCATCGTGCCCTTCGCCCTCTGGGGGATTCAAAACTACTTCGACACCGGTAAGGAAAAACCCATCGCCGTGGTGGGAGACCGGGAATTTTTCGAGCGCGACCTGCTCCGTCTCTATGAACAGCAGTATGCCCGTTTTTCCGATCGCTATGACGAAGCGGAACTCAAGCGCCAGGCGCTCGAACGCCTCGTCGACGACGAAGTGCTGTTCCAGACCGCCCGGGAAAAACGTCTGACCGTCAGCGACGCCCAGGTGGCTCGGTTCATCCGCACCCTGCCCTTCTTCCAGACCGACGGCAAGTTCGACGAGGAAAAATATCAGCGTCTGCTGGCCGCTCAGGGACTGACGACCGCCGGCTTCGTCTCCCAGGTACGGCGCGCCCTGCTGCTGGAGCAACTGCGGCGCAGCGTGACCGACTCGGCTTTCGCCACCGAACCGGAAGCCGAGCATTTCTACCGCCTGCAAAATCAACAGCGCAAGATTTCCTATGTGATTCTGCCTTTGCCCACCCGCGCGGTCGAAGTCGGCGACGCGGAAATCCGCTCCTACTATGAACAGCACCGCGACCGCTTTCTCACGCCGGAGCAGGTGACCATCGAATACGTCACCCTGTCCGTCGACGACATCGCCCGGACCATCCAGCCCAGTGAGGCGGACCTGAAGCGCTACTACGAAGAACAACGCCAGGCGTTCGCCGTTCCGGAGAAGCGCCGTATTCGCCACATTCTCATCGCGGTTCCGGAAAACGCCGATGAAAAAACGAGGCAGCAGGCCCTGGCCAAAGCCAGGGAAATCCGTCAGCGCCTCCTCGCCGGCGAGGATTTCGCCAAACTGGCCCGGGAATACTCCGACGATCCCGGCAGCAAGGCCAAGGGCGGGGATCTAGGTTTCGTGCGCCGGGGCGTACTGGAAAAGCATTTCGAAAAGGTGGCTTTTTCCCTGCCCGAGGGGGAAATTTCCGAGCCGGTCGAGACGCCTTTCGGCTATCACATCATTCAAGTGACCGAGATCCGGCCGGCCAAGATCAAACCCTTCGAGGCAGTAAAGCCGCAGATCCTGGAAGCGGTACGTCGCCAGGAAGCGGAGAATCGCTTCTACCAACTCGGTGAGCAGCTGGCCCAGTTGGCCTACGAAAACCCGCAGAGCCTGGAACCCGCCGCCACCGCCCTCGGCCTGAAAATCCGGACCGCAGGACCGTTCAGCCGGGAAAAGGGGGAAGGGATCGCAGCCGATCCCAAGATCCGCGCAGCGGCCTTCAGCGCCGAAGTCCTGGAGGGCAACAACAGCGAACCGGTGGAACTGGAGGACGGCCGCGTCGTGGTGCTGCGCGTCAAGGAGCACTACCCCCCCAAGCAGCGCCCGCTCGACGAGGTGCGGGCTCAAATCGCCGCCGAACTGCGGCGGCAAAAGGCGAACCGGCGACTGGCGCAACAGGCCGATGCCTGGCTGGCCGAACTGAAACAGGGGGCCAGACTGGAAGACATCGCCGCGCGGGCGAAGGCCCGGGTCGAAACCGTGCGCCTGCGCCGCGATCCGGCACCGGAAAACCCGGACGTGGCCGAACTCGTCGAGCCGGTGTTCCAGGCCCCGAAACCGAAGCAGGGCGCACCGGTCTTTCTGAGGGTGCCGCTGCACGACGGCCGGCAGGCACTGGTGGCCGTGACGGAAATCCAGGAAGGCAATTACGCTGACCTGGACCCCCGGGAAAAACAGACCTTGCGTGACAATCTGGCCCGGATGTTCGGGCTGTTGAGTTTCAAGGAATATCAGAAACAGCTGCGCCGCCGGATCGAGGTCAAGATCGACTGGCCGCCGGCCGAATGAGGCTCAGCCGAACAAGGCCTTGAGCTTCGCCCCCGGGTCCTCGGCGCGCATCAGGGCCTCGCCCACCAGGAACGCGTGGACGCCGTGGGCACGCATGTAGGCCACGTCCGCCGGCGTGTGGATGGCGCTTTCGGTCACCACCAGCCGGCCTTCGGGAATCCGGGGCAGCAGGCGGATGGTATTGTCGAGCGAAGTGGTGAAAGTCCGCAGATCGCGGTTGTTGATGCCCAGAATGGCCTCGGGCAGATCCAGGGCCCGATCCAGTTCGCCCGCCTCGTGGACTTCCACCAGCGCTGCCATCCCCAGTTCCCGGACCAACTGATACAAATCCTTCAACAGGGCATCGTCCAGGGCGGCCACGATCAACAGCACCGCATCGGCACCGATGGCGCGGGCCTCATAGACCTGGTAGGGATCGATGATGAAATCCTTGCGCAGGGTCGGCAATCCGGAGGCATCGCGGGCCAGTTGCAGATAAGCCTCCGATCCCTGGAAATAGGGCTTGTCGGTCAGCACCGACAGGCAGGCCGCCCCGCCCCGGGCGTAACTGAGCGCGATCTGGCGCGGATCGAACGCCTCCCGGATGATCCCCTTGCTGGGGGAGGCTTTTTTGACTTCCGCGATGACCGCCGCCTGGCCGCGTCCGATCCGCCGATTTAGGGCCTCGGCGAAATCCCTCGGCCGGTCCTGGGATTCGGCCATTTCCCGGATCTCCGTCTCCGGCAGGCGCCGCCGGCGCGACGAGACCTCCTCCCGTTTGGTGGTCAGTATTCGTTGCAGTATGTCAGTCATGACGTCGACTCCATTCCACCAGGGCATTCAATTTTTCCAAACCGGCCCCCGAGCGCTGCACCTGCCCCGCCTTCGCCACCCCGGCGGACAAATCGGGGGCCAGACCGGCGGCATACAGGGCCGCACCGGCGTTGAGTACCGCGATATCGGCGGCCGGCCCGGGCGCACCCGCCAGCACCTGGCGCATCAAGGCCAGGCTTTCGGCCACCGAATCCACCTGGATCGCCGCCAGCGACGCCGTTTCCATACCCAACTGCTCCGGCCCGACGGTATAGGTCCGCACTTGGCCGGCATGCCATTCGGCCACCCGGGTCGGGGCTGCGATGCTGATCTCGTCCAGGCCGTCTTCCGCGTGCACCACCAGCACGTGGCGGCTGCCGAGCTCCCCCAGCACTCGGGCCACCGGTTCGAGATAGCGCCGGTCGAAGACACCGACGAGCTGATGAGGGGCACCGGCGGGATTGAGCAGCGGCCCGAGGAGATTGAACAAGGTGCGAACCCCCAGGGCGCGCCGGATCTCCGCCACCCGGCGCAGGACACCGTGATGGCGCGGAGCGTACAGGAAGCCGATCCCAATGGTTTCGATGCATTCCTTGACCTGGCGTGGCGTCAGATCGAGATTGACCCCGGCCGCCTCCAACACGTCGGCGCTGCCGCTGCGGCTGGAAACGGAACGGTTGCCGTGCTTGGCCACCCGGGCGCCGGCGGCAGCCACGATGAAGGCGGCGGTGGTGGAAACGTTGAAGGTGTCACGGCCATCCCCGCCGGTGCCGCAGGTATCGATCAGATGGTCGGTATCGACTTCTATCCTCAGGGCGTGGCGCCGCAACAGCCGCACCGCGGCGCCGATCTCCGCGACGCTTTCCCCCTTGGCCCGCAGCGCCACCAGAAAGCCGGCTGCCTGCACCGGGGACACTTCCCCGGCCAGGATAGCTTCCAGCACCCGGGTCATTTCCCCCTCGTCCAGATCGGCCGGCTCAAGCAACCGGTTCAATGGGGTGCGGATATCCATCAGGACTGCAAAAAGTTGCGCAACAGGTCGTGGCCGTGCTGGGTCAAAATCGATTCCGGGTGGAACTGCACCCCTTCGATTGGATAATCCCTGTGACGCACACCCATGATCTCCTCGAAACCGCCCTGACGGTCCTCGGTCCAGGCGGTGATTTCCAGACAGTCGGGTAAGCTTTCGCGCTCGATGACCAGGGAATGGTAACGGGTCGCCTCGAATGGATCGGCCAACCCCCGGAACACACCGACGTTGCGATGATGAATCCAGGAAGTTTTCCCGTGCATGATGCGTTTGGCGTGGACGATCCGGCCGCCGAAGGCCACCCCGATGCTCTGATGCCCCAGGCACACGCCCAGAATCGGCACCCTGCCCTTGAAATGGCGGATCGCGGCCACCGAAATCCCGGCCTCGTTCGGGGTACAGGGGCCGGGGGAGATCAGGATCCGGTCCGGCCGCAGGTGTTCGATGTCGCTGACCGACACTTCGTCGTTGCGGACCACGATCACCTCCGCCCCCAACTCCCCCAGGTACTGGACCAGGTTGTAGGTGAAGGAATCGTAGTTGTCGATACACACCGTGCGGATCATGACAACCCCTCCGCGGCCCGGGCGACCGCCCGAAACAGGGCCCGACCCTTGTTCATGGTCTCTTCCCATTCCCTTTCCGGCACCGAATCGTGGACGATGCCGGCACCGGCCTGAACGTGCAGCTGGCCGTCCTTGATCACCGCGGTGCGGATCGCGATGGCGGTATCGAGATTGCCGGACCAGCCGACATAGCCGACCGCTCCCGAATAGATGCCGCGTTTGACCGGTTCCAGTTCGGCGATGATCTCCATGGCCCGGATCTTCGGCGCCCCGGACACGGTGCCGGCGGGGAACGTGGCCCGCAGGACGTCGAAAGCGTCCAGATCCGGTCGCAGGCGACCGACGACGTTGGAAACGATGTGCATGACGTGGGAATAACGCTCGATGATCATCCGGTCGGTCACCCGTACCGTGCCGATCTCCGCCACCCGCCCCACGTCGTTGCGCCCCAGATCGATCAGCATCAGATGCTCGGCCAGTTCCTTGGGATCGGCCAGCAGTTCCCGCTCCAGGGCCAGATCCACTTCCTGGGTCTCTCCCCGGGGGCGAGTGCCGGCGATGGGACGGACGGTGACCATTCCCTCCTCCAGGCGGACCAGGATCTCCGGAGAAGAGCCGACGATGTGGAACTGCGCCAGGTCCAGGTGGTACAGATAAGGCGAGGGATTGAGACAACGCAGGGCGCGGTAGACGCTCAACGGCTCGCCGTGGAAAGGAATGGACAGGCGCTGGGACAACACCACCTGCATCACATCGCCTTCGACGATGTACTCCTTGATGCGCTGCACCGCCTTCTCGAAACCCTGGCGGGTGAAACCGGAAACGAAGTCGCTCTCGTGGACGGGCGGCCCGCCGCCCTGATCGGGATACGGACAACTGGCACGCAGCCGGGCCACCCAGTCGTCCAGACGCGCCTCGGCCCGCTCCAGGGCGTCGGGTTCACCGGGATCGGCATGGGTGATCAATTCCAGCGTGCCGGAAAGATTGTCGAATACCAGCAGATCCTCGGAAACCATCAACAGAATGTCGGGGGTTCCCAGCGGGTCCGGCTTGTCCATGGCGGGGCGCAGCCGGGGCTCGACGTAAGCGATGGTTTCGTAACCGAAATAGCCCACCAGGCCGCCGCTGAAGCGGGGAAGCCCGGCGATCTGGGGAGTGCGGTAGCGACCGGCGAACGCCCGGATCCAGGCCAAGGGATCGCCGCTGCGGACTTCCTCGACGAGCCGATCGCCGCACCAGACCTGAATCCGATCCCCATGGACCTTGACGACGCGGCGGGCGGGAAGACCGATGATCGAGTAGCGCCCCCACTGCTCACCGCCGTGCACCGACTCGAACAGATAGGTATAGGGTCGCGCCGCCAGTTTCAGATAGGCGCTCAACGGCGTGTCGAGATCGGCGAGAACCCGACGCCGGACCGGAATGCGGTTGTAACCCTGGTCGGCGAGCGTCTGGAATTGTTTTGGTGTCATGAATTGAATTTGCGAGTGACCGAACCTTCGATCACCCGCCAGCGTTTCGGTTCCCGGTCAGTCGGATTCGGCCAGCCCTCTGGCGATCTCGGCCCGCATGGCATCGATCACGGCCTTGTAATCCGGCTGGCCGAAGATCGCCGAACCAGCCACGAAAGTATCGGCCCCGGCGGCGGCCACCTTGGCGATGTTGTCCACCTTGATCCCGCCGTCCACCTCGAGGCGGATGTCACGGCCGCTGGCATCGATGATGCCACGGACCTTCTCGATCTTGCGCAGCACGTAAGGGATGAACGACTGCCCACCGAAACCGGGATTGACCGACATCAGCAGAATCATGTCCACCTTGTCGATCACCCAGTCGAGATAATCCAGGGGGGTGGCGGGATTGAAAACCAGCCCGGCCTTGCAACCGTGATCGTGGATCAACTGCAGCGAACGGTCGATGTGTTCGGAGGCTTCCGGGTGAAAGGTGATGTAACTGGCCCCGGCCTTGGCGAAGTCGGGAATGATGCGGTCCACGGGGCTGACCATCAGATGGACGTCGATGGGAGCGGTGATGCCGTAATCCCGCAACGCCTGGCATATCATGGGGCCGAAGGTCAGGTTGGGAACGAAGTGATTGTCCATGACGTCGAAATGGACCACGTCACCGCCAGCCGCCAATACCCGCGCCACCTCTTCACCGAGGCGGGCGAAATCGGCCGACAGGATCGAAGGGGCAATCCAGGGTGTTTGCATACCGGACTCCTCATGGATTCTGCTGTTGAAATAGGTTAGTTTACCGGATTTGCCGCCGGCTTTCAGCGGTCAAAACGCCCCTGCCAGGGCAATCGCATGAAGCTATGCCCATCCGAGCAACTGAGCCCGATAGGCATCACTTGTAGCGGCGAGTAGGCGCCTGGCTTTGACCCCGCCCTTGCGCTTGGGGGGATCGAGACTTAGAAAAATCGCAGATGCAAACTAACAAAAACCTCCAGAATAATATGAGATATTCGTGCGATTGCCCTGTCTGAAGACAAGCGCTTCTGTTTCCCCTATGGGAAATTCACTACAATGGCGGTTTTCTCCGGAACCTTGGAACGATGATCGACGGCAAGACCCGGTTCGCCCCCAGTCCAACGGGACTGATCCATCTCGGCAACGCCCGTACCGCCCTGTTCAACCGGCTATTCGGCAAAACTTTTTTGCTACGCATCGAGGACACCGACCGCCGGCGCTGCCGTCCGGAGTTCGTGGCGGCGCTTTTCGAGGACCTCCGCTGGCTGGAACTGGACTGGGACGAGGGACCGGCTTCCCCCCGGCCGGACCGCTATTTCCAGTCCCGGCGCGCCGACCTCTATGCCCGATATTACGCCCGGCTGGAGCACGAGGGACTGGCTTATCCCTGCTTCTGCAGCGTGGAAGAACTGGCCGCGGCCCGGGAGGCGTTCCGGCGTCAGGGAAAACCGCCCCGCTATCCGGGCACCTGCGCCCGCCTGACCGCGGATGAAATCCGGACCAGGCTGGATCAGGGGCTGCGGCCGACGCTGCGCTTCCGGGTCCCCAAGGGGAAGGCAGTGGTCTTCGAGGATCTGATCCGGGGCCGGCAGTGCTTCGCCACCGACGACATCGGCGACTTCATCATCCGTCGCGCCGACGACACACCCGCCTTCTTGTTCTGCAATGCGGTGGACGACGCTCTGATGGGCGTCACCCACGTATTGCGGGGCGAGGACCATCTGGCCAACACCCCCAGGCAGCTGCTGATCCTGGAGGCCCTGGACCTGCCCGCCCCCCGATACGGTCATCTGGCCCTGATCCTGGGCGCCGACGGCACTCCCCTGTCGAAACGCAACGGCAGCCGCAGCATTCAGGAACTGCGCCGGCAGGGATATCTGCCCGCTGCCGTCCTGAACTTTCTGGCCCGTCTGGGACACCCCTATCCGGAAGACAGGCTGTATTCCCTGGAGGAATTGGCAAGCGGCTTCCAATTGCAGCGCCTGAACAAATCGCCGGCCCGCTTCGATCCCGCTCAATTGGACCACTGGCAGAAAATCGCGGTCCGCCGAAGCGACGACGCCACCCTGTGGCAGTGGCTCGACGACGAAACCCGTTCCCGGATTCCGGAAAAGCGGCGTCGGGACTTTTTGGATCTGGTCCGGAACAATTGGTCGTTTCCCAATGAGGCGGAGCGATGGGCGGCCATCCTGTTCACCGACCGGCTCGAACCGGACGAGGAGGCCAGGCGTGTTCTGGCGCAGACCGACCGGCAATGGTTCCAGCACGCTTTGGCGGCCGCCCGGCGTCATCCGACCGATTACCGCGCCTTTCTGACGGAATTGAAAACCACGACCGGCGTCAAAGGAAAAAAACTGTTCCAGCCGTTGCGGGCCGCGCTCACCGGTCGCCTCAACGGTCCCGAACTGGAACGCGTCTACGCCCTGCTGGGGCCCGACCGCATTCAAACCCGACTGTCCCACTGGACTTGAACCATGGCATTCACGCTTTACAACAGCCTGACCCGACGCAAGGAAGTCTTCACCCCCCTGGAACCCGGCAAGGTCCGCATGTACGTATGCGGCATGACCGTCTACGACTACTGCCATCTGGGCCACGCCCGGGTCATGGTGGTGTTCGACGTCCTGGCGCGTTATCTGCGCTGGAAGGGGTATGAAGTCACCTACGTGCGCAATATCACCGACGTCGACGACAAGATCATCCGCCGCGCCGCCGAGGAGGGAGTCCCCATCGAGACCCTGACCGAACGCTTCATCGAAGCGATGCATGAGGACGAACGCGCCCTCGGCTGCCTGCCGCCGGACCGGGAACCGCGCGCCACCCGATCCATCGACGCCATCGTCGCCATGATCCAGCGCCTGCTCGACAAGGGCTACGCCTACTTGGGCGACAACGGTGACGTCTATTACGCCGTCGCCCGGTTCCGCGACTACGGCAAACTTTCGGGGAAGAAACCGGAGGAACTGCGCGCCGGCGCCCGGGTGGAAGTGAACGAGGCCAAGCGCGATCCGCTCGATTTCGTCCTGTGGAAGCGCGCCAAGCCGGGCGAACCGGCCTGGGATTCCCCCTGGGGACCCGGACGCCCCGGCTGGCACATCGAATGCTCGGCCATGTCCACCCACTGCCTGGGGGCCCATTTCGACATCCACGGCGGCGGGGCGGATCTGCAGTTTCCCCATCACGAAAACGAGATCGCCCAGTCGGAGGCGGCCACCGGCCAGCCGTTCGTCGATTATTGGGTCCACGTGGGCTTCGTGCGCGTCGATCGGGAAAAGATGTCCAAATCCCTGGGCAACTTTTTTACCATCCGCGAACTGCTGGCCAAGTACCCCGGCGAGGTGATCCGCTTTTTCATCCTCGCCAGCCACTACCGCAGCCCCCTGGATTTCTCCGAGCAATCCCTGGAGCAGGGCCGCGCCGCCCTCACCCGGCTCTACACCACCCTGCGTGGCCTTCCTGAGGCCGAAGCGGGTGAGGAAGGCGAGATCTGGCGCCGGCGCTTCGAGGCGGCCATGGACGACGATCTCAACACCCCCGAGGCCCTGGCGGTGTTGTTCGAGCTGGCCAAGGAAATCAACCGGCTCCGCGATCAGGACCGGGAACGGGCCGCCCGCCTGGCAGCCACGCTGAAAAAACTGGGCGGCGTGCTCGGCCTGCTTTCCCAGGATCCGGAACGCTTCTTGCGGGGCGGCGAGGCCGGACTGTCCGACGAGGAGATCGAGCGTCTGATCGAAGAACGCGACCAGGCCCGCAAACGACGCGACTGGGCCACGGCCGACCGCATCCGTGACCAGCTCAAGGCTCAGGGTATCGTGCTCGAGGACACCCCTCAGGGAACCTCGTGGCGCCGGGCCTGAAGCATCTCCCTGGCGATGGCGTAGATCTCCTCGGCGTCCAGGATCCGATCGTTGCGCTCGAACAGCCTGGCGATGCAGGCCCGGTGCAGCGCCAGCTTCAGGGTGCCGAAGCCGATCGCCCCCCAGCAGATCTTGCCATGGCGCACGACGCCCCGATCCGTCATCGCCACGCCCTCGACGCCCAGCGGCGGGGTGGCGTTGGCATCGGCGATCACCTCCAGGCTGGGATTGTCACGCCAGTGGTGCTCCCGGAGCAGGGCCACCCCGGCGGCACCGGTGGCGAACACGATCTGGGCGTCCGCGATCGCCCGCGCCCGGGCCTCGTCGTCGACCGCCTCCACGGGTGTGATCGTCACGGCGAACCGTCGTTTCATGGCTTCACAGGCCGCCCTGGCCCGTTCCAGGGAACGGGAGGTCAGGGTGACCCGGGCACCCTCCCGGGCCAGCAAAGCGGCGACCCGTTGACCGACCGGGCCAGTCCCGGCGAGCACCACCGCCTTCTTGCCCGCCACCGGCACCCGGGAAACGATGCAGGCGACACCGGCGGCGGCCGTGGTGTTGCTGCCATTGCTGTCGAGCATCACCGAAACCCGGAAGTCGGCGAAGAATTTCGCCTTGACCGCTTCGAGCAGCGCCTCGCCGGCCCCAAGATCCCGACCGCCGATGAAGATGGCGGTGTTTTTCTTGTTCTTGGGCGGCCGGGTGAAAATGGCCCCTTCCACCAGGGGACCCACGTTCTCCGGGGTCAGCGCGCCGTGCCCGATGACATGGTCGGCACCGCCGTCGTAGGCCACCACGGTGTCGAAAGCGGCCGGATGGGGATCGGTATCGAATTGAAACAGTAATTTTTTCACCGGAAACTCCAGGTTTCACCCGCGCAGGCAAGGCCGTCGATTATAATATCGTGCCGATTTCCATACCAGGTTGCGCCGATGTACCAACAGCAGTCCCTACAAAACTTCCTGGAACGGCTGGCGAGCGGCGATCCGACCCCAGGCGGCGGCAGTGCCGCGGCCGTGATGGGGGCCATGGGGGCGGCGCTGGTCTCCATGGTGGCCAACCTGACCATCGGCAAACCGCGCTACCGTCAGGTGGAGGCAGACATGCGTCGGCTGCTGGCGCGCGCCGACGCCCTGCGCGCCCAGCTGAGCGACGCCATGGAGGCCGACGTCGAGGCCTTCAATCGGGTCATGGCGGCCTACCGGCTCCCCAAGGACGACCCCGAACGCTCCGAGGCCATTCAAACCGCCCTGAAACAGGCCACGGAGGTGCCGCTCCACTGCGCCCGCCTTTGCGTGGCCGTCATCGAACTGTGCCGCGAAGCGGCCGACAAGGGCAACAGCAACGTCCTTTCCGACGTCGGCGTCGGGGTTCTGGCCGCCCATGCCGCCCTGAAAAGCTGCGCCATCAACGTCACCGTCAATCTCAACGCCATCCGTGATCCCGGTTTCATCGCCGCCAAGCGGGCGGAGCTGGAAGGCCTGCTCGCCGGCCGGGACGAAGAAGTGGCAAGCCTCTACGACCAGGTCCTCGCACGCTTATGAAATGGCTTCGACTGTCCGCCTATCTGGCAGGTATCGGCTGCAGCCTGCTCGCCGCCTGGTGGCTGTTTCCGGGAAAGACCACCGAAGCGGGAGTCACGGCGCCTCCCAGCCAAAAATGGATTCCTTCCCTGAGCGAAACCGAGGAATTCTGCCGATTCGACCATCCCGAGTGGCGCCGGGCCCAGACCATCGAAGGGGTGGAAATCGCCGCCGATCCCGAGTGCCGGCCGGACAACCCCTACCTCATCGCCGCCGTGGTCAAGGGGACCAACCGGGTCACCATGCCCACCCTGATGAAAACCCGACTCGCCATGGACGCGGTCGTCAAGGAGAACGACCGGGACGGTGACGGCGACCCGGACGTCATCCACATCCGGCTGGAGGTGGGCGAACTCAACGGCAGCACCCCGGACGGGGATTTTCTGATTCCCGGTTACCGCATCGCCCCGGGGCTCACCCCGGGCCTGTGGGTGTTCGTCCCCAAAATGCGCGGGATGGCCACGGTCGATGCCGTCAACCTCGACGCCGCTCCCTTGTTACGGGCTCCCTCTCCGCCCATCCGGGTGGAACAGGGAGACACCGTCTACCTGACTTTGGAAAACACCCATTACCTGCCCCATACCATCCACCTGCACGGGGTCGATCACCCGTATCGCCAGGCCGACGGCCAAGGCAACGACGGCGTGCCGATCACCAGCGAAAAGCCGTTGCTGCCGGGAGAGCGGCGTACATACATAATCCGGCCGCGCCGGGCCGGCACCATGCTGTATCACTGCCACGTCCAGACCGACAAGCACATGCTCATGGGGCTGCAGGGCCTGTTCATCGTCGAGGAGAACCGCCCCGACAACTGGTTGCAGACCTTCAACGTGGGCGGCGGCAAGGTGCGCCATCCTTCCCGCGCGGTCCGGGAAAAATACGCCCAGGAATACGATCTCCACTATCAGAGCCTCGACAAGGAACGCTACCGGCCGATTCAGGAATACAACGATCCCCGTCTGGTGGCCAAAGGGATGAACCGCGATTACGACATCACCGACAACGAGGAGGATTTCTTCCTCCTCAACGGCCGCGCCTTTCCCTACACGCTCCGCGACAGTCTGATCGTGGTGGAACCGGAACAGAAGATCCTGCTGCGGGTGGTCAACGGCCATCCCCACACCCTGGCCCTGCATCTCCACGGCCACAAGGCCACCGCCATCGCCGCCGACGGCGTCCCTCTGGCGCAGCCGGTCACCCGCGACGTCCACGCTCTGGCACCGGCCCAACGCCTGGACCTGGTGCTGGACACCCACGACGACGGTCTCCACAGTTTCGGCCAGGGGATCTGGCTGATGCACGACCATGCGGAAAAGAGCGTCACTTCCGACGGGGTCGGTCCCGGGGGCGACATCGGTCTGGTGGTTTACCGGCAATACCTGGGCGACGACGGCATTCCCAAACTCCAGGGAATGGACCTGACGCCGTTCTTCAACCTCGGCATGTTCCAGCGGCAGATCCCGCTCTGGGCCCGCAGCGACGCCTGGGAGATCTTCTCCGACACCGGCCCGCTTCCCCCGGACACCCTCCGGGTAATTCTTTCCGGAATCAGTCTGGGGCTGGCGCTGGGACTGACCTGGGCCTGCTGGCGCCGGTGGAGGCAACCGTCATGATCCGCCCCGTTCTTCTGATCCTGTTCCTCTGGCTGCCCGTGGCGGCCTTTCCCGGGCACCGCATGGACATGGACAGCATGGTGATGAACGAGAACCCCACCCGCCTCCCCCAGGGTTGCGCCGGAATCGCCGGGGACCGGACCATCACCGTGCGGGCGGGGCGGAAATACGCCAAACCGTTTCCCGGCGTCGTGTTCGCCTACGACCAGCGGAGCTGGGAGGTGCCCCCCTGTACCCGGCTGACGGTACGCTTCATCAACGAGGACCACATCCGCCATCAGTTCATGGTGCACGGCCTGCCGCCGGATCTGTATCCCATGGGGATGTTCACCATCGAGGTCTCCGGCCCGGGGGAGGAAACCGCCAGTTTCATCCTGCCGCCCTACAAGAAGACCTACCTGGTCCATTGCGACATCGCCCAGCACACCGAACACGGCATGAAGGCCCAGCTCAAAGTGGCCGGGGGCGACGGGGATCTGGCCAGCCTGCCGGGGCTGACCAAACCAGTGCGTCCCGACCGCTATCCGACCCGATGGACCGGCCGCAGCCTGCTGTTGCTGGCGCTGGCCCTGGTCACCGGCGCGGCCCTGGTATGGCTGGGGCGCTGGCTGATACGGGCCATGACGGAAGATCAGCCCTAGCCGGGATAACCGTCGGGATTCCGTGACTGCCAGCGCCAGGCGTCGCGGACCATGGCGTCGATATCCCTTTCCGCCCGCCAGCCGAGTTCCCGGGCGGCTCGGGACGGATCGGCGTAACATTCGGCCACGTCCCCCGGACGGCGTTCCACGATGCGGTAGGGAATCTTCCGGCCGGTGACCCGCTCGAACGCCGCCACCATCTCCAGAACGCTGTACCCCTCCCCGGTGCCGAGATTGTAGGTGTGGATCCCCGACCCGCCGGCCAGCAGGCTTTCCACCGCCCTGACATGGGCCCGGGCCAGATCGACCACGTGGATGTAGTCGCGCACCCCGGTACCGTCGCGGGTGGGATAGTCACCGCCGAAGATGCGTAATTCCGGCAGCTTGCCCACCGCCACCTGGGTGATGTAAGGCATCAAGTTGTTGGGAACGCCGTTGGGATCCTCACCGATCGATCCGCTCTCGTGGGCGCCGACCGGGTTGAAATAGCGCAGCAGGACCACGGTCCAGGAAGGCTGGCGCCGACCCAGGCGGTCCGATTCCACCAGATCGCGGAGAATCTCCTCGATGAACAGCTTGGTGCGCCCATAGGGATTGGTGGGCTGCAGGGGAAAATCCTCGGTGATGGGAACGGTGGCCGGATCCCCATAGACCGTCGCCGAAGAACTGAACACCATCCGCTTGACGCCGTATCGGGCCATCACCTGACACAGATTCAGAGTGCCGGTGACGTTGTTGCGGTAGTACCGCAGGGGCTCTTCCCACGATTCCCCCACCGCCTTGAGTCCGGCGAAGTGGACCACGACCCCGATGTCGGGATGGCACTCGAACAGACGCTCCATGGCCGCACCGTCACCGATGTCGGCGCGAAAGAACGGCACCGCCTTCCCGGTAATCGCCTCCACCCGGCGGAGCGCCTCGACCTTGCTGTTGACCAGATTGTCCACCACGACGACATCGTGGCCGGCATTGAGCAGTTCCACGCAGGTATGGCTGCCGATATAGCCAGCCCCACCGGTCACCAGGACACGTGTCACACGACCTCCCCGTTGGATCGATTTTCCTTGTATTGTAGCAACAGACAGCCCCCCGGCTCTTTCAGCCCCGGGGATGGAACTTCTCGTGCAGCGCCTTGAGGCGCGCCTGGGCCACGTGGGTGTAGATCTGGGTGGTGGACAGACTGCTGTGACCGAGCAGCATCTGCACCACCCTCAGATCGGCGCCGTTGTTGAGTAGATGGGTGGCGAAGGCATGGCGCAGGGTGTGGGGGGACAAGGGCTTGTCGATGTTCGCCTGGCGGGCGTAGCGTTTGATCAGCTGCCAGAAGGCCTGGCGGGTCATCGGTCCCCCGCGCCGGGTGACGAACACGTAGTCGCTCCGTCTTGCCCCCAGGAGCTGTGGGCGTCCGTGGACGAGATAATCTTCCAGCCGGTCGAGGGCCTCTTCCCCCAGGGGAACCAGCCTTTCCTTGTTCCCCTTGCCCAGCAGTCGCACCAACCCCCGCTGGCTGTCCAGTTGGCGAAAACGCAGGACCACCAGTTCGGAAACCCGCAGACCCGCGGCGTACATCATCTCCAGCATGGCGCGGTCCCGCAGCCCCAGGGGACGGGAAGTGTCCGGCGCCGCCAGCAGGGCCTCCACCTGGGATTCGCTCAGAAACTGCGGCAGACTGCGCCCAAGATACGGGGAATCGATGCCGGCACAGGGATTTTCCGCGATGAGCCGCTCGCGCACCAGATAGTCGTAGAACTTGCGCAAGCTGGAAAGGATCCGGGCGCTGGTGCGGCTGCTGGCCCCCTGGTGAAACCGCTGGCTCAGATAGCGGGAAACGCACTCGGGAGTGGCCTGGTGCAGCGGCTTCCGCAACCAGGCGGCGAATTGCTTCAAATCGCTGCCGTAGGCCTTGATCGTGTTGTCGCTCAGCCCCTCCTCCAGCCACAGGGCGTCGGTGAAACGGCGGATCAGGAGGGCGTCGTCATCCATGCCAGCCTTCATGGCGCAGCAGACAGCGTTTGACGGCCAGCAGCGCCGGGGACCGGCCACCGCCGTAACCCCCCAGGCCATCCTGCGCCACCACCCGGTGACAGGGGATCACGATGGGACAGGGATTGGCCCGGCAGGCCGCCGCGACCGCCCGGGGCGTCGCATCGAGCTGACGCGCCAGTTGGCCGTAGGTCCGGGTCTGTCCCGGGGGGATGGTCAACAGGGCGCCCCAGACCCGGAGACAGAACAGACTGGCCGACAGGTCGAGGCGGTAGCGAAACCGCACCCCGGGATCGCGAAAATAGGCCCGGATCTGATCGGCGATCCGGACCAGCGCCGGACTTCGGGCGCCGGCAACCGGCCACTCGGGAAACCATTCCAGGGAAACCAGCCTTCCACCCCGCAGGGTGATTCCGAGCGGACCGCAGGGCGTCTGCAAAGCCCCCCGCACCAGGGCGTCGTCGGACTCGCCACCTGCCAATTCGCGTTCCGGGGGCGGGAAAGGATCGGTCAGATCTTTTCCTTGATCCGGGCCGCCTTGCCGCGGCGTTCCCGCAGATAGTACAGCTTGGCGCGGCGCACCCTGCCCCGGCGCTTCACCGTGATTTCCTCCACCAGCGGGCTGTAGAGCGGGAACACCCGCTCGACGCCTTCACCGTGGGAAATCTTGCGTACCGTGAAGGAGGAGTTGAGCCCGCGGTTGCGTTTGGCGATGACCACCCCTTCGAAGGCCTGCAGCCGCTCGCGGTTGCCCTCCTTCACTTTCACCTGCACCACGACGGTGTCCCCCGGACCGAACTCGGGAATGGGCTTGTCACCCAGTTTGGCCTGTTGTTCCTTTTGCAACTGTTCAATGATATTGCTCATCGCTGTTTTCCTCTTGGATTTTCATCTCGCTCTTGAATTCTTCCAGCAACCGGCGTTGCTCTTCGTTCAGTTCGAGGCGCTCGAGCAGATCCGGACGCCGGATCCAGGTACGGCCCAGGGCCTGTTTCAGACGCCAGCGGGCGATGGCCTGGTGATCGCCGCTCAAGAGCACCGCAGGGACTTTCTGACCCTCGAACTCCTCCGGACGGGTGTAGTGGGGATGGTCCAGCAGACCCGCCATGAAGGAATCCTGACTCGCCGAGGCTTCATGGTGGAGCACGCCGGGCAGCAGACGGGCCACCGCGTCGATGACGACCAGAGCCGCCAGCTCACCGCCGGAAAGCACGTAATCGCCGATGGACCACTCCTCGTCGATCTCGCACGTCACCAGCCTCTCATCGACACCTTCGTAGCGCCCCGCGACCAGAATGAGCCTGGGACACCGAGCCGCCTCCTGCACCATCCCCTGATTCAGGGGCCTGCCCTGGGGCGACAGATAGATCACCCGGGCCGCCCGCGGATCCGCGGCCCTGGCGGCGCGAATCGCGTCACGCAACGGCTCGATCCGCATGACCATTCCCGGCCCACCGCCGTAAGGCCGATCATCCACGGTGCGGTGGCGGTCGTGGGTGAAATCACGGGGATTCCAGATGACCAGTTCCACTCGCCCGCGTTCGACGGCGCGGCCGGTCACCCCATAGCGACAGGCGCCGGCGATCATTTCCGGAAACAGGGTAACGACGTCGAAGCGCATCCTCAAATCCTTTCCAGAGGGCCTATCCGCTAGCGCAACGCTTGCGTTTCCGGTTCAATAGTCCGGATCCCAGTCCACCCGGATCGTCCGCGCTGGAAGATCCACCTTCTCGATCACCCGTTCCCGAATCCAGGGAATCAAAATCTCCCTTCCAGCCTTGCCGTGAACGATGAGCACGTCGTTGGCGCCGGTTTCCATCAGATTGACGACCTGTCCCAGATCGCGCCCTTGGCGGTCGATGACCTGCAGGCCGATCAGATCGGCCCAGTAATATTCACCCGCCGGCAGTTCCGGCAACTGCGCCCGGTCGATATGGATTTTCGCCCCTCTCAACCGCTCGGCCTGATCCCGGGTGTCGATCCCCTCGATCTGCGCCACCACGCCTCTGCCCTGACGCCGACCGGCCAACACCCGGACCTGCCGGCGCTCCCCATCCTGTTCCAATTCCCAGGGGGAATAGCGCAACACGTTTTCCCGGGGCTGGGTGTGGGAATGGATTCTCACCCATCCCTTGATACCGTAAGCTCCCGAGATTTCCCCGATGGTTACCCGCCGCGTCACTTCTCCTGTACGTCGGACTTCGGCTCGGCCGCCTGCATCTTGCGCCACTCGCGCAGCAGGCTTTTCACCCGGTCGGTCATCTGGGCGCCCCGACCCAACCAGAATTCCACCCGGTCCATTTCCAGACGCAGGCGGGCGTCCCCGCCTTCCGCAAGCGGATTGAAATAACCGAGCCGTTCGATGTGACGGCCGTCGCGCTTGGCCCGCTTGTCCGCCACGACGACGTGATAAAAAGGACGTTTCTTTGCGCCGCTGCGCGCCAGGCGAATCGTTACCATAATGCTTCAGTCTCTCGCTCTTTCCGTTGTCGTTGATCGAATGCCAGGTCAATCGGCGTATTTTACCGACTTTTCCCCGAATGTTAAGACGCCCTGCTCCCGGCCTTGCCAGCCGTCACGTTTGGACGCTTCTCAATGGGCCGGGTTCTCCAGCACGTAATCGAGCCACAGGTCGGTCAGCTTCTCCTGCACCGTGTTCTGGCGCAGACGGGCGTGGAGGTGGTCGAAATCCACCCGGTCCAGCTCCTGGTCCTGGTTGTAGCAGGAATAGACGAAGTACTCTTCCCCGGTCTTGGGATCCACGTGGCGGCACAGGCACTGGCCGCAGACCCCCTTGAGCATGCACTGCATCGGCGAGTTGATGGAGCCGATGGCGCTGTGCTGTTTCTTCAGATAGGGCGCCAGCACCCCGTAACGGGCGTCCTTGACCGCCTTCATCATCCGGTCGGAACCGATGACGATCAGGTGATCCACGTCGTCGAAGTGGATCGGCGTCGGTCCCAGCTCGCCTTTGGCGTAGGCGAGCATGGCCTCGACGATGTTGCCTTTGAAGGTCTTGTCCTGGGGACGGGTAGGCCGGATCGGGCGGTTGCCGGGCAGATCGTCCACCGCCCAGACGATGACGTCGGAAGCCTCCTCGATCTCCTTGACCTTGAACACGTCCGAGGATCGCCGGTAACCGGCGAAATAGAGTACCTGGTTGCCCGCCGCCTTGAGGGCTCTGCCGATGGAAAACAGCACCGCGTTGCCGAGACCGCCGCCCACCAGCAGCACGGTGCGCCCGGAGGGAATTTCCGTGGGGGCGCCGGTCACCCCCATCACCACCAGCGGGTCGCCCGGCTGCCACAGGCTGCACAACTTGGAGGAACTGCCCATCTCCAGCACGATCAGGGAAACGATGCCACGTTCCCTGTCCACCCAGGCGCCGGTCAGGGCCAGCCCTTCGGAGGCCAGGCGGGTGCCGTGGCGGATGGGGGCGTGGGATTCGAAGTTCTGGATGCGGTAGAACTGCCCCGGGGCGAAATGCTTGGCCGCCATCGGCGCCTTGACCACGATCTCGACGATGTTGGGGGTCAGGCGGATCACCTCGACGATGTGGGCCAACAGCAGCTCGTCGAGACGGGCGCGGAAATCGGCCCAAGCGCGGTCCCGCTCGGCCTGGGCAGCCGGGTCCAGGGCCGCCAGGTCCTTGTGGAACAGACGCACGATGTGGGGATAGCTGTCCTTGGCCGACGCCATCGCCCGCACCACGTTGCCGGCATAGATGGGATTGTTGTCGCCGTAGAAGGTGATGAACCTGCCGTGGCGGCGGTAGGAGGTGAAGGGCGCCGGACGGCTGATCTTGGGCCAGAGGAAATCGTCCGTCACCGGCTCCAGCTCGGGAACGTCGTCGACCCATTCGGGAACGAAGGGCTTGTAGAACTTGCCCTGCATCTCGAAAGTGCCGGGATGTTCTTCCTCGTACAGGGTGTTGGGCGAGGTGCCGGCGGCGACCATCAAGGTGCGCAGGGGCACCTCCACCACCTCGTCGGTGGGGCGCCAGCGGCCTTCGACCTCGGCCATCTTCTGGAATCTGACCGCCTTCAAATGGCCGTATTGGTCCTCGACGGCCTCCACCGGACTCATGCCCTCGGCCAACAGGATACCTTCCTCGAGGGCCTCGCGGATTTCCTCGTGGTTCTCCCGATAGGCGGGCGAGTGACGCATCCCCCGACGATAGAATACCGTCACCCCGCCCCAACGGTTGAGGAGGGGGAGGAAGTCCGGGGTTTCCCCGGCGGCTTCGGCGCGCCGGCGTTCGGCCCGGACGGCACGGCCGTGCTCCAGGAATTCGTCGAGGATCTGCAGCTCCTCTTCGTCGTAACGGCTGCGCACTTCCTCCTCTCCCAGTTCCGCCACCAGGGTTTCGTAACGTTGCAGGATCTTTTCCACCTGCACCGGGTAATAGGCCAGCAGCTCGGTAGCGGTGTCGATGGCGGTGAGCCCCCCACCGATGACCCCCGCCGGCAGGCGCACCTGGAGGTTGGCCAGGGAGGAGGACTTGGCCGCCCCCGACAGTTGCAGGGCCATGAGGAAGTCCGACGCCTTGCGGATACCCCGGATGAGGTTGTTCTTGAGCGGAATGATCGTCGGCTTGCCGGCCCCGGCGGCGATGGCGATGTGGTCGAAGCCCAGGTCCCAGGCCTCGTTGATGGTCAGGGTGCCGCCGAAGCGCACCCCACCGTAGCAGCGGAAGTTGCGCCGTCGCGCCAGGGTCAGATAGATCACCTTGAGGAAGTTCTTGTCCCAGCGCACGGTGATGCCGTACTCGGCCACCCCGCCGAAGCCGAGCATCACCCGGTCGGCCAGGTCCTCGTAGAGGCGCTCGAAGTCTTCGACCGGCTGCGGCGGCGTGTCCAGATCCCCCACCAGTTCCGGCGGCAACGGCTCGATCTTGAGACCGTCGATCCCCACCACGCCGAAGCCTTCGTTGGCCAGGTAATGGGCCAGGGTGTAACCGGCCGGCCCCATCCCCACCACCAGCACGTTCTTGCCGTTGTAGGGCAGCATGTAGGGACGGCGAACGTTGAGGGGATTCCACCGGGTCAGCAGGCTGTAGACCTCGAAGCCGTAGGGCAGATGGAGGACGTCGGTGAGAACGTTGGTCTCGATCTCGGGGATGTTGACCGGCTCGGTCTTCTGGTAGATGCAGCCCTTCATGCACTCGTTGCAGATGCGGTGACCGGTGCCCGGGCACATGGGATTGTCCACCATGATCAGGGCCAGGGCGCCGATGTCGTCCCCCTGGCGCTTGACCCAGTGCATCTCGGAGATTTTCTCCTCCAGGGGACAGCCGGTGACCGGATTGCCGAAGGGACCGATCTTGTACCCCCCCTTCTTCTTGTCGCGCATCCCCTTGGCGCAGGAATCGGTGTCGCGCTCGTGGCAGTAGATGCAGTGATCCACTTCGTACAACACCGGGCGCAGGTTCCGGTAGCGGGCGTCGGTGAGATGGAAGCCGTCGCGGCGGCGGTGGTGACCTTCCGGCGCCGCCCAGGCCCGGTAAACCCCTCTGTCCACCAGGGAGTGGGGCACCAGGTGATTGACGTCGGTACGCGCCGGGGTCTTGAAGGCGATCCAGCCGGCCACCCGGCGTTGCAGCTCGGGATGGCGGGCGGCGGCGAAGGTCCAGCGCAGCGCCAGATCGTAGAGGGCTTCGACGAACACTTCCGGCGCGGCCGTCAGAAGTTCCGCGAACCGTTTCGCCGCCCCGGGATGGGATTCGAGGCGGGCGCGCAGGGGCGCGACCTGCGCTTCCAGGGGGCTGAGGTCACCGTTCTCCGCCAGCCGTTCGGCTTCTTCGTGGAGATCCGCCAGGCGCAAGGCCAATTCGGCCACGGCGCGCTCCCGGTCGCCGAGACCGTCCGCCAGGGCTTCCAGCAACGTCTGGAAGCGGGCGTCGAGTTCGGCGACGTCCCAGTCCGTCACCTTTTCCCGCTTGAAGCGCTTGGGCGCCGCCTTGGTGACGATGGCGTCGCGGTAACGCAGCACCGTGCGCACCTCGTCGACCACCTTCGCCATCCGCCGCCGGCGGGCGTCCTCGATGTGGAACAGGCGGGCGACGAAGTCCCCCAGATGGGGAGCCATGCGCACCAGCAGGTCGGACACCTGCTCCGGCGCCATTCCCTCCCCCCGGCAGGCACGGTAGGCGTCGAACTCCCGCAGCAGGCCCGGATCCCGCGCTTCCACGTGGCGGTCGAAAGCGGCGGCGAGATCCGCCAGACGATGGGGGTCGTAAAGGTCGGCGTAGGAGAACCCTTCGATGCCCAGCTGCCAGCTTGCGTGCTCTGCCATGTCACTCCTTCCGGTCGGTTGATCGATCCAGCGGCTTCAGCGAGCGCCCCTGATAAATCGAACCATTATATCACCGGAAGGAAACCCGGCCGAAAGCGGCCCGGAAACAATCTGTTTATGGCATTACTTACCGCCGATCACTTCGGCTGGAGGGAGTCAGCCTTCGGAGAGAAACCGGCTCATGTCGACCACCTGGCGCCTCGGCCCCCAGTCGCCCGGCTTTTCCTCGAAAACGCCGAGCACGGGTGTACCACACCGGTCGCATTGTCCCTCCGGAGTCAGGTTCCATTCCCTGAGCGCATACCAGTCCCGGCCGATCAGCAACTGGCCGCACTGATGACACCAGGTGCTGTCGCCTTCCGGATAATGGACGTTGCCGGTGTAGACGTAGCGCAGGCCGTTGTCCATGGCGATCCGGCGGGCCCGGATCAGGGTGTCCAGCGGCGTGGGTGGGTGGTCCATCATCTTCCAGTCGGGATGGAAGGCGGTGAAGTGATGGGGAACGTCGGGACCCAGCTTGTCCACCACCCAGCGGGTCATGGCGTCGATTTCCTGGTCGGAATCGTTCTCCCCCGGAATCAGCAGAGTGGTGATTTCCAACCAGCAATCGGTCTGGTGGCGGATGTATTCCAGGGTGTCGAGCACCGGCTGCAGGTGCCCGCCACAGATCTTACGGTAGAACTTCTCCGTGAAGGCTTTGAGGTCCACATTGGCGGCATCCATGTACTGATAGAACTCGCGCCGGGGTTCCGGCGTGACGTAGCCGGCCGTCACCGCCACGGAACGGATGCCGAATTTCCGGCATTCCCGGGCGGTGTCGATGACGTACTCGTGGAAAATGACCGGATCGTTGTAGGTGTAGGCGACGCTGCGGCAGCCGAGGGCTTTGGCGGCCCGGGCGATGGCGTCGGGGGGTGCTTCCACGGTGAGGATGTCGAATTCCCGCGCCTTGCTGATGTCCCAGTTCTGGCAGAACTTGCAGGCCAGATTGCACCCGGCGGTGCCGAAGGACAACACCGGGGTGCCGGGGAGGAAATGATACAGCGGCTTTTTCTCGATGGGATCGATGCAGAATCCGCTGGCCCGGCCGTAGGTCGTCAAGACGATCCGGCCGTTCCGACAGGCCCGGACGAAACAGAGCCCCCGCTGACCTTCGTGGAGCTTGCAGAAGCGTGGACACAGATCACACTGGATGCGCCCGTCGGGAAGCTTGTGCCAGTACTGGGTGGGAACGACATCCTGGGGTAAGGCGGCGGCGTGCATCGTCGATCTCCGGTTGAATTCCGTGGCAAGCGTTCATATATAGGCGACAGAGTCGAATTTCAAGTTCCCAGGAGGTGGAGATGACCTCGGTACGCTATCCCGCGGTGGCAGGGATGTTCTATCCCGACGACCCCGTGGAACTCGACGAAATGATCCGCACGTTCCTCGCCGAAGCCGAAGAAACGGAAGGACCGGTTCCCAAGGCGATCATCGCCCCCCACGCCGGCTACATCTATTCCGGTCCGGTGGCCGCCAGCGCCTACCGGCGACTGCTTCCGGCCCGGGAGACGATCAAGCGGGTCGTCCTGCTCGGGCCCGCCCACCGGGTGCCCTTCCGCGGCCTGGCCATCCCCAGCGCGGATTTTTTCATCACGCCGCTGGGAACCGTGGCCGTGGACAAGGCGGCCATCGACGAAATCGCCGACCTGCCCTTCGTCCACCGGTCCGACGTTCCCCACCAGCCGGAGCACAGCCTCGAAGTCCACCTGCCTTTCCTCCAGGAAGTCCTGGAGGATTTCAAGGTCGTGCCCATCGTGGTCGGGGACGCCTCCCCGGAAGAGGTCGCCCAGGTACTGGAAAGGCTCTGGGAGGGCCCGGAGACCTTGATCGTGGTCAGCTCGGATCTCAGCCATTACCACGACTACGCGACGGCCAGACGGCTCGACAGCGCCACTTCCCGGGCCATCGAGTCCCTCGACCCCGCCGCCCTGACCCATGAGTCCGCCTGCGGGCGCATTCCGGTGGCGGGACTTTTGTTGGCAGCCCGCAAACACGGCCTGCGGGCCAAAACCGTCGATCTGCGCAACTCCGGCGATACCGCCGGCCCCAAGGATCAAGTCGTCGGATACGGTGCCTATGTCTTCTACTGACTTGTCCCTGACACCCGAGGAGCGCCGCCGTCTGATCGAGTTGGCGCGGGAGGCGATTCGTCATGGCGTGCGCTACGGTTCGCCGCCGCCGGTGGACCTGACGTCGCTGCCGCCGGCGCTGCGCCAACCCCGCGCCACTTTCGTCACCCTGGAAGAGGACGGCCGGTTGCGCGGCTGCATCGGCTCCCTGGAGCCCCGCCGACCCCTGGCCGAAGACGTGGTCAACAACGCCTTCGCCGCCGCCTTCGGCGACCCCCGCTTTCCCCCCGTGCGCGAGGAGGAGGCGAACCGACTGAAG
>Ga0256841_1000810_pt1 | contig 29806 bp, 22 predicted proteins | sample 356308metaG_FD_185971 | JGI IMG/M metagenome (GOLD analysis project Ga0256841, IMG submission 185971) | Hydrothermal vent microbial communities from Mid Atlantic Ridge, Atlantic Ocean - 356-308 | ecosystem: Environmental > Aquatic > Marine > Hydrothermal vents | place: Atlantic Ocean: Mid... | reverse complement strand
CACCGCAAAGGCGCGACGCGGGCCTTCGGGCCGGGCTGCCCGGACGTCCCCGCGCGCTATCGTTCCATCGGCCAGCCCGTGCTCATCCCCGGAGACATGGGACGCTATTCCTACGTCCTGATCGGGACCGAGCGGGCGATGACCGAAACGTTCGGGAGCACGTGCCACGGCGCGGGCCGGCGGCTGAGCCGGAGAAAGGCGAAAAAAGCCGCGGTCGGTCGGGACGTCACGGGCGAGCTCGCGCGCGGAGGGATCATCGTCCGGGGCGCGAGCCTCCGAACGATCAACGAGGAGATCCCCGAAGCGTACAAGGACGTCGCAGAGGTCGTCGAGACGTGCGCGATGGCCGGCATTTCGAAGAAGGTCGCCCGGCTCCGGCCTATCGGGTGCATCAAAGGCTGAGCGACCGGAGGGGTCCGTTCGCTCAGCCCGCCCACAGAGGGCTATTCCTCCAGTCTCCGCAGCATCTCTTTGGCGGCCCGTCCTCCGTTGCGGCGCTGGTCGAGGTGGCGTTCGCGCCACTGTCGGATCTCACGGGTCAGGGTTTCCTTCATGGCCACGATGGCCTGATAAAGATCATCGGAGGTCTCCTCGGCGCGGATCAGCCGCCCCGGCACGGAAACGTTGGCTTCGGCGCGGTAGAGCGTATCGTCTTTGCGATGGTGGCGCGTCGTGCGTTCGAGTTCGACGGCCACACGAATGGGGTCTGTCTTTATGCTGCCGAAAGCTTTGAAAGCATCATTCAGTTTCTCCTCCACGAAAGCGCGAAGGTCGTCGTTCAGGTCAAGATTGGTACCCTGAAACGTGATGTTCATAGCGGCGATGATCTGGTTGATGAGAACGGCTTCAGTGCTTGTTCGCGCAGTGCGGTGGGTTGTTCCATACTCCCGGCGGGCATGCCCGCGAATTCTTGAAGGGAGAGGCGGAAGGCAGTCTGTGCGGATTTTCCCCACAATCATCGGGCGCCGGGTCGCCGGAAAACGGAGCGGCGACGTATATTAGGTTCCGGTGGAAGTCAGGGGGGCGGCGTGGTTCCGAACGCGTCGGCCCGGCGCCGAAGAACCTCGCCCGGCCTCCCCGGGCATACCATACACGTCGGTTCGGAGGGAGGAGAAGGCACTGGATCAGGAACGGCATCAGGCAGACAGCGTGCTGGGGCGGAGCATCGAGCAGTTTCGCGCCCTCATCGAAAACGCGCTCGACATCATCATGGTGCTCGATGCGACGGGAGAGGTCGATTATGCCAGCCCGTCGGCGGCCCGCATCCTGGGCCACACGCTCGAAGATTTGACGGGGCGTCGGATCTTCGACTACGTGCATGCGGAGGACGAGGCGGCCTTTGCGCGCGCCTTCCGGCGCGTGGTGGAGGCGGATGAGGAGGAGGTGCGGATGACGATCCGCTTTCGCCATCGGAGCGGGGCCTGGCGTACGCTCGAGACGACGTGGCGCGGCTTGACCGGAGAGGACGGCATGCGCCGCGGCGTGCTCAATGCCCGCGACATCACCGAGCGTCGCTGGGCCGAGGAGGCGCTTCGGGAGAGCGAACAGCAGTACCGGGCCCTGATCGAACTCTCGGCGGACGCCATCTACGTGTTGCAGGACGATGGGTTCGTGCTTGTGAACCGGGCCTGGGAGGAGCTTTTCGGTTATACGCGGGCCGAGGTGCTCTCGCCCCGGTTCGAGGTCCTCCGCGTGGTGGCGCCCGGGAGCCGCGGCGTGATCGAGGAGCGCCGCCGCCGCCGGGCCGCCGCAAAGCCGGTCGCGCCGGTCTTCGAGGTGCAGGGCCGACGCCGCGACGGTCAGATGCTCGACCTCGAGGTAAGCGAGGCGGACATTCTCTGGAAAGGGCGTCCCGCCATTCAGGGCATCTACCGCGACGTGACCGAACGAAAGCGGGCCGAGAAAGCGCTCCGGCGCTATGCCGAACGCCTCGAAGTGCTGCGCGCCATCGACCAGGCTCTGCTCAGCGCCCAGTCGTCGTCCACCATCGCCGAGGCGGCGGTCCAACACATCCGGAAACTCATCCCCTGTCTCTGGGCGGGGGTGCTGCTCAGCGACCCCGAAACGCCGGGCACGATGATCGTTGCGGCTCAGGCGGGTGCGCCGATTGCTCTCCCGCCGGAAGCGCGCTTCTCCGTGGCGGAGTTCGACCTCCCGGACGCGCTTCGGGCGGGTGCGCCGGTGATCGTCGGCGTATCCGAAAGCGGGGAGCCGGTCGCTTCGCTGGGCAGCCTGATCGCCGGCGCGGGGGTCGAAACGATCCTGTGGGCGATGCTCCAGATGCAGGATGAACTGCTCGGCATCGTGGTGCTGGGCGCGGGCGCGGAGCAAGCCTTCTTCGAGGATCACCGTCACATCGCGCGCGAGGTGGCCGAGCAGTTGTCCGTGGCCATGCACAGCATGCGGCTTTTCGAGGCCGTCAGCGCGGCGCACACCCGGCTCGAACAACTCTCGCACCGGCTCGTCGAGGTGCAGGAGCAGGAGCGCCGCCACATCGCCCTCGAGCTGCATGACGAGATCGGTCAGGTCCTCACCGCGCTCAACTATACGCTCGACTTCTCGGGTGCGCCGTTGCCGCCCGGCCACGAGGAGAAGCTGGCGCGGGCGCACGAACTGGTTCGGCTGCTCACCTCCCGGGTGCGCGACCTGTCGCTGAACCTGCGCCCCTCCATGCTCGACGACCTGGGATTGATGCCCGCGCTCCTGTGGTATTGTGAGCGGTATCAGATGCAGACCGGCATCAAGGTCCATTTGCATCCGCTCGGGATCCACGGGCGACGCTTCCGGCCCGAAGTGGAGACGGCCGCCTATCGCATCATCCAGGAGGCGCTCAACAATGTGGCCCGGTACGCCGACGTAGAGGAAGTCTGGGTCCGCGTGTGGATCGAGCCGGCGGAGCTCTACGTAGAGGTGGTGGATCACGGGAAGGGGTTCGATCCGAAGCAGGTCAAGCGCGGGCGTCCGTCGGCGGGGCTGTCGGGGATGCAGGAGCGGGCGGCGCTCGTGGGCGGGGCGCTGCACATCGACGCGGCGGTCGGGAAAGGCGTGTACATCCGCGCCGTGCTCCCGCGCGAACCGGAAGAGGGGGCGGGGTGAGGCCGGATCCGCAGGTTCGAGGGCGGCAACCCGTGCGCGACGCCCCGTGCGCAAGGCAAGGCCTTTCCTCTCACGACGGAAGCGGCTTCCTCGCCTCGGCTCCTCCGGCGCTCTTTTCCATGTTTTTTGTGTTTCTCTTGTCCTTCCTCTTGCAAAAGAGTCCGGGTATCCCTGATAATGAGGGGCGCTCCGTTTTCCTCAACAATGCACGGGCAGGACCATGAACCGCAAGCTACGCAAGCAGATGTTGACGGCGGCAGCCATACTGGTGGGCTTTGTCCTCATCATGGTCATTTTGAATGAGGTGTTGAGCTGACGCCGGGAGGCGCGTTCGCCGCCACGTTGCATGACCGCCGCCGTTGGGCCCGTCTGGATGCTTTCCCCGGATCGCCGGATCGGGAGGGAAGCCCTGCGAGGCGGCCCCGGCGAAGCGCATCCTCTTTCTCTCGTTTCAATCATTTCAAGGTAGGGAGTCCAAGATGGCGCCGAACCGCATGCGCGCGCTCGCCGCGCTCCTGATGTTTACCGGGATCACCGCTTTCACGAGCACGCCCGCCGGAGGGCCGATGCTCGGCTTCACCGAAGAGGGAGCCGCCGCGCAGCGCGCCCTCGAAGCGCAGTACGATGCGCGTTTGCATGCAGACAATCTGCGCCGGTGGATGAAGCGGATGTCCGCGAAGCCGCACCACGTCGGCGCGCCGTACGGCAAGGAAAACGCCGCGTTCATGCTCGGGCTGTTCCGCGAGTGGGGCTATGACGCCGAGATCGTCGAATACCAGGTGCTCTTTCCGACGCCGAAGGAACGCGTGGTGGAGCTGGTCGCGCCGACGACGTACCGGGCGAAGCTCACCGAGCCCGAGCTCGACGAGGACGCCACCTCGAAGGTGCACGAGAACCGGCTGCCCGGCTACAATGCCTATTCCGCCGACGGCGACCTCACCGCCGAACTCGTCTACGTCAATTACGGCATCCCGGAGGATTACGAGGCGCTCGAACGCATGGGCGTCGACGTGGCGGGCAAGATCGTTATCGCGCGGTACGGCCGTTCGTGGCGCGGCATCAAGCCGAAAGTGGCCGCCGAGCACGGGGCCGTCGGCTGCATCCTCTATTCCGATCCCCGCGAAGACGGCTACTTCCGGGGCGACGTGTACCCGAAAGGGCCGTATCGCATGAAGTACGGCGTGCAGCGCGGTTCCGTGGCGGACATGCCCCTCTTTCCCGGCGACCCCCTCACGCCGGGCGTCGGCGCGACGGCGGAGGCCCGGCGGCTCCCGCGCGAGGAAGCCCCGACGCTCATGAAGATCCCCGTGCTCCCGATCTCGTACGGCGATGCACAGCCGCTCCTGGAAGCGCTCGGCGGGCCGGTGGCGCCTCCGGACTTCCGCGGGGCGCTCCCGCTCACCTACCACATCGGCCCGGGGCCGGCGAAGGTGCACCTCAAGCTCGCCTTCGACTGGAAGCTGACCCCCGCCTACGACGTCATCGCCCGGATGCCGGGGACGGAGGAGCCCGATCAGTGGATCGTACGGGGCAACCACCACGACGCCTGGGTCTTCGGCGCGGCGGACCCGCTCAGCGGCATGGTGGCGCTCCTCGAAGAGGCCCGCGTCGTCGGCGAGCTGGCGAAGACCGGTTGGCGGCCGAGGCGCACCATCGTCTATGCCGCCTGGGACGCCGAAGAGCCGGGGCTCCTCGGCTCGACCGAGTGGGCGGAGGACCACGCCGCCGAGCTTCGGCAGAAGGCCGTCGCGTACATCAACTCCGACGGCAACGGGCGCGGCTTCCTCGGCGTGGGCGGCTCGCATACGCTCGAACCCTTCGTCAACGAGATCGCGCGCGCGGTCGTGGACCCGCAGACCGGCGTGACGGTCGAAGAGCGCCTCCGGGCGCGGCTCCGCACGAACGGCGACGAAGAGGCGGACACGCGGGCCGACCTCCGCATCGCCCCCCTCGGCTCGGGTTCCGACTATACGCCGTTCCTCCAGCACCTCGGCATCGCCTCGCTCAACATCGGCTATGGCGGCGAGAACGGCGGAGGCTCATACCATTCCATCTTCGACTCGTTCGACTATTACACCCGCTTCGGCGACCCCGGCTTCGCCTACGGAGTCGCGCTCGCGAAGACGGCGGGCCGCGCCACGCTTCGCCTCGCCAACGCCGAAGCGCTGCCGTTCACGTTCTCCGGCTTCACCGACAACGTGGGCCGGTACGTGGATGAGGTCGAAAAACTCGCCGACGACCTGCGCGAGCAGACGCGACGGCGGAACCGTCTCCTCGAAGCGCAGGCATACGTCCTCGCCGCCGATCCGAAGAAGCCGTACGTGCCGCCCACGGCGGAGCCTCCCGTGCCGCACCTCAATTTCGCCCCGCTCCGGAACGCGCTGGACCGCCTCGAAGCGAGCAGTCGTTCGTTCGAACACCTGCGCGCCGCCGCCCCGTTCTTGCCTGCGCCCCGGCGGCGGGCCCTCGACGACGTGCTCATGCACATCGAGCGCGTGATGACCCGCGACGAGGGGTTGCCCCGGCGACCGTGGTTCAAACACCATATCTATGCGCCGGGCTTCTATACCGGATACGGCGTCAAAACCCTGCCGGGCGTCCGCGAGGCCATCGAACAGCGGGACTGGACCGAGGCGGAGCAGCAGATCCACATCGCCGCCGCCACGCTCGACCGCATTGCCGCAGAGATCGACCGCGCCGTCGCCCTCATGCGCGAGGCGGGGACCGGCGACTGAGCGAGACGGTGGCGCATCCGCCTGCGCGCGTCGTACCTTGTGCGGATCACGTTTCCTCCATCTCCTTCCGACGTCCCGACCATGCGTATTTTGAAGCGTCCGAACACCCTTGCCGTTTTCTTCGCCGCCCTTTCGATGAGCCTCCTGATGAGCGCGTGTGAGCCTGCCGCCTCCGATGAACCCGCCGATGCCTCCGCGGCTTCGGAACCGACGTACGTCCTCGCGATCCACGGCGGCGCGGGCACCATCCGCCGGAGCGACCTCTCGCCCGAGCGCGAGGCGCAGTACCGGGCCAAGCTCGAAGAAGCGCTGCGGGCGGGGCACAACGTCCTCTCCGGCGGCGGAAGCAGCCTCGACGCCGTCATCGCCACGCTGACCATCCTCGAAGACTCGCCGCTCTTCAACGCGGGCAAAGGGGCCGTCTTCACCCACGAAGGAACCGTCGAACTCGACGCCTCGATCATGGACGGCGCGACGAAGAACGCCGGCGCGGTGGCGGGCGTGAAGCACATCCGCAACCCGATCGCGCTCGCCCGGCTCGTCCTGGAAAAATCGCCCCACGTGATGTTGACCGGCGACGGCGCCGAGGAGTTTGCCCGCGAAAACGGCGTCGAAATGGTCGACAACTCCTATTTTTACACCGAATGGCGACGCGAACAGCTCGAACGGGCGAAAGCCGCCGAAGGCGCGATGGGCGCGGCGATGCCTCCCGGCGAAGAGCTTGCGCCCGGCGCGTACAAGTACGGCACCGTGGGCGCGGTCGCGCTCGACCGGGCGGGCAACCTCGCCGCCGGCACCACCACCGGGGGCATGACGAACAAGCGCTTCGGTCGCGTCGGCGACTCGCCCATCATCGGGGCGGGCACGTATGCCGACAATGCCACGTGCGCCGTCTCCTCGACCGGCTGGGGGGAGTACTTCATCCGGGGCGTCATCGCCCACGACATCGCGGCGATGATGGCCTATGGCGGCGCGTCCGTCGAAGAAGCCGCCCGCACCGTCATCATGGACAAGCTCGAAGCGATGGGCGGCACGGGCGGCGTCATCGCCATGGACCGGGAAGGCCACGTCGCGATGCCGTTCAACACCGAGGGCATGTACCGGGGCCGCATCGACGCGGAGGGCAACGTGACCGTGGAAATTTACAAGGACTGAGGCATGGGCAAGCGGATCGGGGCGAGAGGCATCAGGGAAGCGGCGCTCTTCGTCGCGCTCCTTCTGGCCGGATGTGACGGCGGCGCGCTCGAAGCGCCTCCGGTCGTCGGTCGTTTCGAGGGCGCGTTCGGCTATGCCGTCGACGGGGCCGAGTTCTCCGAGCCGTGGTCCGTGCGTCTGCATGAGAACGACGGCCGCATCGCGGGCGCCGGGGCGCTGGGCACGACCCCCGTCACGGTCGCCGGCGAGCACCGTCACCCCGACGTCACGCTGCGCTTCACCGACGCTTCGGGCGACTTCGCGGGCGTCTTCTCAGGCCTTCTCGCCGCCGACGGCGCGGCGCTCGAAGGGACGTACACGCTCAGCATCATCTTCGTCAACGCCGCCGTGGTGCTTCGCCGGAGCCGCTGAAAAACGCGGCGGATTCGAAGGCTTCGAACGGCGTGCGTTTCCGGTGGACCGCAGGAAGGGGGGAAAACATGGGAGCGCACCACGCGAGGGCGCACCGGATCGCCCGGGAGATCCGGAGAAATCGGGAGCGGGTGAAGAAGCTCGGTCCCGGCATCATTACCGGCGGCGCGGGCGACGATCCGGCCGGGATCGTGACGTATACCGCCGTCGGCGCGACCACCGGGTTCTCCATGCTCTGGCTGATGGTCCTTGCCACGCCCATGATGATTGCCGCGCAGAATATGGCGGCTCGTCTGGCGGTCATCACCGGCAAAAGTCTCCCGGAGATCATCACGGCTTATTATTCCCGAAAGACGGCCGTCTTCATGGTGACGTTGCTCGCGTTCGCCAACGTCGTCACCATTGGCGCGGACCTTCAGGGAATGGCGGCGGTGCTGGAGTTGATCACCGGCGTGCCGTCGGTTCACTTTCTCGCGGGCATTACGGCGCTGATTGCCTACCTCGTGATGTTCAAGACGTACCGAACCGTCAAACGCTTTTTCGTTGGGTTCACACTCGTCTTGATGGCCTACGTGATCGCCGCCGTTCTGTCGAAACCCGAGCTTCCGGCGCTGCTCAAAAGCACCTTTTTGCCGCACGTGTCGTTTTCCTCGGCCTATATCATGGCGGCGCTGGGCCTGCTCGGAACGACGATTTCGCCCTATCTGCTTTTCTGGCAGGCATCCGAGGAAAAGGAAGAGCACAAAACGGTTGCGCAGGCGGAGGAAGTCGCCTGGGATACGACCATCGGGATGATTTATTCGAACCTCATCGCCCTGTGCATCATCGTGACGGCGGCGGTCATGCTGTATGGAAGCGGACAATCGTTGGAGACGGTGCGAGATGCCGCTCTGGCGCTGCGGCCCCTGGGGTCCGAGTATGCCTTTCTGCTCTTCAGCCTGGGCATCCTCGCGGCCGGTTTCCTGGCGATCCCGGTGCTGGCCGGATCCACCGCCTATGCCGTGGCGGACACGTTCGGTTGGCGGGAAGGACTGGACAACAAGGTCAGCGATGCCAAAGGGTTCTACACGGTGTTCTTCGGCGCACTGGTCGTGGGGAATTTCATCTACTGGTCGCCGATTTCAGCCGTCGATGCGTTGTATTACAGCCAGGTTTTCGACGGTATTCTGCTGCCCGCTCTGGTGGGGATATTGCTCTTGCTGAACCGGAACGGGCAGGTCGTGGGAGACCTGAAGAACTCCCGGTTCAACAACGTCTTCGGCTGGATCACGCTGGGGGTGAGTCTGGCCTTCACGATCGTATTGCTCGGCCGGTTGCTTCGGTCTTTTTTATGACGACGCTTGCGAATTTATGACGACGCTTGCGAATTTATGACGACGCTTGCGAATTTATGACGACGCTTGCGAACGGGCCGGTTTCGAAGGCGGGGGCCGGTTTCCGGCGGCGACGGGCAGCGCTTCGCCGGAATAGATTTGCAGCTTTTCGAGCGGCTCCGGCGCGGTGCGCAGGCTGACGGCCGCGAAGACGAGGACGTTGGCCAGGAGGCCGTAGATGCCTTCGTGCATGGGGACGGGGCGCAGGTCGGCGAAGAGGAGGAAAAAGGTGTTCACAACGAGGCCCGCCACGAGGCCCGCGAGCGCGCCTTTGCCGGTGGCGCGCGGCCAGTAGAAGGCGGCGAACATGAGCGGGAAGATCTGCGCGATGCCGCCATAGGAACCGAGGAGCAACGCCACGATGGACACGTCGGAGGCCACGGCAAAATAGTACGCCACGCAGAAGAGCACCACCGCAAGCACGCGGATCCAGAGCCGCTCGTGCCGGTCGTCGGGCAACAGGTGCGGCGCGACGTGACGGACGCCGTCGCGGACGAAGATCGAGGCGGCCGCGTGCAGGAGCGCGTCGCCGGTGGACATGGAGGCGGCGAGCACCCCGGCGCACACGAGCCCGACGAGCACCGGCGAGAGGCCGATGCGGGTGAGGATGTGGGGGACGATGGTGTCGGCGGGGGTGACGCCCGGGAAGGCGAGCACGCCCGCGAAGCCGATGAGCAGGATCGGGACGAGGAAAAACTGAAACGTGGGAAAGAGGACGACGGTGAGCCGGAGGCTGCGGTCGCTTCGGGCGGCATAACTCTTCATGAACAGGTGGGGCCACATCGAGAGCCCGATCGCCGAGACGAGCACCGCCGACGAGTAGGCCCACCAGTTCCACGGGCCGCCGTCGGCGCCGAGGCCGGGCGCCGTCAGCCTCGCGCCGAGGTCGCTCGCGGCGATCTGCTCGAACATCGCGCCGACGCCGCCATAGAGCTTGTGCGGCAGGTAGAGCCCGAGCACCCACGCGATGGCGATCATGAAGACGCCCTGGAACGTGTTCGTCCAGCCCACGCCCATCACCCCGCTGGCTAGCACGTACGTGAGCACGACGCCGTACGTGACGAGCGCGCCGAGCCAGGCCGGGATCAGCCCCCCGGAGACCGTCGAGAGGATGTAGCCGGCCCCTTTCATCTGAAGCGTGAGGTACGGCACAAAGGCGACGACGCTGAGCAGGGCGAGCACCACCGAGAGCACCCGGCTGTCGTAGCGATGCGCGAGGAGCTCGGCCTGCGTGACGAAGCCGAACCGCTCCCCGAGACGCCGCGCGCGCGGGCCGAAGAAGTACAACGGGGTCATTCCCACAATCCCGTATGCGATCACGTAATATGCGGCTGCACCCCGCGAATAGGCCCATCCCGGCGCTCCGAGGAACGCAAACGAGGAGAAGACCGAGGCGCCGAGCACGAAGTACAAAAGCACCACGTTCATTGCCCGGTCGCCCGCCACGTAGCCCGCCACGCTGTGCGAGACCGAACGACCCGGCAAAATGCCCATGAGGAGTGAGACGGCCAGATAGACGCCGCAAATCAGAAGAATCGTCAGAGATGCATCCACGGGATGAGAGAGAAGGGGGCGGTGAGCGGGAGCGGGAAGTTCGGGAACGTCTGAGAATCGGGGCAACCCCCCCGGATCATGGGTCGGATCGGTAGAGCCGGATGAGCGCGACAAACACGACGAGGAGCCAGAAGACCACCCAGGCGAGGGAGAGCGGAAGGCCGAGCACGAGCGGGAAGACGCCGGAGAAGAGCGAGTACACCGGCCAGATCAGGGCCAGCAAGGCCGTCGCTATGAGGGAGACGAACACGAGCCGGCGTCGCCGGTGTTTCGGGGAAGCATGCGGGGAGAAAAAGACGGGGCCGCGGGGGAGCGGTGACGGTTCGGGCATGAGAAGCGGGATTGGCGGCGGAAAGGGCGCTCAGAGGTCAGCGACGGACGCGGGGAGACGACTCGGGCACGCGGATGCGACGATGCGAGACGGGGCGGCGGTCAAAAGGTGGCGGGTGGGGATGAGGGCGTCGTCGCGGCGTCGTGGGGACCACCGGTCGCGGCGGCCCCGGGTCGGGCGGCGGCGGCTGATCTTCGTCGCCGTCGTCGTCGTCATGGCGCATCATTTTAATGGCATACAGCCCGACCAGGAACGGGAATGCGCCAATGAGCAGGACTACGATTTCAAACATGGGGTGCGATCGGGAAAGAGCGGAGTTCTTTTTCGAAAGGAGACGCTCGAGGTCGAAGGGTTCTGCTTATGTTTACAGTGTTTCTATGAATAACGGTTCCCGCGCAAAAGGGCAAATGGTGCGGGAGAATTTTTTCCTCCCCGGCGAGCGCTTGCCTGATGCGGGCGTTCGGGAAAGGCGCGGGGCGAAAGCCGCTCGAAGCGGAAAAAAAATTTCCTTTCGAAGAAGGGTGGGCCGCCGCTCCGGAGCCGAAAGGTCGGAACATATTGACGGCGTTGCCCTACTAGGCTCGTTCGCCGGCGACGGCGCGGGGCCAACGCACACGAGGAAGACCACAGGGTGATTATGAGCAAGACGGCAAAGTCGAAACAGAAGAGAAAGGGTCGGGACAAAAAAGCGCGCCGGGTGCAGGCGCCCACGCTCCGGAAAGGGGCGCTGTGGGGCGCAATGGCGGCAGCCGTCGTGGGCGCGGGCCTGTCCCTGTATGCGACGAAGCTGACCTTCGAGATCGCGCAACAAGGCGTGATCGATCCAAGCGGCTGCTCGATCAACGACTGGATCAACTGCGATGTGGCGCATGCTTCCAGCTATGCCATGTTCCTGGGCGTGCCGGTGGCGTGGTGGGGCTTTCTCTTCTACCTGTGGACCGCGCTGGCGACGCTCTATGCGCTGCGCACGTCGAACAAAGAAGGCGCGGCGGGGGCCGTCGCCGTGGCATGGGTGCTGAGCCTCGGCGCGGTGCTCTTCTCGATCTATAAGGCGTATCACCTGCTCAGCCTCGGGGTGCTCTGTCTCGTGTGCGTAGGGATGTACGCCGCGAACCTCGCCATCGCCGCGCTCCTGCCGCTGGCGCTGAACCTCTCCCTGAAAGACGCCGGTTCGTTCCTCTCGAACTACGTGAAGGAGTTGATGGGCAAGCCGTCCGGGCTGAACTTCTCGCCCCAACCGACCCGTTTCGGTCTGCTGCTCGTCGCCCTCTTTGGTCTCGGTTTCGTCGGCATCAAAGGGTATGAGGGCAATGCGGTGCAACGACAGAAGCTCGACCTCGACCGGGCGCTGAAGGCGCATTTCCGTCCGACGCCCCTATCCGTCGAACCGACGCCGGATGCGCCGGTATGGGGCAACCCGGACGCCCCGATCACCATCATCGAGTTCGCCGACTTCCAGTGCCCGGCCTGCCGCGAGTCCGCTTTTCATCTCCGGAGCGCGCTCTTCGAGTTCCGCGACGACGTGGCCCTCTATTTCATGAACTTCCCGCTCGACAACACCATCAATACCAACTTGCAGCGGCAGATCCACATGCAGGCCGGGCCGGCGGCGCGGGCGGCGGTCTGCGCGCAGGAGTTCGGCGACTTCTGGGGCTATCACGACGATCTCTTCCGCGATCAACCGAGACTCGGACGCAACCTCTTCCTCAAACTGGCGTCGGATCGCGGCTGGGACGTGGACGCCTTCGCGCAATGCCTCGACGGCGACGCCTCGCTCGAACGGGTGAAGCGCGACGTGGAGGCGGGCATGAACATCAGCGTGCCCTCCACGCCCTCGATCTTCGTCAACGGGCGGCGCATGAGCTACTGGCGAAACACCGACTTCGTCCGCGCCGTCATCCGCGAGGAACTGAGCCGGCTCAAACGGTGATGGCGATCGTCAACGTAGAGATCAAGGCGCGGTGCGCCGATCATGCGCCGATCCGCGAGGTCCTTCGTTCGGAAGGCGCGCGCTTCGCCGGGGAGGACCATCAGGTCGATACGTACTTTGCCGTGCCGAAGGGGCGGATGAAACTCCGGGAAGGCAACATCGAGAACGCGCTCATCTTCTACCACCGCCCCGACCGGTCCGGCCCGAAGCGCTCCGACGTGTGGCTCTATCGCATGGAGCCGGATCCGGCGCTCAAGGCGCTTCTGACGGCGGCGCTCGGCGTCCTGGTCGTCGTCGATAAACGGCGGGAGATCTATTTCGTCGACAACGTAAAGGTTCATCTCGACCGGGTTGCGGAACTGGGCGCCTTCGTCGAGATCGAGGCCATCGACGAGGACGGAAGCCTCGGCGCGTCGGCGCTTCAGGCGCAATGCGAGGCGTTTCTACGGCGCTTTCGCATCGCGCCCCGGGATCTCGTCGCCCACTCGTACAGCGATCTGCTGCTCGGGGTCTGATCCGCGCACAGGGGACCCCCCGTGCGCGTCGTTCTCATCCGCTGCCGGAGGGCGGGGCGGCGCGGGGCGTCCGTCGGAAGCCGGTTTACCGGAGGTCGCGGAGGTGGATGGTGATGGCGCCGGCGGGGGCCTTCAACAGGTTCTGGGCCGTGGCCTTGTACCACCGCCAGCGGTTCTTGCCGGTGCGCAGGCGGATCAGCCACGAAGCTTTGCCTTTGCCGTAGCGCACCATGTCCGCGACGTCGCGCATCACCTGGTAGAGATTGCTGCTGTGGATGTGGGCGAAGAAGCTGGATTTCACGGACTGATGGGCTTTGTATTCGAGCAGTCGCCGGGCCGCCGGGGTGATGTGGCGGATGTTGCCTTCTTCGTCGAGGACGAGGGCGGACGTGAGGGGATGAATCACCTCCTGGAAGCGCTTCCGGTCAGGCATAAATTTTTTTCCGGTCATCTCTGAGGCGGTCATCTCGGGGAGGGAATTCGCTTTCATTACAATAGATCGGTTCATTGCGGCGGTCATGGGTTATGATTTATCGGCAGACGAGCCGGAGAAATAAAACGGCACTGATGCAAGGCTACGGAACCCGTATTCGGATGCGCCGGTTCCGCGGAATTTGCGCGAAGCCGATGCGACGGGAACCCCCGACGTCGCCGGGCGGAAACCGGAATACGCTCGGCTTCGATGGGAAAGATACCCGTAAGCGCGGGAAGGAAAAATACTGCGCCGGGAAACGTGCAAGGCTGGTTTGGAGGAAGGGAGGAACCGGTCTTTCGTCTCCTTTGCCCTGGCGCGTGCCTATTTGAGGAGCGTCACGCGGCGGGAGGCGGCGAAGGTGCGTCCCGTGGCGCGAACGAGGTAGACGCCGCTGGGCAGGTTGGCGCCCTCGAGGGCGAAGCGATGCGTCTCACCGGCGGCGAGCGCGCCGTCGTGCAGGAGCGCCACACGCCGCCCGAGCAGGTCGTACATCTCGATGCGCACCGGCTGCGTTTCATCGACGGAGAGCGTGAACCGGGCGCGGGGGTTGAAGGGGTTCGGATACACGTCGGAGAGCGTAAAACCTTCCGGCAGGCGCGACTCGGCGGCGGCGTCCGGGGCTGCTTCGGCGACCGGATCGGCCGGCGTCAGGTGCGAGGGACGCGCTTCAGAGGCCGTCATCAGGCGCGGTTGCTGACCCGCGCCGGTATACGCGACCACCATGTCGGAATTGATGCTCAGCCCTTCCGTGATGACGCTCTGCGTGCCGTCCGGCCACGTAATCTCCACCTCATCGACACTCGTGGCCGGGCCGATCAGGAAATGCAGGGCGAATCCGTTTTGCGCCGAAAAGCAGTGACCGGCAAAGAGGGTCTGATACAGCGACCACGTTTCCGTCAGGCTGGAGACGGTTACCTTGACGCGCGCGCCGATGGCGTCCTTGCTCACGTGCACGCCGTCGCCCACGGGCCGAATGCGGAAGTAGTTGATCGGGGCATCCCAGGTGAACTTGAACAGCCGGTTCGGCTCCTGCATCATCTCCGCAGGGAGTTCGGCGGGGCCGCCGTGGTTGACGACGACCTCGAGCGTGCCGTCCCCGTCGATGTCGATGAAAGCGGTGCCGTGCGTCCGATAGGGATAAGGAGGATAGGCGGCCGTCGAACGCTCATTGACCGGCGCGGGGAAGTCGATCAGGTCCGAGCGGTTGATGTAATGCGGCATCATGCCGGGCTGGGTGTCGCTGAGATAAAGCTGGTCGAACTGCCCGGCGGAAGGGCCGCCGTTGCCGACGTAGATGTCCGGGGTGCCGTCGCCGTTGAGGTCGCCCACCTGGCTGCCCATCACGCCGAGGTTGGGAATGAAGGGATTATTGATTTCGGCCTGATCCGCGAGGTTCATGAACCCGGTTCCTTCCAGGTTGATGAAGAGGGCATGCCCGGGGCCATAGGGGGAGCCCGAGGCGTCTTCGAAGTCGTTGGAGGTGAAGGTGAGGATGTCTTGCCAGCCGTCGTTGTTGAAGTCGACGGAGCACATGGTGAACGAGCCGAAGGGGTATCCCAGGTCTTCCCCCGGCGGCGACATCAGCGCCGTGACGTCCTCGAACGCAGGGGCGCCGTTTTCCACGAGCAGGTTGCGCCAGATCACGTTCATGTCCGCGTTGTTGTTCTCGTAGATGTCGAGGTCGCCGTCATTGTCGATGTCCATGAAGGTGGAGTGCCGGGTCGGGCGCAGCGTGGCGCCGAGGCCGAGATCGTCGGTGACGTCGGTGAAGGTGCCGTCTCCGTTGTTGCGCCAGAGCACGTTGCGCCCGAGGATGTCCTCGGCGCCGGCGAGCGGGCGACCCTTTTCCAGAAACTTGTCGCTCATGACGGGGCCGTCCATGAAACTGCCTTTCCAGATGTTGACGCTGACGAAGAGGTCCACGTCGCCGTCCTGGTCATAGTCGCCCCACGAGCCGTTGGCGCTGGCCACGGGGATGGGGTCCGTCGCGCCGGGGGGGACGGGCCCGCTGATGCCGGCCTCCGCCGTGACGTCCTCGAACCGGAGCCGCCCCTCCTCCATGAGCATGTTCTTGAAGAGATAGTCGAAACACTCTCCTTCATTCGCGCCGCAACTGATGTACAGGTCGTAGTCGCCGTCGTTGTCATAGTCGGCGGCGGAACCGCCCCAGGCGATGGCGTCCTTGAGCAGGATCTGCGTCATCAGGAACCGCGTGCGGCCGTTGCGCGAGACCCCGCGCAGAATGTAAGACGGGTCCCCCGGGTTGCCCACGTACAAATCAATCTGCCCGTCGAGGTCGAAGTCGGCGGCGATGAGCGCGCGTCCCCGGGCAAACGCGCTTCCGAAGTCTCCCTGAAAGCGGGTTTCGATGGCAATGTCATTGACCTGTTGCGCGCGCGCTGCGTCAGGCTTTGCAAAAGGGATCGCCAGGACGAGGGCAAACAGAAAGGGAAGATACGTGCGCGCGCGCGCGCTCGATGAAGATTGGGTCATGATGCGCAGGTTGATAGAGACTTTGGGTGGCTTTAGCCCGATCGCAGCGATGGTATGCCGAAAATAAAAGAATCGGGTTTCCGGAGGCGTGGCGACGGTTCGAAAAATCGCGTCAAACAGAAAGGCTCGGACCTTCCTCCGGGGAAACTATGGATGCTCGAATACTGCCACCCATAGGATTCGTAGGTAGTGAATTCCGGAGAGAAAATCAAGAAAACGAAGGAGCGCATATCTATACATAACGCGAAAAAAGGAAAAGATGTGCGTTTCCTTCGCCCTCCAGGATTGTTTCGCGGGGCGTATGCCTCCGTCGCGGCTCGAAAATCCCCGGAGACGCGAAGGATGGTTGAAAAAACGATCCGTCGGGTAAGCAATGAAAAAAAATAATTCAAACTGGAATATATAAAGCGTAATGTATAGTTTTAGAAGGGATTAGTTAGGTATGCAGGAAATAGAAAGGTCCTCAGGGAAGCATCGGAGCATTAAGGGGGGAAGTGAGGATTGTATAGTTCTGCCCGTTGCATCGTGGGGACTATAGATCTCTTTCTCTGAAACGGGAGGTGCAGCCTTGAACGTTCAAAAATGCACCGCGGCGCTCACGTTGGTCTTGCTCTTTCCTCCGTCTTCCGGAATGGCGCAAACGCTTTTCGTGGACCAGACCGCCGCCGGAATCAACGTGACGCATTCCGGCGCGCAGGTGATCGACGACGACCAGTTCGGCACCGGCGCCGCGTGGTTCGACTTTGACTTCGACGGGGACCTGGACCTGTACATGACGGAGCGGATCGGCCCGAATCATCTCTTCCGGAACGACGGCGACGGCGCCTTCACCGACGTGGCCGCCGAGTACGGCGCCGAGGATGCCGCACACGACGGCGCCGGCGTGGCCATTGCCGACTTCAACAACGACGGTTGGCCCGATATCTATCTGGCCAACGCCGACAATGACGTGCTCCTCCGAAACGACGGCGGCGCGGGCTTTACCGACATTTCCGCCACGGCTTTCACCAACGTGCTCGAACAGCGCGGCACCACCGCCTCCTGGGGCGATTATGACGGCGACGGATGGCTCGATCTCTACATCGCTCACCATAAACACCTGCTCGACCGGGAACTCGATCATCACGACTTTCTCTTCCACAACAACGGCGACGAAACCTTTACGAACGTCTCGTACCTGCTCGGCCTGAACAACCTCGACGGGTTCGGTTTCATCGGCGGGTGGACGGACTTCGACGAGGACGACGACCTCGACATCTTCGTCGTCAACGATTGTTTGCATGGCTCCCTCCCGAACAAATTCTACCGAAACGACGGAGGGATCGACTGGGAACGGTGGATCTTCACGGAGGTCAGCGTCGAGGTGGGCGCGGGACAGTGCGAAAACGGGATGGGCCTGGCCCGCGGAGACTATAACCGCGACGGTTGGATCGATTATTACTTTACGAACAACGGCGCGTCGGTGCTGCTGAAAAATACCGGCGGCGCGCTCGTCAAAGCCACGGACGAAGCCGGTCTCTATGACTATGCCGTGGACGAGACCGGCCATCACTGGCAGACCTGGGGCGCGAACTTCTTCGACGTCAACCTCGACGGCTGGGTGGACCTCTTCGTAGCGGCCGGGACGCTGAACGATCCCATCGAAGAAAACCCGCAGCCGAACCAGTTCTGGCGCAACAACGGCGACGGCACGTTTACCAATTACTCGGACATCAGCGGGGTGAATGACCCCAACATCGGTCGATCGAGCGTCTATGCCGATTACGATGGAGATGGCGACCCGGACCTCTTTCTGGTCAACTATGGAGGAGAGGCGCATCTCTATCGGAACATGAACGAGAGCGGGTATCACTGGCTCATCGTCGACCTCGTCGGCGTGGCAAGCAACCGCGACGGCATCGGCGCGCAGTTGCGCCTGCGCACGCCGGACGTCGTCGAGCAGAAGGTGGAAGTGGCCGGCGGGAGCAGCCTCGGCGGAGGCGACGACGTGGCGGCCTATTTCGGCCTCGGGGAGAATACGACCATCGACGAACTCGAAATCCGGTGGCCCTCGGGCATCGTGCAAATCCTCAACGACGCGCCCGTCGATCAACGGGTGCGCATCGTCGAAGAGGGCGTGCGTGTGCAGGTGACGCCGTCGGAGTGGCCGGTCGAGATCGCAGCCGCCGGAGGGGAGTTCGATTATGAGATGACCGTGACGAACCACACTTCGGAGACGCAGGACCTGGACATCTGGCTGCACATCGCCGGGCCGAACGGGGTCAGCCTCACGCTCGGCCCGGTCAAGCGGACCCTCGCCGCCGGTGAGATGGTGAATCTGAGAGACACCCAGAAGGTGCCCATCACCGCGCCGCCGGGCGACTATACTTTCGAGGGGCTCTCGGGCAATTTCCCGCTGGGGACGCAATCCGACCGCTTCGAGTTCACCAAAGCCTCGCTGAAGGGGGGCGAGCGCGCCGGAGCCGGGGGCGCGGAGGGGACGGACGCGTGGGTCTCGAGCTTCGAGGCCGCTTTTGCCTCGGCGGAGACGCGCCCGTGGACGCGGGCGGCTGCCGCTCGCACGGGCGCGACCCTCGGGCCGAAGCCGCTCGCCGGAGCGGAGACGCCCCCGGGCTTTGCGCTCGAAGAAAACTATCCCGACCCGTTCAACCCGACCACGACCATCACGTACCGCCTCGGCGAACGCGCGGACGTGACGCTGGCCGTGTACGACGTGCTCGGTCGCCGGGTGCGCACGCTGGCGACGGGCTCGCGAGCCGCGGGCACGCACCGCGCGGCATGGGACGGACGCGACGCCGCCGGAGCCGCCGTGCCCTCGGGCGTGTATTTCTATCGCCTCGACGCGGGGGGCTTCTCGCAAACCCGCGCGATGATGCTGGTGAAGTAATGCGGAAAAGTGCGGTCCCCGCGTCGGCGCGCGCGCGGGATGCCGTACCTTCGGCCGTTTCCTTCCGCTGCCTTACCGACGTATGCGCATCGTCTCTCTCCTCCCGGCTGCGACCGAGTGGGTCTGCGCCTTCGATGCTTCCGAGGACCTCGTCGGGCGCTCGCACGCGTGCGATTTCCCCCCCTCGATCCGCGCTCTTCCGGCCCTCACACGCGTGGCTTTCGACGTCGGACATGCCGGTTCGTCGGAGATCGACGCGGCGGTGCGGGGGCGGCTCCTCGAAGGCTTGAGCCTGTATGCCGTGGATCTCGACCGGCTCCGCGCGCTTCGCCCGGATCTCGTGCTCACGCAGGCGCAGTGCGCCGTGTGCGCCGTCGAGGCGTCGCAACTCGAAGCGGCCCTCGCCGCGTGGACGGACGGACGCCCCCGCCTCTTCTCGATGGAGCCGATGACCTTCAAGGAAGTGCTGAACGCGGCCCTCCGGCTGGGGCGCGAACTCGGACGGACCGAGGCGGCCATGCGCGTGGTGGCCGAAGGGGAACGCCGCCTCCTCACGCTCCGCGAGCGCCTCGGGCTGCCCCGAAGCGCCGACCCGGCGACGTTCCCGACGGTGGCGTGCATCGAGTGGTTGGAGCCGGTGATGACGGCGGGACACTGGATGCCGGACGTCGCCGAGCGGGCGGGCGGACGGGCCGTGCTCGCCGACGCCGGAGCGCCCTCCCGGTACGTGGCGTGGGACGACCTCCGCGCCGCCGACCCCGACGTGATCGCCGTCATGCCCTGCGGCTTCCCGCTCGAACGAACCCGCCGCGACCTCCATCTCCTCACCTCGAAGCCGGGATGGGACTCGCTTCGCGCCGTCCGGAACGGGCGCGTCTTCCTCTTCGACGGCAACGCCTACTTCAACCGGCCCGGCCCGCGACTGCACCGCGCCGCCGAGCTCCTTGCCGCCGCCCTTCATCCGGAGCGTGTGCCCATCGGCTCGCTTTCCGTCGCCGCGTGGGAGATGGAACCGCTCGGATAAAGGCGCGACCGTTGTGAAGCACGCGCGCGGGCCGTAGTTTTCCCCGTCCGTTCCGCAGCCCGTCCTTCGCGCCGATGACCCTCACCGTCGATCCGCATCCTTCGCTCGAGTTGGCCGCTTTCACCACCGTTTTCCCGAAGCCGCTCGGCGAGATGCCGTCGCCGCCGTGGCTCACCGACCTGCTCTCGCTCGACGCCGAGACGCCCATGACCCGGAGCGAGGAGCTCCGGAAGGCCGTGCGCGACCTCCTCCGGCACGGTGGGTACAAACCCACGGGACGCGGCAAGCCTGCTTCGGAATACCTCGTCCGCGCCGCCGGTGAGGGCCGCCTCGGAAGCATCAACGCGGCGGTGGACGTGTGCAACGTGGTCTCGCTCCACAGCGGCCTGCCCGTCAGCGTCGTCGACCTCGACCGGGCCGCGCCGCCGTTCCGGGTGGGGATCGCGGGGGAGGGCGCGCGGTACGTGTTCAACGCGGCAGGTCAGGAGATCCGCGTCGAGGGGCTGCTCTGCCTCCACGACGCCGAAGGACCGTGCGCGAACGCCGTCAAGGACGCGCAGCGGACGAAGACGCACGCGGGCACGCGGCGCACCCTCACGCTCCTCTGGGGCACGAACGCTTTCCCGGGGCGCGCCGCCGAGGCGGCCGCCTGGTATCGCGACCTCCTCGCCCGCCTCGGCGCGACGACGGAACGCGTCCCGACGTGAGCCGGGAAGCCTCCGCTTCTCTCATGAATCCCCGGTTTCGAAGCATGATGTTTGAACCTGTCCGCGCCCTCGCGATGCCCGAACGCTTCTTCTCGTCGGAGACGGGGCGGCCGTTCGAGCGGTGCATCCGGTGCGCGCGATCCCTGTACCGCGACGGCGCGCCGTACCTCATCGAGAAAGCCCTCCGCCGTGTGCCCGAATACGATGCGACCGAGGTGATCTTCGAATACGCGATGTGCGTCGGCTGTTCGGAGGCGTTGTGGAAACGCTTCTCCGAGGAGTCGCTCCGGAACATCGACGCCTATTTTGCGAGTCGGGTCGACTTCGAGGGCCGTGTGCGGAGACTCGCCGGGATGCCGCCCGACGTGGAGCACTGGCTCGCGCACTGCGTGGTGAAGGAGACTCCGGCGGCCGAGTTGACCGAATATCAGATCGCGGGGCTTTGTGTGGGCGATCGGCTGATGCTCTCGCACCTGCCGTGCCTGATCGGCATGGAGGCCATGGACGAGATGGGCGGCTGTCTCTCCGCCGCGACGAAAGACGAACTCGACGGCTTCGCGGACGAGTTTCTCGGCATCCCGCCGGAACTCCGGTCCCTCTTCAAGGACACGAACGTCTTTTTCCTGTGAATCCCTCACGGGGCCTTGCCGCCGGTTTCCCGCTTTGCATCGCTTTCCCCCTCGCCCTACCTTTAGCCGTCCGCCTCCTCTGGTCTCGTTGCTCCAAACGGTTCTCCCATGATCCTTCCTCGACGCGCTCGCCCGTTTCTCTTCGCGCTCTTTGCCCTTCTCGGCACGCTCCCGGCCATGGCGCAACCCGCGCTGCCGTCGGAAGACGTGAAGGCGGGCCGGTACGACAACGGCAAGATGTGGACCTTCGAGTATCCGCCCGTCGAATACCTCGCCGAGACGTATGACTTTCACCCGGACGAGGCGTGGTTCGAGCGGGCGCGGCTGAGCGCGCTTCGCATCATCGGATGCTCGGCGGCTTTCGTCTCGCCGAACGGCCTCGTCGTGACGAACCACCACTGCGTGCGGAGCCGCGTCTCGCAGGTCAGCCGCCCCGGCGAGCGGCTCCTCGACGACGGCTTTTATGCAACCTCGCTCGACGAAGAGCGGCCCATCCCCGGCTATTATGCCGATCAGCTCATCGCCATCGAGGACGTGACGGACGAGGTGTACGCCGCGCTCGAAGGGGCGCAGACCGACGCCGAGCGGGCCGCCGCCCGCGACGAAGCCTTCGCCGCCGTCACCGAGCGTCTCCGGGCCGCCCACGGGGGAGAGGACATCGAGGTGCAGGTCATCTCGCTGTATCAGGGCGGAAGGTATTCGGCCTACGTCTTCCACCGCTTCCACGACGTGCGCCTCGTCGCCGCCGCCGAGCTTCAGGCCGGCTTCTTCGGCGGCGAGTGGGACAACTTCACGTACCCCCGATACGCCGTCGACTTCGCGTTCCTCCGCGTCTACGGCGAGGACGGCAAGCCCCTCTCGACGGAGCACTATTTCGGATGGAGCGAGGAAGGCGTGGAAGAAGGCGACCTCATCTTCGTCATCGGCAACCCCGGCTCGACGAGCCGGCAGGCGACCGTCGCGCAGCTCGAGTTCTTCCGCGACGTGCTCGTGCCGCACACGCTCCGCTTCCTCGACGATCGCCTCGCCGCCTTCCGCGATTTTTACGCCGAGCACCCCGAAGAAGGCGAGGCCATGGGCATCCGGAACACCATCTTCTCCCTCTCAAACTCACAGAAAGCATACAGCGGGCGGTACGATGCCCTCCACGATCCGGTCATCCTCGCCCGCCGCGCCGACGCCGAGCGGCAGTTCCGCGAGGCCCTCGAAGCCGACCCGAACCTCCGCGCCGAGTACGCGGGCCTCTTCGACCGCATCGCCGAGATTCAGGCCGAAAAGCGCGCGATGGGGCCGGCCTACGGGGCGTTCCGGCTCCTCGAAAACCCGCGCTTCTCGTCGGCTGCGCTCCGCCGCGCCGTCGCCGCGCATCGCTATCTGAAACGGAAGGCGGCGGGCGCTTCGGACGAGGCCGCGGCCGAGCTTCGGAAGGCGCTCCTCGGCGTCCGCGACTTCCCGGCGGACCTCGAACGGCGCGTCCTCGCCGCCCGTCTGCGCGACTTTGCGACGTACTTCGGCCCGGACGACCCCGTCGTGCGGGAGGCGCTCGGCGGGCGCACGCCGGAAGAAGCTTCGGAAACGCTCCTCGAAGGCTCGGCGCTCGCCACGGCGGAACGGACGCGGCAGGCGCTCGAAGCGGGCACGCTCACGACGGACGATCCGGCTCTCCGTCTCGCCGCCGCCTTCATGCCCCGGTACGAGGATTTCCGGAGCGCCTTCGCCGGGCTCACCGCGCGGGAAGGGACCCTCGCCGCCGCCCTCGGACGCGCCCGCTTCGCGGTCTACGGCACGTCCGTCCCGCCCGACGCCACCTTCTCGCCGCGCCTCACCGACGGCATCGTGAAAGGCTATGTGTACAACGGAACCCTCGCACCGGCCTATACGACCTTCTATGGCATGTACGACCGGTATCATTCGTTCGGGCCGAATTCCGACTGGAACCTGCCCGAACGGTGGCTCAACCCGCCGCCGTCTTTTCGTCGCTCGACCCCGCTCAACTTCGTCTCCACCGCCGACACCATCGGCGGCAACTCCGGCTCGCCCGCCGTCACGCCGGACCTGAAGCTCGTCGGGCTGAACTTCGACCGGAATATCGAGGGGCTCTCGCGCGATTACATTTACCTCCCCGAACGCGGGCGGAACATCATGGTGGACGTGCGCGCCATCCGCGAGGCGCTCGACGTGATGTACGACGCCGACCGCATCGTGCTCGAGGTCACCACGGGCCGCCTCGCCGGGACCGAAGCCGAGGCCGACGCGATCCTCGGGCAATAGGCTTGCGCCCTGCGTGACGCATAGATCCCTCGGCTCCGCCCTTCGGGCTGCGCTCGGGATGACGTTTCGTTTTTTAATGAAATGACGGCGAACGCCGTGGGCCCCCTGACGCGAGCCGAACGGCGCGCCCCTGACCCTCGCAATCCAAACCTCAGCCGACCATGAAACGACGCGACTTCCTGCAATTCGGCGCCCTCGGCGGCGCGGCGGCGCTCACGGGACTGCCGGGCTGCGTTCCCGCCACGAAGGACGAGCGGGGCGGCGCGCCATCCGCCGTTCCTCCATTCGAACTCGACGAAAAGACCATCGCCGACCTTCAGCGCGGGATGGAATCCGGCGAATATACGGCGCGGTCCCTCGTGGAGAAGTACCTCGCCCGCATCGAGGCCGTCGATAAGGGCGGGCCGAGGGTGAACGCCATCATCGAGGGGAACCCGGACGCGCTCGAGATCGCCGATGCGCTCGATCGGGAGCGCCGGGAGGGCAGGGTCCGCGGGCCGCTCCACGGCATCCCCGTCGTGATCAAGGACAACATCGACACGGCGGACCGGATGCACACCACGGCGGGCTCGCTCGCCCTCGCCGCCTCCATCGCGCCGCGCGATTCGTACGTCGCGCAAAAGCTTCGGGAAGCCGGGGCGGTCCTCCTCGCGAAGGCCAACCTGAGCGAGTGGGCGAACTTCCGCTCGAACCGGTCCTCGAGCGGGTGGAGCGGGCGCGGGGGGCAGACGCGCAACCCGTATGCGCTCAACCGGAACCCCTGCGGCTCGAGTTCGGGCTCCGGCGCGGCGGTGTCGGCCAACCTGTGCGCCGTGGCCATCGGGACGGAGACGGACGGCTCGGTCGTGTGCCCGTCGTCGGCGTGCGGCGTCGTCGGCGTCAAGCCCACGGTGGGGCTCGTCGGGCGGTCGGGCATCATCCCGATCTCGCACAGCCAGGACACCGCCGGGCCGATGGCGCGCACCGTCACCGACGCGGCGATCCTCCTCGGCGCGCTCACCGGCGTCGATCCCCGAGACGACGCCACCGAAGCCGCACGCGGGCGCGCGTTCACGGACTATACGCAGTTCCTCGACCCCGCCGGCCTCAAGGGCGCCCGCATCGGCATCGTCCGAAACTTCTTCGGTTTCCACGACCGCGTCGACGCCGTCATGGAAGCGGCCCTCGCCGCCATGCGCGACGCCGGAGCCGAGGTCATCGACGAGGCGAACATCGAGACGAAGGGGAAGTACGGCGGGGATGAGTACGAGGTGCTTCTGTACGAGTTCAAGGCCGACCTCAACGCCTATCTCGCCGGGCTCGCGCCGGAGGTGGGGCCGCGCACGCTCGCGGATCTGATCGCCTTCAATGAAGCCCACGCCGACGAGGAGATGCCGTATTTCGGGCAGGAAATTTTTCTCGCGGCGCAGGAGAAGGGGCCGCTCACGGATCAGAAATACCTCGACGCGCTTGCGCGGAGCCGCCGCCTCACGCGCGAGGAAGGCATCGACGCCGCGCTGAAGAAACACAACCTCGACGCGCTCGTGGCGCCCACGGGCGGGGCGGCATGGCCCATCGATCTCATCAACGGCGATCACTTCGTCGGCGGCAGTTCGTCCCCGGCGGCGGTGGCGGGGTATCCGAACGTCACCGTTCCGGCGGGCTTCCTCTTCGGGCTTCCGGTCGGGATCTCGTTCTTCGCGAGCGCGTGGAGCGAGCCGACGCTTCTCAAGCTCGCGTTCGCCTTCGAGCAGGCCACGAAGGTGCGGAGAGCGCCGGCGTTCCGGTCTCACGCGGCATTATAGGGAGCCTCGAACGGTGCGTTTCGGGCGGCGCGTTCCGCTTCGGCCACCACGCGGGCTTCCTCACGCGCGCCGAAGAAGACGAAGAGGGCGATGAAGAGCAGCACGGGGTTGAAACCGATCACGCCGAAGAAACCGAAGAGCACGGCCATGCCCTGACCGGTCCACGCGGCGATGCGGGTGGCGCGGGCGTACGGCATCTTCGAGGCGAGCCATGCGCGCAGGACGCGGCCGCCGTCCATGGGGAAGGCCGGGAGGAGGTTGAACCCGGCGAGGAGGAGGTTCACCCACATGAGCATGCCGAGGACCGTCGTGTGCGGCGGCAGGAGCGTGTCGATGCCGAGCGAGCGGCCGGTGGCGAGGTTGAGCGCGCAGAGCACGGCGGCGATGCCGAGGTTGACCGCCGGCCCGGCGACGGCGATCCAGAACTCCTGCCGCGGCTCGCGGGGCATCCGTTCGAGCCGGGCGATGCCGCCGATGGGGTACATCGTGATGTCGAGCGTGGCGATGCCGAAGCGGCGGGCCGTGAGCGCGTGGCCGAGCTCGTGCAGGATGACGCACCCGAAGACGAAGGCGACGAGCATGACGCCCGCAAGCGCGCCCCCGAGCGAAGCGCCGAGCCACAGGTAATACAGAAACAGCCCGGCGAACATCACGAGCGTCGTCCAGTGGACGAAGATGCCGATCCGGGCAAAAGCGCCGAGCTTGTATACGTTTTTCATGGAGCGGGGCCGGAGTTGAGAGGAGCCGTGGACGCGCCGTGTGTCTTGGCTTTGCGTTCGGGTCGTCGAAAAGTTGCACGCGAGCGCCCCGGCAAGGTTGGGTGATCGCTCCCCGCCGGAGGCGCACGGGTTTCCTTGTTTGTTTGAAGACGCCTATTTTTCGCGAGGCGAAAAGCGACCCCTGAGGGCGACTGAGGGGAGCCCCATGCCTCCCGACTGGTAAACCCGCTATGAGACCTCCCGAATTCATCCTCATCGACCTTGCCCTCGGCGCCGCGCTCGCGCTCGTCACCATGCGCGCTTCCCGGAAGATGCCGCCCGCGAAGGAGCGGCGCTTCTATGCCGTGCTGCTCGGGGGAGCGGCGGCGATCTATCTCGTCTTCGCGCTTCGGGGCGGCGCGGGCGCGTGGATCGGCGTCGAGGCGGCGGGGGTGGCGGCGTTCGGGCTCGTCGCCTACCTCGGCGCGACGCGCTCGGCCGTATGGCTCGCCGCCGGGTGGCTGGCGCACGTGGGCTGGGACGTCGCCCTTCACGGCGCCGCCTCGACCTTCGTGCCCGCATTTTACCCGATGTTCTGCGTCTCATACGACGTGCTCGTGGCCGCGCACCTCATACGCCGGCGCAAGGCATGGCCCGTTCGCGCGGGGCGGTCAGATGCGGATGCGCCGCGAGCAGCAGCCCCCGCGAACCCCGTGGCGACCGCCTCGGCTGCTCCCGCATCCTCCGGCGAAGCGCCAGATGAACCACCCGCCCACGATCCACGGCAGCGCGGAGAAGAAGGAGCCGAGCCCGAAGCTGAGGTCGAGCATTGAGAGGAGATAGTGGAGCGCGACGGGCAGAAGGATCAGCCCGAGAAGCACGGAGGCTTTTCTGAGGATTTCCATGTTCGGTCGAAAGGTTGGCCGGGGTTTTCTCTATGGAGTCCCGGAGGGCCGGAAAAGTTAGCGTTCGTCTTCGGAGAAAGCGCCCTTTTCGTCGAAGGCGAGCGTCGCGTCTTCCATTCACCGGGTCCTCCGGCTATATTGGGGGCGCTCCGATGGGAGCTTCGGCGCAGTGTTTTTTTCTCCTCAATCGACGAGTGCAATGGGAAAAAGGTTCAGGTTTTTGCTTCCGGCGCTGGCGCTTCTGGCGTTTGCGGCGGCTCCGGGAGAAGCGCAGGCGCAGACGGCCGGCGCGCCGGTGTTCGATGCCTCGATGCTCACGGAGTGGCGGTGGCGGCTGCTCGGTCCCTCGATGCCCGCCGGGCGGGCGTGGCAGGTGGTCGGCGTCGAGAGCGACCCGAAGACGCTGTACGTGACGACGGCGGGCGGCGGGCTGTGGAAAACGACGAACCACGGCACGACGTTCGAGCCGGTCTTTGAACACCGGCCGGTGGCTTCCACGGGTGCGGTGGCCGTGGCAAAGGCGGACCCGGACGTCGTCTGGCTGGGCACGGGCGAGCCCGCGAACACGCGCGCCAACGCGTGGGGCAACGGCGTCTATCGCTCCGACGACGGCGGCGCGACGTGGACCCACAAAGGGCTCGACGACACCTTCCTCATCCCGGAGATCGTCATCCATCCCGACGACCCCGGCGTGGTCTGGGTGTGCGCGCTCGGGCATCTCTGGGGGAAAAACGAGCAGCGCGGCATCTTCAAGACCACCGACGGCGGCGCGACCTGGACGAAGGTGCTCTACGTGAGCGACACCACCGGCTGCAACGACCTGCAGATCGACCCGAAGAACCCCGACGTGCTCTATGCCGCGATGTGGCAGCGCCTGCGCTTCGGCGGCGGCGACATGGACGAAGCCGGGCCGGAGAGCGGCCTCTTCAAGACCACCGACGGCGGCGCCACGTGGACCCGCCTCAGGGACGGGCTCCCCACCGACGACATGGGCAAGATCCACCTCGCCGTGGCCCGGAACAACCCGCAGATCGTCTATGCCGCCATCCTCACCGGCGAGCCCGTGCGCGGCGGCCGCACGAGCACACAGGGCGGCATCTTCCGCTCCGACGACGGCGGGGCCTCGTGGACGCGCGTCAACCCCCGCATGACAAGCTATTATTACCATCGCATCTACGTCGATCCCTCGGACGACGAGACCGTCTGGATGCCCGTCTTCGAACTCAACCGCTCCACCGACGGCGGCCGCACCTTCGAGAAGGTCAACATGCGGCACGTGCACAACGACCTCCACTCGATGTGGATCGACCCGAACGACCCCGATCACATCGCCCTCTCCGGCGACGGCGGCGTGAGCATCACCTTCGACCGGGGGCGGACGTGGCTCCAGACGACGCTCCCCATCGGGCAGTTCTACGAGGTCTCGGTCGACGATCAGGACCCGTACCACGTCATCGGAGGCATGCAGGATACCGGCCACTGGCTCGGCCCGCACCGGACGTACGACGAGGAGGGGATCACGCCGAGCGACTGGATCAAGCTCCGCTTCAACGGAGACGGCATGGCGAGCGCCACCGACCCCCGCGACCCGAACGTGATCTTCATGGTGCAGGAGTTCGGCAACACCTCGCGGCTCGACCTCCGCACGTGGGCGCGCACCGAACTTCAGCCCCGCGACCCCGAGGCTTTCCGAGCGAAGGGCCTCACGCACGACGTCCGCTGGAACTGGACGCCCGCGTTCATTCAGTCCACGCACGACCCCGACGTGCTCTACCTCGGGAGCAACTACCTCTTTCGGATCCATGCGCTCACGGGCGATTGGGACGCGATCAGCCCCGACCTGACGTGGCAACAGGACCGCGTGTTCAAGGGCATCCGGGACGGCTACCACAGCTATGGGACGATCTTCTCCGTGGCCGAGTCGCCTCTCAATGCGCGGATGCTGTGGGCGGGCGCGGACGACGGGCCCATCTGGCGCACCCGCGACGGCGGCGCGCACTGGGAACGCCTCGACGAGAACCTCCCCGCAGGCGCTCCCGAGCACTGCGTCGTCGCCGAGATCGAACCGTCGCGCTTCGACGCGGAGACGGCGTACGTCGCGCTCGACTGCCACGCGCGGGACGACCTCCGCCCGTACCTCTACGCCACCACCGACGGCGGGCGGACGTGGACGACGATCACGAGCAACCTGCCCGCGCGCGGCTCGTCGTACGTCCTCCGAGAGGACCCGGCCAACCCGGACGTGCTCTATGCCGGGACCGAGTTCGGCGTCTTCGTGAGCATCGACCGGGGCGGGCGGTGGACGCCTTTTCAGAACAACCTGCCGACGGCGGGCGTGCGCACGCTCGCCATACAGCCGCGCGACCGCGACCTCGTCGCCGGGACGTTCGGGCGGGCGATCTGGGTGACGGACATCGGCCCGTTCGCCGAGCTCACGGCGGCGACGCTCGCCGAGCCGCTCCACGTCTTCGCCGTCGAGCCAGCCACGCGCTACCATGTCCGCGTCACGTACGGGAACACCATCGAGGAGCTCAACGGCGACACGTTCTTCCGGGCGGAGAACCCGCCGTACGGCGCGACGATCACGTACTATCTCCGCGACGACGCGCCGGAGGGGGCGCGCCTGACCATCCGGGACAGCCGGGGCGGGGTCGTCCGTACGCTCACCGGGCCGGGGACGGCGGGGCTGCACCGCGTGGTGTGGGATCTGAAGTCCGACGCCACGGCCGCCGAGCCGCTCCCGCGCGAGGGCCGCACCCTGAGCGAGTGGGCCTTCCGCCAACGCGTGCCCCTCGGGACGTACACGGTGACGGTCGACGCGGGCGGGCATCGC
>Ga0256841_1000809_pt1 | contig 29808 bp, 31 predicted proteins | sample 356308metaG_FD_185971 | JGI IMG/M metagenome (GOLD analysis project Ga0256841, IMG submission 185971) | Hydrothermal vent microbial communities from Mid Atlantic Ridge, Atlantic Ocean - 356-308 | ecosystem: Environmental > Aquatic > Marine > Hydrothermal vents | place: Atlantic Ocean: Mid... | reverse complement strand
GCATGTACTACTTTAAGAAGTATTTCCTGCCTTGGTATTACTGGAATGTGCTGCTGAAAGGCGGGGATACGCCCATGTGGCCTTTAAGCTGAGATTCAATCTTGACCTGCCATAATGATAACGCCGGACCCGATGTCCGGCGTTTCTATTATAATGCTATGATAAGACTTGTGTTTATCTCTACAGTGTCAAGATTTTTGTGATAGGTAATTGATGAATTGTATTTGTCGGGGGAATTTATGTTAAGGAAGGTCGCTCGCCTGGTGGGCTTGGGAGTGTTGTTGCTGAGCACTCATTTATATGCGTTTGAAGTAACCATCCAAGGGAAGAAAATGTCGCCAGAAGGCGAGGGTGAAACTTGCGTTGACATTGGCGGGACTTATCCTGGAATTGAAGTCATCCCCAGTGAAGCCGGCAAGACACCGCAGGTTTGTTTTAGTGACAGCAAGCGCGATATTTTGAGTATCCACAATGTCACTTTTATAGCTATCGGGGAACCTAATAAGGAAGTGTTGATCGATTTTCAACATACTTTCCCTCCCGGGCCAAACGGTCATATTATGGCACGCGCCAAGCTCAAAGGCTTTTTCGCCACAGCCACAGGCGTGGGTGTGCCTACCGGCGATAAAATTCAGTTCAGCGGCTATTTTTCCCAGGGTGGCCAGGAAGATTTGATTGCCGAAACTTTTGATCATACGGTTGGGGAAAACATAGAATCGGCCCTGATTGACAAAAAAGGGAAAAAGCGCTACCTAATCGCCGGTCCCAGAACCCTGAAAGCCAAATTACAGTTTTCTTTTGCCGAGGCAGGTCATAAATTAACATTGCCGGCAGGTACCACGGTAAGCATTGATCTGGGCTCCCGTTTCGAGGATAAGCTGGAAGAAATGGGAGAAGAAGCGGAGGGTTTGCTGGAAGGCGCAGGAACGCCGGAATCAGGCGGGGAAGGCAGTGAAGGCGAGGAGGCCCCGCTGGACGAAGAATTTTCTTTCTAACGAACCACTGAACGTCGTTCCTGACTAGTTTAGTGGACGAAAAACAAAACGTGCATTTTTGTTTTTCACAAAGTCAATCACTTGCAAGTGATTGACTTTGTGAGAGATTCCCTAAACTTAAGAATTTTGACTCAATGTTGGCAGCGGGGACAATAATAAGTGGCCCGCTGTCCCAAGGTGATACGTTTAATGGGAGTCGCGCAACGGGGGCACGGTAGCCCCTCCCGTCCATAGACGCTCAAAGTCAACTGGAAATAGCCTGGTTCGCCTTGTTCGTTGACGAAGTCCCTTAATGTACTTCCTCCCTGGCCAATGGCGTGCAGCAGTACTTCTTTGATGCATTGGCTAAGTCTTTGGTAGCGTTTTTGGGAAATTCTACCTGCCGCCCTGGTCGGCCGGATTCCGGCACAGAACAGGGCTTCGTTGGCATAAATATTCCCGACACCCACGACGATATGCTGATCCATGAGGAAGGCTTTGATGTTTTGTTTTCGGTTTCTGGATTTGCGATAGAGATAATCACCGTTAAAACCGTCACTCAAGGGTTCCGGGCCGAGCTTGCTCAATAAAGGGTGCGATTCGGGAGGGGATTGCGTCCACAAAACAGCGCCAAATCGCCTAGGATCGCGAAAAATAAGCCGGGACCCATTATCGAGGGTAAAGATCACATGGTCGTGGGGGTTTTTTTGATTGCGGCCAACGGATAGGCGCAGACTTCCAGACATGCCTAAATGCAAGATCAGGGTGCCGTTGTCGAGATCAATCAAAAGATATTTTCCCCGCCGCCTTACTGCTTGGATCTCGTGGCTGCTTACTTTTTTCTCTAAGTCTTTGGGTACCGGCCAACGTAATCTGGGTTGAGAAACAGTGATATCTATAAAACGATGCCCAACCAGATGGGGTTCGAGACCTCGGCGGGTAGTCTCGACTTCAGGCAATTCAGGCATTTATTTTTTGCCGCTGGATTTTGGCAATTCCGGTGCCAGCAGCTTTTTTCCACTAGTGCCGTAAAAGTGATAACGCAGCTTTTGTTGCCGGTCTAGCAGTATGAGTTCCGGTTCCCGTTGCAAGATGTCCCACTTGAGAGTTTGGTCTTTTAACTGAACGGTAATAGTTTCTTCGGCATTTGCCGGTTTCCCCGTGAAGGGACTGACCTGAATGGCGCGGGCCTGGCGCCAGGTTTCCACGAATCGGGTAAGCGCTTCTTGCGGGGCCTCAGGTTCAGACAGCCAGGTGCCTTTTTCGGAAAGGCGGATTTTCCAGCCTGGTAATATCAACGCCCGGATTTCACTGTTGGGTAACAGTTTGCGTTCTACCCAGTCGCTGGCGCGTGCGGTCAAGAGCGGGTAGATCGAGTCGTCGATTAAATGCAAAGTGTCGTCAATTCTGATATAGCGCCAACCGTCAAGGGGTTGCGTATTGCCAAAATCTATCTTTTTTTCTCCCAGCTTGACGCTGACTTGGGGTGGCGCCAGGCCGAAGCTGGACAAAGTTTCGGTTGAGACCGGGTATTGTGCCTGACTGGTTTGTTGGGGCAGGGATAATAGTTGTTCTATCCGGTATGAATCCACCCGGGCATGATAAGGGTGGATCATCTGCCAGCGGTCACCGGTTTTGTGAAGTTCTATCCGGTTTTTTTGCCGTTGTATCACAATGGTGTCCAATTTGACTGGATCGATATTGAACAATGGGGTTTTAGGTTCGTCCGGTTTGTTTTCCAACCAATAAACCCAACCCCCCAAGGCTGCCACGGCGATAACCAAAATAAGATTCAGTAGCCAGCCTTTACCTAACATCTCAACGCTTCCGCCGTTGCCACCAAATCACAACCCCGGTGCCTATGAGAATGAATGGCAGGCCCAGGAGAAAAAAGAAGCCAATGAAGTAAACCGCTGCGGGAGAGAGCGTTAATTGTTTGTCAGGCGCGGTTTTCGCTGGAATATTGATGAATTGATCGTTGTGGGTCAACCACTGAATGACGTTGACGCCCAAATCAAGATTGCCGCCATTGCCTACATAGGCATTTGCCAAGAAATCCCCGTCACCAATGACGACGACTCTTTGACCCTTGGTTTTTTTCTCTTTATCGGCTTGTTTTGATTCGATATCCCGGGTAAGGGCCAAGCCCAAGGTCAGTGGCCCTTCGCGTTCATCGCCGTCCGGATCGAATTGGATTTCCCCGGAAAGGGGACCTGTCTCGGTCCAGGAACGGGGTAACGTCGTCAGAAACGCTTCCCCTGTCAATGGGCTTTCCGGCATTGTCTCCATAGCGGTGGCTCGGGGAAACAAAGTGATGTTGCTAAAACCTTGAGTAATGGCATGGGGCGGGTATTCTGCCACCAAGGTAAACGTGGGATCTTGAATGCCCAGTAATTGGCCCGTGGGATCGACGATTGTGCCCGGGAGAAAACGGATGCCGAGAAATTGGGCGATTTCCTCCAGTCCCTTGGTCTTGCCAGGTTCCGCCAGCCACAGAAAGGCCCCGCCTTTCTCGAGATAAGTCCGGATTTGATGGACTTCGCCAGGCAGGTAAGGCACCTGAGGGCTGGCGATGACGAGTAACGTTGTGTTATCGGGCAGCTCGGGCTGCTTGGCCAAATTCCATCGATGAATTTTGAATCCCTTGGTCTGTAAGGTATGGCCAAACTGGCCCAGATCAAAATTGGCATCGCCCAAGGGCGAACGCTCTCCGTGGCCTTCCAAAAACAGAATATGGGCATCCTGGGATTGCGCCAGCCGCATCAAGGCATTGGTGAAGGATTGTTCGTCGAGGGTTTGCAACAGTTCACTGCGTTTGCCATATTCGATACGCAGTTCACCGTCCACGGTGATCCCCAATTCCCTTACCTGATCCGGATGCAGGTCGGGGTTGACAAATTCCAGGGTAATTTGCGGGTAGTGGCGTTGATATCGTTCCACCAGGTCTCGAATAGGTCCCCGTATTTCATTACTTTCCCGGGCAAAAGCCGTGATTTTGACCGGTGCCTCCAATCGGTCCAATACTTTCAGGCTGGCTTGAGAAAGAGTATGCCGGTGGTTGGCGGTCCAGTCCCACTGAAAATCAAAACGCTTGGAAACCCACGCCAACAAGCCCACCAGCACCAAAAACAGCAAGGTGAAGATGAAATTCTGCCAACGCAATTGCTGATGAATGCTTTGGTTGATTTTCATTTCTGCAGCCGGTCGTAGTCCAGGCGGCGGATACTGAGCACAATAAAAGTCACCGTCACCAAAAGAAAATAAATCAAGTCGGTACTGGTGACCATGCCCTTGAGCAGACTTTCAAAGTGCCGGAGCATGGATAAATATTCCAGCGCCTCGCCGCTGCCGGTGCCAATGGTGCCGCTCCAGTCGATGATCCACAGCAGCAGCAAGACGCCGAAAGTGGAAATGGCTGCCACCACCGGTTGCGTGGCCAGGGTGGACATATACAACCCAATGGCGCTAAAGGCGCCCAACAACAGCAGCAAGGCAATCACACAGGCGGTGAGTTTGCCTAGATCCAGGGAGGTGCCTGCCAATAGGGAAAGCGGCATAAAGGTAATCATTGCCGTGACTATCGCCATGAAGAAAAAAGCCGCCAGGAATTTTCCCAGGATGATTTCAGTCATGGAAACAGGCGCGGAAAACAACAGGCTCAGTGTCCGGTTGCGCCGTTCTTCACTGACCAGGCGCATGGTCAGCAGGGGCGAAACCAATAGCAGGATAACCGCTGCATTGCCATACAACGGGGTAACTATGATATCGGTCACCCCCGGGCTGTCCGGCATGGCGGCGATACGCGGTTGGATCATTTGAAAATATTCCACTTGGGTCAAGAACATAAAACCCAACAACAGTTGTACCACGCCCAAAATAGACCAGGCCAAGGGAGAAAGAAACAAACTGCGCAGTTCCCGGGCGGCAATGGTCAATGTGTTCATGCTTCTGCCTCGGCGGTTTCTTTTCCTTGCTGGGTAATTTCGACAAAAATTTGTTCGATGGACTGACGGACAGGGGTGAGTTCCAGCAGTCCCCAGCGCTTGGCCACGACAATGGATGCAATTTTTTCCGCTGGATTGGTCTCTTTGTCATGAAAGATCCGGTAACGGTGACGGATCTCGGATATTTGTTTGATGGATTGAACGCCGTCCAAATGAGTCAGACATTCCAGCTCAACGGGCCAGCGGGTTTCCAAAATCAGACTGGAAGCACGCACGTGTTGTTCCAGGGTGTCGGTGGATTCGTTGAGGGCAACCTTCCCTTGGTGGATGATCATCACCCGGCTGCATAGAGCCTGGACTTCCGGCAAGATGTGAGAAGAGAGAAGAACTGCGTGCTCCTGCCCCAACTCCTGGATGAGCTTGCGGATTTCCCGGATTTGGTTGGGGTCCAATCCCACGGTGGGCTCATCGAGAACCACCACATCCGGGGAGTGGAGAATAGCTTGCGCGATCCCTACCCGTTGTTGGTATCCTTTGGAAAGATTACCGATCAATCTGTTGCAGACAGCCTGCAAGCCGCAGCGCTCTTTGGCGCCTTCCAGGGCTTGCGCCAGAGACTTGCCTTTTAAGCCGTGCAGTTGACCGCAATAGCTCAAATATTCGTTGACAGTCAGTTCCCGGTACAGGGGAGGGGTTTCCGGCAAGTAGCCTAAATGGCGTTTGGCTTGTTTGGGATTTTCCAGAAGATCAATGCTATGGATGCGGATTTGTCCGGCGCTAGGCGCCAGATTGCCGCACAACATTTGCATGGTCGTCGTTTTGCCAGCCCCGTTGGGGCCAAGAAAACCGAGAATCTCGCCTTTGTCCAAGGACAAGGACAGGTTTTCCACGGCGCAGTGATTGCCATAGAAACGGTAAAGTTGTTCGGCTTCAATCAGCATGGATCAAATACTATCCAGCAATGCTTGGGTAGCTTGTTGCAAGCGGCGGCGGTTGAACAGAAATTTCCAGCGGGCACCGCCGCATTGCTTCCATAACACGACGGAACGGATGCCCGCCAGCAGCAGGGCGCGTATTTTAATGGCGTTATCGGGGTCTGACAAGTACATCCGTTCTCCGGAAACGATCACTTTAGGTCCGAGGGTGCTCAAGGTTTGCTGGTAAGTGTTGGCCAATGTTTCCAGCACCTCGTCGTCCAAGATCGAAGTTTGCCGTGCTTTGTCCGCCGCATGGGCAACCCCTTCGCGAACCTGCTGTTGCATTTTGGGTTGCTGGGCAAACTTACCCTGGAGAAAGACCAGCATGGCGCAATAACGGGCGTGTTCCGGATCAATATGCTGCCGGGCACCCAATTGTTGAAGCAGCTTGAGCAAGCCATCGCGTAAGCCTTCCGGGCCGCCATAGATATCATCTACTGTGTCGGCGTCGATTTTCAAGACGCTGGCAATGCTGCTTGCCATCGCTTCCCGGTCTACATGCCCCCGTTTGGCGATTTGTTGTACTAAGTGGACGGCTTGGGCCAGTCCCGCCAGGGCCAATGCTTGGTTGCGGTAGGTTTTAATCATAAATAATAAGATACCGAAAATCCGTAGTATACGGCAAGGGAAGTGTGAGTTAGCAAAGCTGGCTGGTGAAATATCCGGGATCGATACATTCCTAAGTTTTGAAAGTGAATGGCTATCACCGGGAATCTTTCTCGAGTAAGAAATTGGCAAATTCCAATTCTATGGGGTCGTCGATATTGGGAGTGAATGATTCGATGACCACACCGGCACAGTCCGCTTCAATAATGGTTCGTTCATCGACAATAGTGCCGCGCCAAGCCGCATAACAAGCGCCGGTACGGTAATAATACTTTTCCGCCTGCTGGCGGTTTGAGATGGTTTGCCCGGACAAATAGGGGGTGACGCAGCCATTCTCTTCCAGGGTGAGGATCTTCTCCGGGACAAAATGGCCGGGAACCGGGGCAATGGTGGTGGCGGCTTTATAGGGGCCCAAGACCAACGTTTCCAGCGTGCGAGTAATATCTTCTGGTTGCCGCAGCGGGGTCGTGGGCTGCAGATAAAGACCAAGATCGAAGGTTTTGCCTTGCCATTTTTCCGCTTCCAGCCAGGCGTGACGCCAGACATCGATGCCCAAGGCAGTGTCAGTGGCAAGTGCCGGGGGTCTGAGAAAAGGCACTTGAAGGCCGCAATGGCGTCCTTCGTCGGCCAGTTCCGGATCGTCGGTAGATAAAACCGCCTGGTCAATCCAGGGGAGTTGCCGGATGACGTGGGCGGCCCAGCCAATCAGGCTGCGGTCGCCGACTCTGCGCAAATTTTTACGGGGGATGCCTTTACTGCCGCCCCGGGCGGGAACGATTGCCAGAATCGTTTTATCTTGCCACATGCTTTTGAAACCTGAAAATATTGGGTTGGAGCTCTTCGATTTGAACCTCATCAAAACGGTTCAGCAATTTGCCATAAGCATTGGCTCGCTGCTTGACTTCTTCCAGACTGGTAGGGGCGAAAATATGGGGGTTGGCGCTGCGGACCGGTTTGCCCAGGCGCGCTTTTAGCTTTCTTCTGAATTGTTTGATTTGCTTTTTTTGCCAGCCTTTCAAATAGTGAAGCCAAGAATAATGCTCAGCGGGCATTGTACACATGACCTTGGCAATACGGTCGCTTGCCAGTTCTCCTTCCAAAGCGGCGGCGTGCTGCTTTAAATATGCCGGAATGGGTGGCGGGTTCGATGCTGTCTGCGAGGAGAGCACTTCGCCAAGCAGTGCTATTAGGGCTGCCTCAGAGGTTGCCCGGCGGCTGAGACGGATGGGCAGTTCCGGGTCCAATGCTTCATTTTTCAATGGCTGGTAACACAGTACGGGTTTGCCCAATACCGTTGCCTCGACGGCGGTGGTGCAACTGTGATGAAGGACTGCCTCACTTGCCAAGATCCAGGGAATGACTTCTCCCCGGTGAATGACATGACAGTTGCCAAGGTGGGCAGTGGCTTGTTCCCAAGGCGCCGGGTTTTCCGCCGGGTGGGGACGGAGGATGAATTGAGTGTCGGGAAACTGTTCCGCCAGCCTGGGCAGAGCGTCCAAAAAGGCCCGGAAGAGTCCGATCCGGTAACGGGCCAGTTCCGGATTGTAAAAAGGGGGGACGGGGATTTTTCCCGAGGCGATATCCTCCGGGTCCGGCAAGCGGGTGTAAAACTGATTGCGGGTGTTGACCCAATGAAAGTTGCTGTTAAACAGGACATAAGAGCCATACTGTTGTTTTAGTTTCTCTGCCTGTTTGCGGTAGATTTCCCGCAGAGGCGTTCTAAGCAGGTCAAACCGTGGGTTGCCAGTGATGTGGATCTTGCTGGTTTGTTCTTCCGGCAGACACGATTGCCAGATTTTTGCATTTTCTTTTCCCCAGGCGAACAATGCCGAAACATTACCCAGGGTCTTTGTGCCTACCCGGCGGGTGAGGTAAATGTCTTTGGAGTAAATGACCAGTCCTTCTTCATCCAAGGCCGTGACGGTATGTCCCAAGCCCTGATAGTAACGGTAATGTTTGTTGATATCCCCGGTCACACTTTTTCCCAAATATAAGCTGCGGGGGAAATGGTGGATATTTACCTTGATTGTTCTTCTATCACCTACGATGACGTGACAGCCTTGTTCGGCCAGGACGCAGGCCAAAAGGATCATGGCGTCCAACTCCCGGTTCTTGATTTCCACCGGCAGCAGAATATGTGGATGGTTGTTGATTGGCATAAATGGCGTTTATTTGTGGTAGGAAAGCGGCGTTCGGGCCAATATGTCGGCAATTTTCTGGCCGGCACGGCCATCGCCATAAATTAAATCGGTTGGGGGACGGGGCCGGTTTTGTACGGTTTGGATGGTTTGCATGATTTGCCGCCGGTCATAGCCGATATCGATGACATTGCGGCCCCGGTCTCTGCCTTGCTGGCGGCTGCCGATATTGATGGCCGGCACGCCCAGATAAGCGCACTCGCGGATGCCAACGCTGGAATTGCCTACAATGGCCAGGCTATGGTAGAGCAAGCGGAGAAAATCTTCCGGCGGCATATTCTTGAAGAAATGAATGTTGGCCGGGTTGTAGCGTTCACGGAAGGCGCGGATGCCATGGGATACCACGTCGGAACCGGCATCTATATTGGGCCAGAACCAGAGGGTCGGCAAGCCGCTGTCGTGCACCGCGTGGAGAGTTTCTTCGATTTGCTGTTGGGCGGATTCGGTTTCCGTGGTAACCGGGTGTTGGAGGACGACCAAATAGGGCCGGCGCCAATCAATCCTGGGGCCCACGCCTTTATAGGCAGCGAAAATATCCACTTTGATTTCCGGGTCTTGCATGACTTGCCGGGCGATATCGATGGAAGGACAGCCGGTGACGTGGACTTTATCGGCTGCCTCACCCATGGCGATGACCCGCTTCCGGGCCGGTTCCGAGGCGACCAGGTGCAGGTCCGAGAGTTTGGTGATGGCATGGCGGACTTTGTTATCGATATTCCCGGTAATCTCTCCGCCCTGGATGTGGATCAAGGGAATATTCATATAGGAGGCCGCCACGGCGGTGGACAGAGTTTCAAACCGGTCGGCGATGGTGACTACACCATCGGGCTGCAACGCATGAAAAACCGAGGCCAGCTCAATGATGCCAAGGCCGGTGGATTTTGCCGAAGTAATCAGATTGCCGCCTTCCAACATGGTATGGAGTTTGAAATCGATCTTGAAACCATCGGCTTCAATTATCCGGTCCGGATAGCCGAACCGCTCCAGGATAGCGGAAGCGGCAGTGACAATTTGCAGCTCCAGATCGGGGTGTTCGGCAATCGCCGCCATCGCGGAGCGGAAGCGGGCATAACTGGGACGGGCGGTAATGACGACGCAGATTTTCCGTTTGCTCATGGGGTATCCAAGTCTTGCCAACTCAACAGCTGGTCTTTACTGATACTATGGCGCAGGCGTTTGCCAATCAGCTGGTTGATTTCAAAAGGCGGAATGCCCGTGCCGGGTTTTTTGATGGTCAGATGGGATTCTGTCAAGGTAGTTCCCGCGGGCAAGTCCTCACTGGCGGTGATGCTTTTCATGAAGATCCGCCGCAATTCCCGTACCGGTTCCGACAAGGTGGATTTATCCATGGGATGGGCCAGCATGGTTTCGGTGAAGCGGATGCCTTCCACCAATTGGGCTAGTTCTTCTATTGTGAGAGAAGCGGGAACATCCGGGCCAAACATGAAACGGCTCAGCGTCACGTGTACTTCAATAATCTTGGCGCCGTGAGAGACGGCGGCCAGGCCGGGAAAAATCTTTCCCGAATGATCGGATAATCCGGCCACCCCATAGCGGTCTTTAAACAACGGGATATTGTTTAGACCAATATTTTCTGCCTTGGATGGGTATTGGGATGTGCATTGCATGACCGCCAGGGGGATGGCAAAGGGCTTGATCCAGCTTACTGCTTGGTCTATTTCATCCAGGGGGCTCATGCCGGTGGAGAGTAAAACAGGCAGGCCGGTTTGCGCCATTTTTTCTAGTAACGGACGGTTGGTGATCTCCCCGGAAGCCACTTTCCAGCCGGCAACGCCGATCTTTTGCAACAGATCGAAAGCCGGATCGGAAAAAGGCGTGCTCAAAAACAGTAGCCCCCGATCGTGACAATGTTCTTTCAGTCCTTGCCACTGTTCGGGAGTGAACTCCATGCGCCGCCAATAGTCATAGCGGGTTTCATCTTGTAGACTGAAGCGCGTCCGCCATGGTTCTCCCGGTGTGCTTTCCGCGGCGGCGATATGGGTCTGGAATTTGACCGCATCGGCGCCGGTGGTGGCAATGGCATCGATGAAGGCGTGGGCCATGCCCAGGCTGCCATCGTGAGCTTGCGCCACTTCGGCAATGATTGTGCAGGCAGCGTCGGGGCGGGGATCATGGAGCCAAGTGGATTTTTTTTCGACGTTCATTCAAACACTTAAAGATAATGGATAAAAAACAGCCAAAGGTGTGGTTGGTCGTGGGCAATAAGCTTGGGGACAATGCCCAGGTGGAAAGGATTGCCAAGGCATTGCAATGGCCCTATGAATGGAAAACCATTCATTTTAAGTCCCGTTACGATAAAGGCAAGCCGCGTTTTAAGCCTTCCCTGTATCATGTGGACTTGTCAAGGACCGATGCGCTTTCTCCGCCCTGGCCGGAGTTGGTCATTACCGTGGGCAGGCGCCCTGCCATGGTGGCGGCATGGATCAAGGAACAATCCGGTGGAGATACCAAGATTGTTTTACTGGGGCGCCCTAAACGCTATTGGGTGCCTTACGATTTGGTACTGGCGCCCGCTCAGTATGAATTGCCGCGGCATCCCAAAGCCTTTTCTTTCGGGCTGCCTTTGATGTATCCGCCACAAGCGAAAATTGACGAAGCGGCGAAACGCTGGGAAAAACGGTTCTCCAGTCTTAGCCATCCTCTGGTGGCGGTATTGATTGGCGGGGTGACGCGTCCTTACCGGCTGGACAGAAAAGTGCTCCGCGATGTTATCGAAAAATCCCGCGCCCTGGCGGGCACGGGTACTTTATATGTTTGCACCAGCCGCCGCACGCCGGCGGAGGTATCGCAAGCACTGGCCGAAATCAATGACCCGGCGGTGCGCGTCTTCCGTTGGGGCGTGGACGAAGACAATCCCTATTTTGCCCTGTTGGGCCTGGCCGATGCGTTTGTGGTTACCGGCGATAGCGTGTCGATGATGGTGGAAGTCGCCCGTCTCCAAAAGCCCCTGGCTATTTATCCATTGCCTGTCCGTTTTCCTTTCTGGCATCGTCTGGGAACGCGTCTGTCAAAAGGTTTGCTTTACCGTTCCCCCGCTTCCTCCGTGACGGGGCGGTTGGGGAGGGCATTGCTTGCCACAGGAATGATTGGTTATTTACGGGATTTGGAGCGTATTCACCGCTGGCTCTATGAACGTGGGGCGGCGATTCCCTTGGGGCAAGGAGATATTTTCAAGGTGCCTCAAGGAGAACTTGCCGACGATTTGCCCAAGGTTGTTAAGCGTATCAAAGGGTTGTTCGAGGAATAATTTAAGTAACCTCTGAACAAGTCATCCTTGGCTTGTTCAGAGAGCGATAAACAACAATTGCGATTTTTGTTTTTCTCACAAAGTCAATCAATTACAGTGACTGACTTTGGCGGCACCTCCCTATGCCGCAGGAGCCTCTGACTTAATCAGAGGCTCCTTAACGAAACGCTGAATAATTCATTCATGAATTTCCAACATCCGCAAAACGAAGAACATGATTTTGGTGGTACGTCCCCGTACCACAGGAAATACTGATTTAATCAGTATTTCCTTAATTGCCCGAGCTTGATTTCATCGCTCACGGCCAGCCCCAACGGCAGCCAGAAAAAAATCCATCCTTCCTTGGTGCCGGTCAACAATTCCCATTCATTGGGTGTGACACAGATAATTCCGTAAACCAACAACGCTAAGTGAAGGTAGCTGCCGGATTGCCGGCCTGCCCGCAAGGTGACATACAGTGCCCGTCCCAGCATGGTTAGTGCCAGTGTCAGGGCGACAACGCCGCCGTCACGAAAATTGGCGATGAAAAAGCTATGAGCGTCTCCATAACGGTAAAGCTGGCCATTGCTTAGCACGAGGGTGCCAGAGGTGTCTGTAAATAGCCCCCTGCCAAACCAGGGGTGTTGCAAGGCTTTTTCGAGCGCATCTTCCCAAATCAGGCGGCGATAGGGCATGGCCCGGAAGAGATTATCGGCAAAATCCGGCAGCCACCAAAGGATTGTGGCCCCGAGAAGTATCAGAGTGAGAATGAGAAGCAGCGAAGTCCGGTTGTGTTTGAGCACTAGCATGACAATCATACTGGCGAATAAAGCAATCAGGACGGTCCGTGTCCAACTGACGCTAAGATAAGCGAGAATGACAATAAAAACGCTGAAAAACAACAAACGGAGCCAAAACAGGCGGTGATGATACAAAGCTTGCCAGGCGATTAAGGCAAACACGCCAAAGGCAGCGCTACTGCGGATAGGATGGGTTAAATAGCCGAAGCCTTCCATGCGGGAAGCCGGGAAGGGATGACTGCCGTACCACAGGGTGATGACCAGTAAGGCAGTGGCGCCTACCCAGGGGCAGAGACCGGTCAACAAATGGTCGAAGCGATCAGGGGAGGCGGCTTTCAAACCGGCGGTTAACAGGACGAAATGGGCCATGGTCAAGGCGCCGCCGACACGGTAAATAAATTCTCTCAGATCGAATAGCGGAGACCAGAACGAGCTCAAAAGCAGATAACCTAGAAAAACGGCAATCAACCTGAACAGGGGACTTTGTTTGACGCTACGCCAGACAGGTGGAAAGTGACTGATGGAAAGCGGAACGACAAGCGCGCCATAGACTCCCCAAATAATCTTTCCGGAAGGAATCAAAATAAGAAAAAAAACAAATAGAAACCCGAAATAGGCAAGAAAAAGATTTGCCATGAATATCAATGGATTGGCGGCTCAGGCAGATTGGATTTTTCTGAAGAGTTTATTTTTGCGATGGCGCAAGTGGCCCCGAAAAGCATACCAATACCAGAAGGATTCTATTCGATGGCATTGCCGGAGAAAATGCGGGATGTTCTGTTTGGCAGCGTGAAATAAATTGGCGGGGGCAGCTGGCGGTTGTTCCGGCTTTTTTGCTACAGCGTATATGACTTGATTTTGTCCGGTGGCTAAATCAGGGTCGAGGTGGCAGTGCCGGACTTCAAATCCGGCGGCTTGGAGATAAAGGGAAAGAGTTTGCTCGGTTAAATGGAATTGATGGGCTATGCCGCTAGAAAAGGGGGTAGGGCGCGCTGGATTCCGGTTTGGGCGCAGTACATCTTTTTCCATTAGCAAAATAGTTCCACCGGGTTTCAGGACCCGCCAGGCATTTTGTAAAAAAACACGGGGGGATAGCAGGTGAGAAAGCAGGTGAATGGTGAGCACCGTAATAGCATCGAAGGATGCTTCTTCAAAATCATTCAATAAGTGGATTTCAGTCGTGGGCACTAATTGTGTGTGAAGGAGGCGCCTGATTTGTCTGGCGTAATTGAGGTTGGCAGGAAAAGGATCGACAGAAACGACCTCGGCACCCAGGTTTACCAAGGCTTGGGATAATGCCCCGGAACGGGCGCGAAGATCGAGTATTCTTAATCCTTTTGGGGTAACTTGTTGTAATACCTTCGGCAAAGCCCAACGTTGAACGCGCTTTTCTTCTGAACGAATTTTTTTGGTAGCGGGCAGGCCCGTTTGACTTCTGATGTTGCTGCCGGCATCTCCGGTAAATGCTTCCCGGTAAAATGCCTCCAGTTCCGAAGCCTCCAATCCTGGAGAAGCAAAAAAAAGGCCGCAACAGCGGCATACTGCAATTCTGCAATGATTTCTCCCCCTTTGGGCGACTATCTCTCGGTTCGAAGACCGGCACAAGTCACAACTATCCGTCCGCATTGTTTTTAAAGGCATCAAAGTGAATAAATTGGTGGTAAAGAACGTGTTTTTAATGTTAAGTACCAGATGAAACGTACTCAACTTCCTCCCTGACTAATGCTTTTGATAAGTTCCCACCAGTTCCGTCTTCTCCAGGATGTGGTTTTTCATGGCTTTTTCCAGTTGGGACTTTGTCGGTTTGCCAAGATCCGGCAATATGGTATCCAAAGCATAGAGTTTGAAAAAATAGCGGTGCTTGCCGATGGGCGGGCAGGGTCCGCCGTAACCTGTGCGTTTCCAGTCATTTAATCCCTCCATAGTGCCCTTGGGCAGTTCGTCGGGGGAAACGTTTTCAGGGAAACCGGCGGTATCCGGGGGAATGTTATACAGTAGCCAATGGACCCACGTCATTTTGGGCGCTTTGGGATCGGGCGCGTCTGGATCATCAACAATCAGGACCAGGCTTTGGGTGCCTTCGGGAATACCGGACCAGGTCAAAGGCGGCGAAATGTCCTCGCCATCACAGGTATAGCGGGACGGGATTTCGCCATGATGAGTGAAAGCCGGGGATTGCAGCGTCATTGTCATGACTGACCTCCCTTGATCGGGTTGAGCGGATAATGGGGGTAACCAGAATGCAAAAACCAATAAAGCGGCTATGAAGAGTATAAAGTTTTTACCTCTCATCGGGGCCTTCCTCCTTGCAGGCGTTCTCCGATTATTATAAGGCCTTTTGGGTTAAGGGGTTATTTTTTATGAAGTGGCGGGATATTGAGCAACACATTCAAGATATCATTGGCGGCCGATTTTCAGTGGAAAAAGCACAAGCCTTGGCGGGCGGCTGTATTAATACTTGCTGGGCTATCGAAGGGAATGGGCAACGTTTCTTCATTAAGCTCAACCGGCCAGATATGTCGGACATGTTTGCGGCAGAAAAAGAAGCGCTTAGCGCATTAGCCAATACCCACACGGTCAAGGTGCCCAAGCCTGTTTGTTATGGGGAAACCGATGACTATGCCTATTTGCTGTTGGAATATCTGCCGCTTGCCCCCATATCCAAAAAAGCGCAAAGCATATTGGGAGAACAACTGGCGGCCCTGCACGCGGTTGAACAGCCTGCCTTTGGGTGGGAAGAAGATAATTGGATAGGTGCCACGCCCCAACAAAACATTAAGCAAAACGACTGGCCGCTTTTTTGGCGGGACTGCCGGTTACGGTTTCAACTCGAGTTAGCGGCTAAAAACGGCTTTACCGGCCGATTGCAGAATCTTGGTGAAAAGTTGCAGGGGAAAATGAAAGGGTTGTTTGCCGGTTATCGTCCTTTTCCTTCCTTGCTGCATGGGGATTTATGGTCTGGCAATGCCGCGATGACAACGGATGAGAAGCCTGTCATTTACGATCCCGCTTGCTATTGGGGAGACAGGGAAGCCGATCTGGCGATGACCGAGCTGTTTGGTGGCTTCGGGCAGGATTTTTATCAAGCCTACCAAGCTGTCCTGCCGTTGGATTCCGGCTATGGCATTCGCAAGGATTTTTATAATCTCTACCACGTCCTGAATCACCTCAACTTGTTTGGGGGAGGTTATTTGCATCAGGCTGAAACCATCATGGAGAAACTGTTGTCACATATACGCTGAAAATTCCACGGTGATGTATCGATTTGTCTCGGAGGTTGTGATTGATGTCGCAAGGTAAGAATAAATCCGATCGTAAAACCTTAAAATCTCGACCAAAAAGCTTGGAGATTAACAAAGAAGTGGAAGCGCTTTTTTCCAAGTGGAAAGAAGATGCTGACAAAATAGATGCCCGCAGGAAAGTAGAGGAATATATGGAACTGAAGCGTTTGCGGGAGCAAATCGGCGATGACTTGGTGATGGATGAAGATTAACGGCGGGTTTGAGGGTTGAATTTTGTTGCAGCAAGCCGCATGTTAAATTTGTAATTCCTAGACCATCAAAAGTAAAAGGGGCATTCCATGGCACTAAAAGTTGATATAAACGAGATGCTTGAGACGTTGAAGCAAGAGCGTGACGAATTGAAGGTCAAAATGCATTTGGCCAAGATGGAAATCCAAGAGGAGTGGGAAAAGGCTGAAAAGGAGTGGGAACACTTTAAAGCCAAGGCCGATGAAGTGTTGGAGGATGGCAAAGAAGTGGCGGAAGATGTCATTGAGTCCGCCAAGGTGGTGGGCGAAGAGTTGAAAAACGCCTATCAGAGAATTCGTGAGCGGGTGTGATGGCGAAATCTTACTAAGATCTGGGTCCGGAGCTTTTTTAAGCTTGCGGACCTTTTTATGTGGATGATTGGGTCGAATGGTTGGGGGGATGAATAATTGGGGGGATGAATAATCGGAATGGGATAAGCAAAGGTTGGTCGAAGACGTCAAGATGGCTGCATTTCCTGTTGGCCATTACCGTCACCGCTCAGCTTTTTTTGAGCTTGGTAATGGAAGAACCGGGCGAAGGCGAAGGTTTGGAAAAATGGGCTTTCATTGCCCACGAGCTGTTTGGGTTGGCCGCGTTGAGTGTGGTGATTCTCAAATGGTTTTGGTTGGTGGGGGGACACGATGGCGGGGTCGGGCGACTGTTTCCTTGGGATAGGGCAGGACTAGGCAGGGTTTGGGAAGACTTTAGCGGGTTGTTTTCCGGAAGACTACCAGAAGGCGGACCCAGGAAAGGGTTGCCTGCCTTGATACAAGGTTTTGGTTTATTGAGTGTGACCTTTCAAGGCACTACGGGTTTTGTCATTTTTACCCTGATTCCCCCGCAAGGAAAGTTGCCGGAAAGCTTTGAGTGGTTGCTGGAAATGCATGAGACGGGAGGTGCTTTGGTATGGCTCTATTGGTATCTCCATGTGGGCATGGCTCTGTTTCATACCTGGCGCCGGGATTCGCTGCTGCGCCGGATATCGCCCTTTAGCCATTAGCCAGCCTCAGCATAATATCAAGCTGAAAAATTTTTTATCGGCTTGGGCTAATATGCTGGCTCAGCGCCCATTGGACGTGTTCTTGTACCAGGCAGGAGGGATGGTTCAGACGTTGCTTCAAGGCTTGGATGACGGAGGCGGAAGCCGGCGCATTGCCCAAGGCGACGGCAATGTTGCGCAGCCAACGTTCATGTCCCAAACGCCGGATGGCGGAGCCTTCGGTCTTGGCAAGAAACGTGGCCTCATCCCATTGGAACAACTCAATTAACGTTGGCCTATCCAAGCCGTTTCTGGGTAAAAAGTCCGCCTCTACGGTCAATTGGGCGTGGCGGTTCCAGGGGCAGACCATCTGGCAGTCGTCGCAACCGTAAATCCGGTTACCGATTGCCTTGCGAAAAGGCACCGGAATGGCGCCTTTGAGCTCTATGGTCAAATAGGAGATACAGCGGCGGGCATCCAATTGGTAAGGCGCGACAATGGCTTTGGTCGGGCAAATATCGAGACACGCCCGGCAACTTCCACAGTGAGAGGTTTCTACTGGGGGATCGGGGGGCAGCGGTAAATCCGTGTAGATTTCCCCGAGAAAAAACCAGGAGCCGTTTTTATAGGCAATCAAGTTCGTATGTTTGCCAATCCAGCCTAAACCAGCCTTATTGGCCAAAGGTTTTTCCAAAACCGGAGCGCTGTCGCAAAAGACCCGGTACCCAAAATTCCCCGCCACGCTTTCGATTTTTTTGGCCAGCCGCTGTAGGCGCTTGCGTATCACTTTATGGTAATCTCTTCCCAAGGCATAACGGGAGATATAGCCGCGTGCGGGATTTTCCAGTACTGCCTGCATATCCTGCGGGGATTCGGGTAAATATTCCATGCGCAGCGAGATGACCGATAAGGTTCCTGGAACCAAGGCGGCTGGTTGGGTGCGTTTGTGGCCATGACGGCTCATATAATTCATCTCTCCATGGTACTGCTTGGCCAGCCAGGCCTTGAATTGCTGCTCGGCGTGGTTGAGATCGGTGTCGGCAATGCCCACTGATTGAAAACCCAATTCCTGTCCCCATGCTTTTATCTGACGGGCCAGGTGGCGGTAGTCTGAATCCATTTGGTGAATACGCTGGCTTGGAGGAAAATGACTTTATAACTTCCTATCTGTTTCGGCAAGGAGAACAGGTTTATGTTTCATTCCTTAGTGACGACGGACTTACCCCGGGCATTGTTCCGGGCCGAGCAAATACGGGCAATGGATCGTTATGCCATCGATGATCTGGGAATTCCGGGTTATGTTTTGATGCAACGGGCGGGATCCGCTGTTTTCCACGTCATCAAGGAACGTTGGCCCGGCGCTGCCAAGATTGCGGTGTTATGCGGCGGTGGCAATAATGGCGGTGACGGTTATGTGGTGGCCCGGCTGGCGCTGGATGCGAACTGTCAAGTCCAGGTTTTTGCCTTGAGTGCGACGGAAGCGCTCAAGGGGGATGCCTTGACCGCTTACGAAGCTTATCGCATGGCTGGCGGACGGGTTTCGGACGGCGTGCCTTCAAGGTTGGAGGAATTTGATGTAGTGGTAGATGCCTTGCTGGGAACGGGGCTGGATCGTGAAGTCAGTGGTGTCTACGAGCAGGCGATCGCCATGCTCACAGGCTTTGCTGGCGGGATAATTGCCGTTGATATTCCTTCCGGATTGCATGCCGATAGCGGTGTGGCGATGGGTACAACGGTCAAGGCGGATGCTACCGTTACTTTTATTGGCCTTAAGCAGGGGTTATTCACCGGCGATGGCCTGGAAGTTTGCGGGCAGATATATTATTCAGATTTGGCTGTGCCGGAAGAAGTTCTCAAATATCAATCCCCCGCCGCTTTTTTAGAGAATACGTACAAAAATTTGTTGCCACCTCGTCCGAAGACGGCCCATAAAGGTGATTTCGGCCACGTGCTGGTGGTAGGGGGGGATACGGGTTTCACAGGCGCGGTAAGAATGGCGGCCGAGGCGGCTGCCAGGGTTGGTGCGGGGCTGGTGAGCATTGCTTCCCGCAGTGGCCATGCCGCGCATTTGAATGCGACCAGGCCCGAACTCATGTGCCATGGCGTGGAAACCACCACGGAATTGCAAGCACTTTTGGGACGCGCCACGGTTGTGGCGATAGGCCCCGGCCTGGGACAATCCAGCTGGGCCAGGAGCATGTTGCAGCCCATTTGTGACAGTGGTTTGCCCATGGTGCTGGATGCCGATGCCCTGAATTTATTGGCCCAAAGCCCGAAAACCCGCGAAAACTGGATATTAACGCCCCACCCGGGGGAAGCGGCGCGGTTATTGGGGTGTAGCAGCGCTGATATTCAAGCTGACCGCTTTGGGGCCCTGCGATCCCTGCTGGAAAAATATCATGGCGTTTGTATTTTGAAAGGGGCGGGAACGCTTATCGGTGAAAAAAACCAGTCTTGCACTGTTTGTCCTGTGGGAAACCCAGGCATGGCGTCAGGGGGGATGGGGGATATTTTGACTGGTGTCATCGCCGGCCTCATCGCTCAAGGGTTGAGTCTATCCGATGCCGCGAGAATGGGGGTGTGCCTGCATGGGACCGCTGGTGACAAGGCCGCCGAAGAGGGTGAACGGGGCATGCTGGCCAGTGACTTACTCCCCTGGTTGCGCTATTTGGTCAATGTGGAAGCACACTAACGGATGGTGCTTTTTGTAGCTGATGCCGAGGCCACAGAGTCTTTCGGCGCCTGTTTATACCAGGTCATGGCCCCGGGGGTGGTTATCTATCTTGAGGGGCAATTAGGTGCCGGCAAGACCACCTTGGTCCGTGGATTTCTGAAAAAAGCCGGATTTTCCGGCAGAGTTAAAAGCCCCACTTATACTTTGGTGGAAACGTATAAGTTATCCCCATTTGCGGTGGCCCATTTTGATCTTTACCGGTTGCACGATCCAGAAGAACTGGAATGGCTGGGATTCCGGGACTATCTGCAAAAGGAAAGTGTGTGTTTTGTGGAATGGCCGGAGAAAGGACAGGGGTTTCTACCGTCGCCTGATTTGGTCATCCGGATTGAATCTCAGGATCAAGGGCGCCGACTTGTATTAATGGCGGAAAGCGGTATCGGGCGTACTATTTTGGAGCGATTGAAAACCTCATTTAAAACAAGGAATTGATCTTGGGGTTAAAGCTGATAAAATTACTAGGTTTTTAGCAACCGAAAAGGAAATGTCAACATGAGTGTGCAGGAAAGAATCGAGCAGCAATTGAAAGAAAACCCAGTGCTTCTCTACATGAAAGGCACCCCGGATTTTCCGCAATGCGGATTCTCGGGCCGGGTGGTGGAGATTCTCAATGCTTGTGGGATGAGATACGCTTACGTCAATATTTTAGAAGATCCGGAACTACGGGAGGCACTCAAGGAATATTCCAACTGGCCTACCTATCCGCAACTATATATAAAAGGTGAACTGGTTGGCGGTTGCGATATCGTGATGCAGCTTTATCAAAGTGGCGAATTACAGAAAATGCTGGAACAAGCGGCAGCGGCTGAAGAATAATTGATGGGAATCTTCCAAGGGAGCGGCGATTGCTGAAGGAGATGATGTTCAATCACTTGGGTTGAGTGACTTTGGCAGCGCGTCCGTCCGGAGAGACAACCTCGGATTTAGTCAGAGGTTGAAGCCCGGCTTAGGGATTCCCAGCGATTGACGATCTTGCAAAACAGTTCAGCGGTTTTTTCTGCATCATAGCGGGCAGAGTGGGCTTGTTGGTTATCCCACTCGATGCCCGCCGCTTTGATGGCTTTGGCGAGTACCGTTTGGCCGTAAACCAGCCCGGCCAGTGTGGCGGTATCGAAAGAGCTGAACGGATGAAATGGATTGCGCTTCAAGCCAGTGCGTTCTACCGCGGCGTTCAAAAAACCTAAATCAAAGGCTGGATTGTGGCCCACCAAAATAGCCCGGGTGCAACCTTGTTTTTTCACGGCGGAGCGAACAGGTTGAAAGATTTTTTGCAAGGCTTCTTTCTCATCCACGGCAATCCGAAGGGGATGATGGGGATCGATGCCATTGAATTCCAGCGCGGAAGGGTCCAATTCCGCGCCGGGAAAGGGAATGACATGGGCGGAATGGACTTCCTTAATCGTCCACCATCCTTCCTCGTCCATTGCCGGAATGACGGCGGCAATTTCCAAAAGCGCATGCTTTTTGGGGTCAAATCCCGCCGATTCGATATCGACAATTACCGGAAGGTATCCCCGGAATCTTTGGGCCAGTCTTGATTTTTCAGCGCTCATCAAAGTAAGTTACAGAAAAGGGAAAGCCAGTATAGCTTAATTGGGGCTCGAAGCCGATGGAGGGTTATGGTATGTTTACCCGGAAGTGATGTTCGGAACTTTCTATGACCACTTGCTAAGCTTAAAGTGCTGGGCAATTTGCGTTTTTCATAAAAAACCAAGGGTTTCCGCCTTGGGGGATAAAAAGTTTATCGGTAAGAACAATATGAAGAATCTATCAAGACAGACCAATGGTTTACTTGTAGCTCCCGTGTTTTTGTTGCTGTTGGTATTGACCGGCTGTGCCTCCACTGGAGATCCAAGAGATCCCTTGGAGCCATTCAACCGGGGGATGCAAAAATTCAATGACACCATGGATGATTACTTAATGAAACCGGTTGCAAAGGGATATCAATGGATTACGCCCGCCTTTGTTGACCAAGGGGTGAGTAATTTCTTTAGTAACGTGGGTGATATTGCTGTCACGGTCAATGATTTGTTGCAGTTGAAATTGAAACACAGTGGACAGGATGCGGCGCGCTTTCTCGTCAATACTACGGTGGGCGTGGGAGGGTTGGTGGATGTCGCCAGCAAGATTGGCCTGGAAAAGCATAATGAAGACTTTGGTCAAACCCTGGCGGTGTGGGGGGTGCCTGAAGGTTTTTATCTGGTGCTTCCCTTTCTCGGACCTAGTACGCCTAGAGACGCAGTGGGCAGTGTTGCTGACGGATTCATGAATCCTATTTCCTACACGATTTTCCCCGCCAGGATTGCGCTTTATGGACTTAAAACCGTTGATATGCGGGCAGATTTGTTGAGCGCTTCGGAAATTTTGGATGAAGCGGCATTGGATCGTTATGAATTTATTCGCAATGCCTATCTGCAGCGCCGGGAATATTTGATTTACGACGGTGAACCGCCGATAGAGGATGATTTTGATGAATTCGAGAAGGAGCTCCTTGAAGACGATGAAGTGGATTTATAGTTTCACAGTTTCCAAGGAATCGTCTCGCCGGCATTGAGCGGAATAATCTCTGCATCATCGTACAGCAAGACATCGGGAAGTTTCCAGGATTCACGTTGTAAAGTAATCAAGGCCTGGTTTCTGGGAAGGCGGTAAAAATCAGCGCCAAAGCTGCTGGCAAAATCTTCTAGCTTGGATAATGCCCCTTGAGACTCGAAAGCCTGGGCATACATTGCTAATGCAGCAGGGGCAGTAAAACAGCCTGCACAGCCGCAGGCGGATTCTTTGCTGCCTCTTGGGTGAGGCGCGCTATCAGTGCCAAGAAAGAATTTTGGATTGCCGGAAGTCACCGCTTGCAACAAGGCTTGGCGGTGGATTTGCCGCTTCAAAACGGGAAGGCAATAGTAATGGGGACGGACACCACCTGCCAGCAGGTGGTTGCGATTGTAGAGTAAATGATGGGCAGTGACGGTCGCGGCGATGGTATCGGGGCTAGAGCGGACAAAATCCACGCCTTCCCGGGTAGTGACATGCTCGAGAACCATTCTCAAGGCAGGGAAACGTTCAGTCAAAGGGATTAATTCCCGTTCGATAAATACTTTCTCCCGGTCGAAAATATCTATGTCAGGATCGGTGACCTCGCCATGGATTTGCAAGACTAAATCCAGGCGTTCCATGGTTTCTAGCAAGCCATATATTTTTTCGATATCAGTAACGCCTTCTTCTGAATTGGTTGTAGCACCGGAAGGATACAGTTTAAAACCTAAAATAAATGGGTTTTCGGCCGCGGCGATGACCTCGCTTACAGGAGTTGTATCGGTCAGATACAAAGACATCAAGGGTTGAAAGCTGGTGCTGGCCGGCAAGGCTTCGAGGATTCTGGCCTGGTAATCCAGGGCTTGGTCTACCCGGGTAATTGGCGGCCGTAGGTTTGGCATAATCAGAGCCCGGCCAAATTGCTCGGCGCTGTATTTGACGACATGGCGCATCATTGCCCCATCGCGAAGATGCAGGTGCCAATCATCAGGACGTCGTATAATTAAAGAATCCATCAAAAATCTTTCCGTTAAGATTGCAAGGCAACCACCATGATGCAACATGATGAGGAACTTGAAAAGCCGCATTCTCGTCCTTATTAATCAAAAGGCTTCCATAACTAGTTGAATTTTTCTAATGAATTTAAGAGGTGAGGCATGCCAATATACGAATATCAATGTCAGTCTTGTGGCCATGAATTAGAAGTGCTGCAAAAAATCAGTGATCCATCCTTGACCGAATGCCCCGAGTGTCATCAAGACGCTTTACAAAAAAAAGTATCCGCAGCGGGATTTCGGTTGAAAGGCAGCGGTTGGTATGAAACAGATTTCAAGAAAAGTTCCGAGAAAAAGCGAAATTTAGCGGGCGATACCAAGGAGAATTCCAAGTCGTCTTCGGAAAAATCAAGTCAATCCAATTCCTCCACCGAGAAGAAAACAGCCACTGGTTGAGCGGTGATACTTGCGTTCGGAGGGTATTGGCCGGTAATATTCCCACCCTTTACTATCAGGGATACAGAGACGAATCATGATGCGAACCCATAGGTGCGGAGAGTTAAACGAAAGCCATATTGATCAAGAGGTGGATCTCTGTGGGTGGGTCCACCGCCGCCGCGATCATGGTGGTGTCATATTTATTGACCTGCGAGACCGCGAAGGGATGGTGCAAGTGGTGGTCGATCCCGATACCCCCGAGGCGTTTGCCGCCGCAGAACAGGTTCGCAGCGAATATGTGATCAAGGTTCATGGTAAAGTTCGCCGGCGCCCGGAAGGCACGGACAATCCTAACCTTCCCACCGGTCAGATTGAAGTCTTGGCCTCCAGCTTGGAAATCCTGAACTGGGCGGAGACACCCCCTTTCCCGTTGGACAGCGAGGTGCCGGTCAGCGAGGAAGTGCGCTTGCGTTACCGCTATCTGGATCTGCGCCGGCCGGAAATGCAAGCCAAGCTGAAGCTGCGGCGGGATATTGTGCGGGCACTGAGGAACTTTCTCGATGAACATGGTTTTTTCGAGATTGAAACCCCCTTTCTCACTAAGGCGACCCCGGAAGGCGCGCGGGATTATTTGGTTCCCAGCCGGACCCATCCGCATGCCTTTTACGCTTTGCCCCAATCGCCCCAGCTTTACAAACAGCTATTGATGATTGCCGGGTTCGATCGTTATTATCAAATTGTGCGTTGTTTCCGGGACGAGGACCTGCGCGCCGACCGGCAGCCAGAATTCACGCAGCTCGATATCGAAACCTCGTTCATGGACGAACACGACATTATGGCCCTCATGGAGGAAATGATCCGGGCACTGTTCCAACAGGTGCTGAATATCGAGCTGCCCAATCCATTCCCGCGCCTGAAATATGAAGAAGCCATCCGGCGGTTCGGTAGCGATAAACCAGACTTGCGGATTCCCCTGGAGTTGGTGGATGTCGCCGACTTGATGGCGGATGTGGAATTCAAGGTATTCTCTGGCCCTGCCAAGGACCCCAAAGGCCGGGTAGCGGCGATGAGGTTGCCAGAGGGAGGGGATCTCAGCCGCAAGGAAATTGACGATTTGACCAAATTTGTCAGTACTTATGGCGCCAAGGGTTTGGCATACATCAAAGTAAACGATGCCGAACAGGGACGGGCGGGTCTGCAATCGCCCATTTTGAAGTTCCTGCCCGATGAGGTGATTGAAGGGATATTGCAACGGACCCAGGCCCGATCCGGCGACCTGATATTCTTTGGCGCGGATAAAGCCAAGGTTGTCAACGAAGCCTTGGGTGCTTTGCGGGTCAAGTTGGGGATGGATCGCGGCTTGGTGGAAGATGCCTGGCGGCCCCTGTGGGTGGTGGAGTTTCCCATGTTTGAATGGGATGAGGAAAACCAGCGCTGGGTGGCGCTGCACCATCCTTTTACGGCGCCGGCCTGTTCGATCGAGGCGCTGAAAAAAGATCCCGGCAAGGCGGTTTCCCGCGCCTATGATATGGTGTTGAATGGTGTCGAAGTAGGGGGTGGTTCCATTCGTATCCACACCCAGGAAATGCAGCGGGCTGTATTCGAGTTGTTGGGCATCAGCGAAGCAGAGGCGGAGGAAAAGTTCGGCTTTCTGCTCAACGCCTTGAAATATGGTTGCCCCCCTCACGGTGGTATAGCGTTTGGGTTGGATCGGTTGGTGATGTTGATGACAGGGTCGCTCACCATCCGTGACGTGATGGCCTTTCCCAAGACTCAGACCGCGGCTTGCCCGATGGTGGATGCCCCGGCCCGGGTGAACGAAGAACAATTACGCGAACTGCTGTTGCAGCTGCGCAGGCTTCCCCAAGAGCGGTTACAGAAGGAAAAAGCAGAGTAAACAGGTATTGAATATGACAGCAGCGTTGGCCATTCAGGACTATGCAATCTTAGACGATTCTGACTGTGAAGCCCGTATCCTGGCCGCCAAGGAGCAGTTGGGCGAGCGGCTGATTGTGCTGGGCCACCATTATCAACGGGATGAGGTTTTCCGCCACGCCGATATTACCGGGGATTCCCTCAAGCTTTCCCGCGAAGCCAGCCAGTCCAAGGCCGAATACATTGTATTCTGCGGGGTTCATTTTATGGCCGAGGTGGCCGATATCCTGTCCCGTCCCGAGCAGATCGCCATTTTGCCTGATTTGGCGGCTGGCTGTTCCATGGCTGATATGGCTGACTTGCCCAAGGTGGAACAGTGCTGGCAAGAATTGCAAAGCGTCCTCGATGTGGAATCAAAGGTGACGCCTATTACCTATATCAATTCCGCCGCGGACCTCAAGGCTTTTTGCGGACGTCATGGCGGGATTGTCTGCACTTCGAGCAATGCCGGCCAAATTCTCGATTGGGCCTTCGCCCAGCGGGAAAAAGTGCTGTTCTTTCCGGATCAACACCTGGGGCGCAATACCGGCGTGCAAATGAGGATTCCCTTGGAAGAAATGGTGGTTTGGGAGCCAGGAAAGCCGCTGGGGGGGCTGACTCGGGAACAAATCAAAAACGCCAAAATGATTCTGTGGCACGGTTTCTGTTCCGTGCATCAGATGTTCCGTCCGGAGCATATCGATCAGTTCCTGGAACGCTATCCGGAAACCAAAGTGATTTCGCACCCCGAGTGCCGTTATGAAGTCTGCCAGAAGAGCCATTATCTGGGCTCTACCGAAACTATCTTGAAAACCGTCCGCCAAGCGGAATCTGGCAGCCGATGGCTGGTGGGAACGGAATTGAACTTGGTCAACCGTTTGCGCCAGGAAATGAATCCTAAGGGGGTGGAGGTGCATTTTATGTCCCCCATGGTGTGCATGTGTTCCACTATGTTCCGTACCGATCCTCAACATTTGGCCTGGGTGCTGGAAAATCTGGCGCAAGGCAATGTTGTCAACCAAATCAAGGTGCCGCAAGACGATGCCCGCTACGCCAAGTTAGCGTTGGACCGGATGCTTGCGTTGGCTTGAAATGCCCTTGGCACAGGTAATTCCTAATAGGATCAGCCACCAAGTGGCGGGCTCTGGTATTGCCCGCAAGGCGGCTTCACCGATGATGGCATGAGTGGCGGCAGTGGGGTGGATGCCATCCCAGAATAAATAACCAGCAGGATTGGCAATGCAATCCTGATCTGCAGCGCAGGCGTCGGTGACATTGACCAGTCCGAAGCTGGCCGGGTCGGCGGCAGCCTGGTTGAGTAATCCGAAAACGTCCAAGGCAATAATGTCCAGTCCTGGCGTGCCGGAGAGTGAGTTCAACAAGTCACCGGCGGCGTTATTGAACAATTGACTGATAGTGGTTGCGGCGGCGGCTGCATCAGGCCCGAGAGACCGGATCGCGGGCGTTAAGCCTAAATCTGGAATATTTGGCACTAGAATATGCTGGGCACCTTCGCTGGCAAGTTCATTCATTATTCCGGCCAAGTCATTGGTGAAATGAGTGACAAAGGCAGTTGCGGCGTTTTGATCCCCCGAGGTCAACACTGCGGCAACGGCGTCCCGCGCATCATTGCCCCCGCCCCATACTACATACAAAGTATCTATGGGCGCGTCAGGACCTGGGGTGGAATCAATAGCCCCAAGAAAGGTATCCACTTGATCGCGAACACTGGGAGGAACGGTACCACTTCCAGCCAGCCGGGCGCCGCCGAAAGCGTAATTGTCACCGCCCAGCAAACTGGGTTGTAAATCGAGCCCTAATTTGCCGGCCAGATGCTCGGCCCAAATAGGACCGTTAGTGAGTGCGGGTAATAGGGGTGCCGGGCGGTTGTAGGGGGCACTGGGGATGAATTCGTTGCCTGAGATGGGAACCGGTGTTGTCTGTCCTGCCAAGAGCAAAGAGACGTTGCCGTTATCTGACAGGCTGTCGCCAAATACTGTCAGTCCACTAAAGGGAATGGCCAAGCTAGGTAGGGGCAAGACAAGCAAGCACCACAAGAAAAAGAATCTTTTTTGGGATTGATTCATTGTCTCTTCCTCATAGGAACCTCTGAACAAGTCATCCTTGGCTTGTTCAGGGAGCGAAAAACAAAAATTATGATTTTTGTTTTTCTTACAAAGTCAATCATTTACAGTGAGTGACTTTGGCGGCACATCCTTGTGCCGCTGGAGCCTCTGACTTAATCAGAGGCTCCCTTGTTGTTCGATAAATGAGCAACCCCCAACGGGGAGTGGGCCTGCTGGGAGCATTGAACCTCAGTTTACGAGTTAGGGAAAGGGCACGTCAACTCAAAGAGGATTGATTTTCGTTGTGGGTGTTATTTCTGAGCTTTGTTTTTTCCCAACAGCAGAAAATGCGCCATCTTTTCCGCTTTGGTTTTCAAGTAGCTCAAATTTTCGTGGGTATGTCCCACCTCGATAGGTATTCGTTGGCTGATCTCAATACCATATTGCTCCAAATCTTTAATTTTTTTTGGGTTGTTGGTAATGAGTTGAATCGATTTGATGCCCAAATCTTGCAAGATCAAAGCGGCGATGCGGTAGTCCCGTTCATCGGCTTGGTGACCCAGCTTTAAATTGGCGTCCACGGTATCCAAGCCCTCGTCTTGCAGATTATAGGCCTGGAGTTTTTTGAACAGGCCGATTCCCCTGCCTTCTTGGCGCAGATAAATCAATATTCCACATCGTGCCTGCCCGACAATCCGCATCGCTTCATCCAATTGCTCGCCACAATCGCAGCGATGAGAGCCGAAAACGTCGCCTGTCAGACATTCGGAATGAACCCTAACCGGGACGTCTGATTGACCGGAAACTTCTCCGTGAACCAGGGCCAGATGTTCTTTGTGATCGATATCGTTTTCATAATAATGCAGGATAAAGTCCCCGTATTCAGTCGGGATCCTGGCCTTGACCGTGTTTTGGATTTTATTTTGGCTCATAAATTAGCGTGACGCCTGGGCAGTTTTATAAAGATTGCACATATAGACCACGGTGCAATGTGATGGTTTAGCCGTTTTCTAGGGCGCTAAGAGAAGGGAATTGCTCGATGAGTCTTTCTACTTCTTCTTCCGCTGGCATCTGTTTGTCCGCCAAATTGAATAATTTCATTGTGGCGGCAGCAGTGATAATAGGATCCAGGAAAGCCGCTTTAATCCAGCCAGACAGGATCAAGGCAAAAATATAGTTCCAAACGCCAAAATCGGTAGGAACGGCATTGTCAACCCACATCACAACCTTTAAAAGCAACCAAAAAGCGGCCAATAACAAGGTCAGTAGAAAAGTTAACAAAATACCGGCATATTTCAATAGCGCCTGATGATGGGCCGTAAAGACAATGGCGCCGTTGCGGCAGGCAGAGAGGCGGTTTTCCCTGAAGGCAAAAGCCAAAATGGCTTGGTTGTAGTACCCCAGCAACAAATAAGGGAGCCCTTGTTGAATGATTCGCGCCAAAGATTGGGGTAGCGCCTGGATCCTTTTTTGCAGGATTGGGTGTTTAACAAGGGTTTCTGTAATTACTTGATGGATTTTTTGCTGGAAGGCACGCGTTTCTTGGAGGTTTGGGAACAAGGGTGCGACGAGATCTTGCAGGTATTGAATTTGAGCCTTTCCCGGTGGTAATTCCAGGTTGCAGATTTTTCTGACCATGGCGGCCAGGTGTGGCAGCTTGAAATGATAAAACAACCAGAACCTGAAGCGGAAAATCAGATACAAACCGATGCCGAGTCCCAGGAAAGCACCGACCTGGCCCCAAAAACCCGGGTTTTCTCCAAAGGAGGCCAGGCCAAAGAATGTGCCCGCGCCCATAAGGATTGCCATGATCCAGCCAACGGTTATGGCGCCATACACCAATAGACGACGGGTCATGATTGGCATGGTGCGTT